>Ga0209976_10000701_pt1 | contig 21015 bp, 18 predicted proteins | sample SumtaG_FD_182806 | JGI IMG/M metagenome (GOLD analysis project Ga0209976, IMG submission 182806) | Deep subsurface microbial communities from Indian Ocean to uncover new lineages of life (NeLLi) - Sumatra_00157 metaG (SPAdes) (version 2) | ecosystem: Environmental > Aquatic > Marine > Oceanic >...
AATCTCTTTAATGGCTTTTGGATCCTTTTCATATTTCTCAGAAGATAGCCATGTAATTTCTGGCTTTTTACCTAAAGCCCAAGAAGCATGTTTGATTGCTTCAATAACAGAGATGTAAGAATCAGATAAAACGAATTTACCTGTTTGAAAATATTTTCCAACTATTCCAATTTTAACTTTTTCTTTTGCAGTCTGAATTGTTTTTACTAGCTTCTTCCATTCTTTTAAATCGGACTCTTTTTTCTTTAATCCAAATTCTTTTAAAATCTTATCACCCAGATTATCTTTCTCAAAGTTTAATAAAACTTCATAAATAGAATTTACATCAGGAGCTGAAATTATATTTTCCTCTTTAACATTACAAAAGATTGAAAGCTTCTTTTTTCTAGGAGTATCTAAAGGAAATTCTGAACGTCCCAAAATAAAATCTGCTTGAAGTCCTGTTTCATTTAATAATCTTGAAGCTATTTGAGTAGGTTTAGTTTTCATTTCTCCAATATGACGAGGAACTGGCAAATAAGAAACTAAAACAATCTTTACATCTTCAGGGCTTTTCAATTTCATCATTCTTGCTGCTTCTAAGAAAATAAGGCCTTGGTATTCTCCAATAGTTCCTCCAATTTCAATAATAGTAAAATCTGCCTCTCTGGTGCTGGCAGCCTTTTTGATTGTTAAGATAACCTCATTAGGAACATCGGGAATAACCTCAACACATTTACCCTTGTACTCTAAATTTCTCTCTTTATTAATAACCGACTGATATACTCTGCCAGTCGTAATATAGTTGTTTGAAGTAAGATTTTCTTCTAAAAATCTCTCGTAGTTTCCAATATCTTGATCACATTCTGTTCCATCGTCCATAACAAAAACTTCTCCATGCTCTACAGGATTCATAGTTCCAGCATCTACATTAACATAGGGGTCAATTTTAACAGAAGTTACCTTATAGCCCTTCAATTTAAGGATTCTTCCGATAGAAGCCGCGCTTATTCCTTTTCCGACTCCGGACATTACTCCACCAACAACAAAAATAAACTTTGGCTTCATGATGAGAAATTATTATAGTTTGGTAATAATAATAATAACTTTTACCTTCAAGTTATCTCCGAGATCAATATCAACAGGAAATTCTCCTGTAGACTTAATTGGTTCACTTAAATTGATTTGATTTTCTTTAATATCAAAACCTTTTTCTTGAATAGCTTGGGCAATTTTTACAGCAGTAATTGACTCAAAAAGTTGACCTTCATCTCCAACTTTAAATTTTAAAACAAACTCTTTTCCTTCCATCTTTTCGGCCATTACTTTTTTATCTGCCAAACTTTGTTTTGCTTTTTTGGCTTCAACTGCTTTTATCACATCTAAATTTTCTAAATCTTTAATGGTAACTTTCCTAGCTAATTTATTAGGAATTAAAAAATTCCTGGCATAACCACTTTTTACTTCTTTAACTTCATTTTTTCGTGCTAAATTAGCAACGTCTTGTAGAAAAATAACTTTCATAATATTTTTAGTCTACTATAATTCTTTTATCGCTTCAATAGCTTTTTGAAGCTGTGGATCTTCGTCATTTAAATAGTCTTCTTCTGTGTAATCTACCTTAATATCAGGCTCTAAACCAACATCTGTTATTAGGCTGCCATTGGGTGTTAACCATTCTGCAATAGTGATTTTTAAGCTTGAGCCTCCGGTTAAATCTTCTAATTGTTGAACAGAGCCCTTTCCAAATGATTTCTCTCCTATTAATAATATGCCGCGATTGTCTCTTAAGGCTCCTGCTAAAATCTCTGAAGCTGAAGCAGAACCCTGATTAATTAAAACTACAACTTTGTAATCTCTAAATAAGCCTGTACCACGAGCCGTATGAATTAGCTCCTGCCCATTTTTAAGTTCTTCTATAACAACAACGTCATTATTATTTAAAAACCAACCTGCTATTTCTATTGAAACTTCTAAATAACCACCTGGGTTATTTCGTAAGTCCAAAATAATTCTATCTGCCTCACTATTGATAACTTCATAAACAGTTTTTCTAAAATCACCACTTGCCAATCTACTAAATTGATAAAGTTGAATGTAGGCAATATTGCCTTCTTTTATTTCCCAACTTAATGAAGGAATTTCTATAACTCCTCTGGTAACAGTAATATCTCTCAATTCTTCCCAGCTTGTTCTATAAATAGTTAATATTACATCAGTTCCTTTTGGTCCCCTAATTAAACTAACGGCTTCTTCAACAGTTAAATCAATTGTTGAAACTCCATCAATGGAAACAATTTTATCTCCAGCCATAAAACCTGCTCTTTTTGCTGGAGTTCCTTCTAAAGGAGCAATAACTTGTAATTGCTCATCTCTAATTCCAATTTCCATTCCCACTCCTTCAAAATGACCGTCAACATTTTCTAAAAAAGTTTGAGTTTCTTCTGGAGATAAAAAGATAGTATAGGGATCTTTTAAAGAGGCTGTCATTCCTTTAATAGCCCCATAAATTATATCTTGATCATTAAGCAGCTCTTCCTTAACAAATTTATTCTGTAATTCATTATAAGCTTCCCAAAAAAGAGAAAAATCCAAATCTTCTGGAGGACAAACCTTACACTCAAGCTGTCCCTTTGAAACTCCAAGCTGAAAAGCAACCAAGGCAACAATGATAAGGATTAGTGGGTTTAGTTTTTTATTAAAAAAGTTCATAATTTAATTAGTGCCCTCACCAGGACTCGAACCTGGAACCAATTGCTTAAAAGGCAACTGCTCTACCATTGAGCTATAAGGGCTCAATGAAATTAAAGGCCTTCTCCCCTTAATTTCTCTAATAACTCTTTCTGTTTTCTACTTAATTTTTGTGGAGTTTTTATTGAAAGTTCAACAAAAAGATTTCCCTTTCCATGACCTCCAAAATGAGGAACTCCCTTTTGGGAGATTCTCAACACTCTTCCCGACTCAGTTCCTTTTGGAATCTCTAACAAAATATTACCTTCTCCTAATGTCTTTATTTCAACTTCACCACCTAGAACAGCTTGTGAAAAAGAAATCTCCTTTGAAACATATAAATCATCACCTCTTCTCTGAAATACAGGATGTCTTTTAACGAAAAAAACAACATATAAGTCACCACTCTTTCCTCCCTTTATTCCAGCATCACCCTTTTCTTTAATCTTGATTACCTGGTTTGTATCTACTCCTGCAGGAATAACAATGTTGATTTTTTCCTTTCCTTTTATCCTACCCTTTCCTTTACAAACATTGCAAGATTTTTCAGGATTATATCCCTCTCCCTCACATTCAGGACAAACAGTTGTTTCAGTAAAAGTGCCAAGAATTGTTCTTCTAACACTTTGCACTTTCCCTGTACCTCTACAAGAAAAACATTCCTTTACTTTTGTTCCTGGCTCCCCTCCCACACCATGACATCTGGGACAAGTAATCATTTTTTCCAAAGTAACCTCTCTTGTTTTTTCTTTTAAAACATCCTCCAACGAAAGATCTACTCTAAGCTCTAGGTCTTTTCCTTTTCTAAAGTCTTTTTTCTGACCAAAAGGACTATCGCCTCTTCCTCCAAATATCTCTCCTAGAATATCTCCTAAATCAAATCCTTGGGCATTCGCATCAAAACCCCCTCCCCAGTTCCACTGAGTATTAGGTCCTCCCTGATTCATTCCATCAAAAGTTCTTCCAAAACTATCATATTGGGTTCTTTTCTTCTTATTAGAAAGAATTTGATAAGCTTCATTAATTTCTTTAAATTTCTCCTCACTACCACCCTTATCAGGATGATATTTACTGGCTAAATTATAATAAGCTTTTTTAATTACTGAAGCAGAAGCTTTTTTAGAGATTCCTAAAATCTTGTAATAATCTTTCATTAAATAAATTATTTATTATCTTCCTCTTTCTCTTTTTTTTCTTTTTTCTCTTCTTTATACTTTCCTTCTTCAACATTATCCTTCTTTTTTTCTCCACCAGCTGCCTGTTGTTGCTTTTCCGCACTCTTATACATTTCAGCTCCAATTTTTTGAATAACTTGAGAAAGTTCCAATGTTTTGCTTTTAATGTCTTCTATGTTATCACCCTCTTTTACCTTTTTCAACTCTAACATTTTTTCTTCAACATCTTTTTGAATATCTGAAGAAATCTTATCTTTTGATTCTCTTAAGGTTTTTTCTGTAAGATAAATTAAATTATCGGCTTCATTCTTAGCCTTAATCACCTCTCTTTTCTTTTCATCTTCTTCAGCATACATTTCAGCTTCTTTTTTCATCTTATCTACCTCGTCATCAGACAAGCCTATTGACCCCTCAATCTTAATTGATTGAGATTTACCACTGGCCTTATCTTTAGCTGTTACAGATAAAATACCATCTGAGTCGATATCAAAAGTAACCTCTATTTGAGGTATTCCTCTTGGTGCAGGAGGAAGATCAGTCAAAACAAACTTACCTAATGACCTATTATCCTCAGTCATTGGTCTTTCTCCTTGTAAAATATTAATTTCTACTGTTGTTTGATTATCAATTGCCGTAGAAAAAACTTGAGTCTTAGAGGTTGGAATAGTTGTATTCTTATCAATCATAATAGTGTTAACTTTACCAAGTGTTTCCATTCCTAAAGACAAAGGTAAAACATCTAGCAACAAAACACTCTTAACGTCTCCCTCCGAACCTCCTCCTTCTTTAACTCTTAAAATTTCTCCTTGCATAGCAGCTCCCATAGCCACAACCTTTTCAGGACTAATGGATTTATCTGGTTCTTTGCCAAATAAATCTTTAACAGCATCCCTAACAGCTGGAATTAAGGTTGTTCCGCCAACCAGAATAACTCCATCAACTTCATTAGGCTCTAATATAGAATCATCTCCTCCTTTTTTATTCAGCTTTTCAAGATGTTCTTCTTTAAGATTAACTTCTTTTAATGTTTTCTTTACCTTCTCAATAGACTTTTCTACCAAATCTCTTGTTAAGTTATTGAACTCAGATCTTGTTAGCTTATAACTTAAATGTTGCGGACCAGAATCATTAGAAGAAATAAATGGAAGATTTATTTCTGTTTCCATTGCCGAGGATAATTCTATTTTAGCGTTTTCCGCACCCTCCTTGATTCTTTGCAGGGCAAGAGGATCTTTTAATAGGTCTATTCCTTGGTCTTTTTTAAATTTATCAGCTATCCAATTTACAATTATTTGATCAAAATCATTTCCTCCCAAATGAGGCTCCCCTTCTGTTGCTAAAACTTCAACAACATCTGGTGAAATATTTAAAACAGAAACATCAAATGTTCCTCCACCAAAATCATAAACGACAATTGTTTCTTCTTTCTTTTTCCCTATTCCGTACGCTAGGGCTGCAGCAGTAGGTTCATTAATTACTCTTAATACTTTAAGACCAGCTATATCTCCTGCTGTTTTTACTGCTTTTCTTTGAGAGTCATCAAAATTAGCAGGACAAGTAATAACTGCTGAAGTAATCTTTTCTCCTAGCTTTTCTTCTGCGTCCATTTTTAATTTCTGTAAAATCATTGAAGAAATTTCAATTGGAGTTTTCCATTCATCGCCCATTTTAACTTCTACTCCCCCATCCTTTCTTTCGCGAACCTCATAAGAAACTCTTTTGATTTCTTTTTGAACTTCCTTATCGGAAAATCTTCTACCAATAAATCTTTTGATAGAGTGTATCGTGTTCTTAGGATTCGTAATTGCTTGTCTTTTGGCTAAAATCCCAGTAAGTCTTTCTTTATTCTTTGTTAAAGCAAGAATAGAAGGTGTTAAAGTAGAACCTTCTCTATTTTCCACACACTTTGGCTCTCCATCAGAGATTATAGCCATTTTTGATATTGCTGTACCTAAGTCTATTCCTAAAACTTTACTCATAATATATTGAACAATAATACAAACAATCAATAATACTGTTTATAAACTATTGTAGGTTAAGAAATTATTATTTTTAATTATTTATTTTTTATTCTGAAACAAAACCTATTTTTTCTTCTGACCCTTCAATCCCTTTTGATACCTCTATGTTTCCAAACTGTTTTTCGTATTTCTCAATGCTTGTTTGAAACGTTTTAACCATTCTTTTTAAGTGATCTGGGGAAACTATGACCCTAGAACTTAAAACTCCTTCAGGAGGAAGAACCATCATGAAATCTAAAATGAATTCTTCTTTTCTACTGTTAATTACCATTAAATTAGAATAAACTCCTTTTAAATCTTCGCTTTTAGCCTTTATTTGAATTTTATTTTTTTCCATATTTTTTATTTTACGACCTTAACTTTTGCTGGACGCAGAAGCTGATCTTTTATTTTATAACCTTTTTGAACTTCTTCTATTATGGTTCCTGATTCTGTGCCTTTTTTCTCAACAGCCTCTACAACTTCATGAAAATTAGGATCAAACTTTTCATTAACAGACTCTATTACAGTAATCCCCTCTCCTTCAAGAAAACTCTCTATTTGTTTCTTGATTTGTAAAAAACCTTTTATATTATTATCTTTTTTTAATTTTTCAGACAAGTCTTTCTCGGCTAAATAAAAATTATCAAGAATTGGGAAAAATCTTAAAATCATACTGGCGTTGATATATTGCGTGAGAGCTGTAATTCTTTTAGACCCTTCTTTCTTGTAATTTAAGAAATCAGCTCTTTCTCTTTTCCAATTATCTAAATATTCATCCTTTAATTTTTTATATTTTTGCAGCTCTTGTTTAAAGTCTTTTTTTTCTTCTTTTTTAGTCATGGTTATTTTGTTCTAAAACATCTAAGATGGAATGAATTAAATTAATATTACTTTTATATTGCATTCTTTTAGGGCCAATTAGGGAAATAATTCCCTGTCTTTTTTTAGGAAAAAAACATTTACTTGCAATAATGCTAAACCCATCAGCTTTTGTAAAAGGATTTTCGTCTCCTATATAAATTTTAATCTTAGTGTTTATTTTAAATCTTTCAACATCTTTTTCAAAAATATTTAGAAGATCAACAAAATCACTAGTAAAACCTTTTTCTCGAGACTCCGGTTCTCTTAATATTCCTCCCCAACCTTCTTTCCAAAAAAAATCTTCTTCTAAAAGATGAATTGTAACAAGACTCAAAGATTTTTCTGCTAAAAACTTTGATAAGCGATTAGCAAAATTTAAAACATCTTTCTTTTCCTCTTCTAGAATCTTTCTTATCTCTAAAGAATCTTTCTGCGTTGCTTTTTCCTTTTCTAACAAATAATTTACAAAAAACCTATAGGCCTTGTCAGTTGGCACCCTTCCCGCAGAAATATGAGGTTGATACAAAAATCCCATTTCAGTTAATCTTTGCATTTCATTTCTAATTGTTGCAGAACAAAAATCAAATCCACGTTTCTCTTCAATCAACTGAGAACTAACAGGACAAGCTGAGCCTATATATTCCATAAGAACTTCTTTTAATATGCACTCTTGTCTTTCTGTCATAATAATTGATTATAACAAATTAAAATTAGCGGTCAAGAATTTAGAGTGCTAATTTTAACTGTGGAAACATTCCTAAAAATATAATACAATGATGGTTAAGATGTTTATAAATTCAAAAACAATAAAATTTATTTTATTTTTTATATTAATACTTTCTGTATTTTTTAGGTTTTGGCAGATTGAAAGCTTTCCTCCAGGACTTTATCCTGACGAAGCAATGAATGCAAACGATGCTTTAGAAAGCCTTCAAAACAATGACTTTAAGTTATTTTATCCCTATAACAATGGGCGAGAAGGATTATTCATGTGGTTTATCTCTGCTTCTTTTTACTTTTTCGGAGTTAGTTTATGGTCACTTAAATTACCCTCAGCAATTATAGGAACTCTTACCGTTCTGGGCATATATTTGCTTGCTAAAGAATTGTTTATTAAAAAGAAAGACTCTACAATGATTGCTTTGTTATCAAGTTTTTTTCTTGCTGTTTCTTTTTGGCATACTAATTTTTCTAGAATTTCCTTTAGAGCAATCATAGTTCCTTTTTCTTTAGTTTTTTCTTTCTATTTTTTATTAAAAAGTTTTCGTGAAAAAAAGATAAAAGACTCTATATTTTCTGGAATATTTTTCGGTATAGGATTTTATAGTTATCCAGGTTTCCGTTTAGCGGTTATTCTTTTATTTCTTATCTTTTTCTTTTTTTGGAGAAAACATAAAAAAGAAAATTCTGAACAAAGTTTTTTCAAACTATCAATCGTTAACTTGTTAAGCATCTTTCTTACTGCTTTACCCATAGGTATTTATTTTTTGAAAAATCCTCAAGATTTTCTAGGTAGAAATTCTCAAGTTTCAATTTTTAGTCAATCAAATATTTTAGGAGAGTTCTTTCAAAGTTTAATTCTCCATCTTGGAATGTTTAATTTTTGGGGAGACGGAAACTGGAGGCATAATCTACCACGTTCTCCGCAACTATTATGGATAGTAGGAATATTTTTTCTAATAGGATTATTCTTGATTATTAAGAAAATAATCAAAAATATTCAATTGAAGAAAATATTAATACCGGAATACATTTTAATGGCTTGGTTTATGGTTATGCTTCTTCCTGGAGTCTTAACAAGTGAAGGATGTCCTCATGCTCTTAGAGTAATTGGAACAATTCCTGTAGTCTATATTCTCTCTGGATTAGGAGCAGTTTTTCTTTATCGAAAACTCTACAGTAAGGTTAATAATAAAAATGTATTAAAAGTTTGTTCTTTAATAGTTTTATTATCAATAACCATCTCTCAATACGACAAGTACTTTGTAAAATGGTCTTTAAGTCCAGAAACAGAAATTGGCTTCTCAAGTTACTATGTAGATATAGGAAATTATCTAAATTCTCTTCCCAATTCAATAGAAAAAATTGTCATTGTTAATTTTTCTAACACTCCAAAACCTTGGCCAAAAGATTTGCCCGTATCAGCGCAAACAACTATGTTTATTGAAAATACAGAAAACAAACAATCTCTCTATCTTTTACCTGAGAATATAAACAAAATTATAATAAAAAAAGAAACTGTCATTATTCCTATTAATAAAATTGATGAAGAAATATTTCAAAACCTTAAAAATATGTTTCCTAATGGAGAAATTATTAACCAAAACAACATTTTAATATTTAAAATATAAATATGTCAGAAAAAATAATTAACGTTTTAGCTATAGGTTTGCTTTCCGTAATGTTCATTGTTGGACTTTCAAGTTACCAACAAGATTCTTTAACAATGGATGAACAATCTCATATAGGCGCAGGATATTCTTATCTTTCTCAACAAGATTTCAGAATAAATCCAGAACACCCACCTTTAATTAAAGATCTTTCCGCTGTTCCTCTTTTATTTCTTAATTTAAATTTTCCATTAGATGATGCAGCTTGGACAGATGGCATTAATAATCAATGGATTTTTGGTAACAAGTTTATTTTTAATTCAGGAAATGACGCCGATCAAATTATCTTTTGGTCACGTCTTCCTATGCTTCTTGTTCTTATGTCTCTTGGATGGTTTCTATTTTGGTGGATTAAAAAAGAATTTAATAAAGAAGCTGCTTTAATGACCCTATTTCTTTTTTCTTTTTCTCCAAACTTAATTGCTCATGGAAGACTGGTAACAACTGATATTGGTGCTGTTTTAGGTTTTGTTTTATCTACTTATTTTTGGTTAAAATTCTTAAAAGATCCATCAAATAAAAATGTCTTATATGCTGGGCTAATCTTTGGTTTTTCCATGTTATTAAAATTTTCTTTAGCTTTACTTATTCCATTCTTTGGAATTATTACTTTGACATATGTGCTGATTAAAAAAGAAAATATGATGCAATATCTTGGAAAATCAATATTAATAGGATTAATAGGGCTAATTTTTGTTATTTGGCCAGTCTATCAAGCCCACATCATAAATTATCCAATAGAAAAACAAGTAATAGATACGACTAGCGTGTTGCAACCAACACTAATGAATCCATTAAGAGAATTTCTTATCTCTATAGCTAGTATTCCAGTTATAAGGTCTATTGGATTATATTTCACTGGATTATTAATGGCTACTCAAAGAACGGCTTTTGGAAATACTACTTATTTTTTAGGCAAAATGGCAAACTCAAGTTATCGGAATTACTTCCCTATTGTTTATTTGCTTAAAGTTCCTATAGCTTTTCACATTTTAACTTTAACCGCTCTATTATCGCTAATTTTTAAAAAAGCAGAAAAAGCCCGATTGATAATTAAAGATAAAATAGAATCTAATTTCACTGAATTTTCTATGCTAGTATTTTTATTAATATACTGGCTTACTTCTGTTTTAGGAAATCTTAACCTAGGGATTAGACACCTTCTTCCAGTATTTCCTTTTACCTATATATTAGTTAGTTTATGCTTAATAAAACTTATTAAAACAATAAAAAAACCAACCATTAAAAAGGCTAGTATATTTTTTATTAGTCTTTGTCTTGGATGGTATGCTGTTTCTTCTCTAATAAATTATCCTTATTACATTTCTTACTTTAATGAAATTGTAGGAACAGATAACGGTTATAAATATGTTGTAGACTCAAATTATGATTGGGGGCAAGACCTTAAAAGACTAGTAAAATGGGTCGAAGAAAACAATATAGAAAAAATTAAAATTGATTACTTCGGCGGGGCAGATGTAAACTATTATCTTGGAGATAAGGCAGTGTGGTTTGATTCTTCTAGTGGAGTCCAAAAAGGATATCTTGCTGTTTCAACAACCTATCTTCAATCAGGCATAGGAGAACCTGTCCCAGGCTTTAATTACAATGCTGGCTTCTATCGTTGGCTAGAAGATTATGATCCTATTGCAAGAGCTGGCAAATCAATATTAATTTACTATATAGAGTAATTTTAATCTTTCTTTTTAAAGGGAGCTGTGTTTCCAAACCGCAACTCAATGTACTCTAACTTTTCTCTGTCCTCTAAAGAGATTCCTTCTCTTAAAACTGCACCTAATTTAGTTAGTTGCCATTCTATATCTTCTTTTGGATTAAAATAAATTTCCCAACCTTCTTCAGTAATTGCATTAATTCTATTCTCAGAAACAATTGAAAATTCTTCTAATTGAAGGTCTAAGCTTTTCATACCCAAATAAAACTCTAAAATTGTGGATAATAAGTCTTTTTCTATGATATTATTCCCCAAGAATAAATCTTCTTTTAAGCTAATGTTTTTTATTTTAGGCAATAATAAAGATTCTTCTGAAATCTCTTCAAAAATAATTCCCTCACTGTCTAGCACAAAACATTCTTCTGAAGCATCTTCGCTAAGCAGACCACAAAAAACGGTAACTCCAACTCTTTCATTAATTAAGATATTGATAATATTGGGAAATTTTTTAGTTATTTTTACACTAGAAATTAAAGGAAAAGAAGATAGAATATTCTCTTTTATTGTATCTAGGTCAAATAATAAAAGATTATTGTCTATTATTTGAAATTTTTTAATCTGGGTTTCCTTCTGAACTTCTATTAAAATATTTTCTTGAGAGGTTTTAATGTTTCCAGAAATAATAACTTTTTTTAGAATAAAAAAATCTGAAAAAAATAAACAAGAAACAAGAAGACAAAAAGAAGAAAATAAAAACAATAAGAACAATGTCTTTTTGAGTTTAGACTTTTTTCTTTTTATTCTGTGAGATCTTCTATAATTCATTCCTATAAACCCCTTTTAATATTTCTTATTTTTTCAAAGATAAAAGATAACCAATACCTTGAAGAAATAACAAAATCTTGGGTTTTCACATATCTTCTACTATGTCCACCAAAACCCATTTTAAATAAAGTTAATCCTGCCCAAGGATGTTTTTTGTTATATGTTCTTGTTTCTGAAATAGGAGCGGTTCCCCAAAGGTTGAATTTTTTACAATCTCTTTTTTTAGCCTCCTCAATGGCTCTCCACATAAGAAGATATGAAGCTGGAATTTTAGGATACTTCAAAGAAGATGCTCCATGGTGATAAAAACCAATATCGTTCCAAAAAACAAATATTCCTGAAGCAATTATCTCATCTTTATATTTGGCTAATAAAACAAGTATTTGATCGTCCTTTATAAAAGAATTAAATTGATTTTTTAAATAATCTAATGAAAAAGGTGTAAACTCATGACGATTTTTTGTTATTTGATAAATCTTATTAAACTCATTTATTCCCTTTATATTGCTACTTTTTATAATTTGAATATCCTTATCTCTTTCCGCTTTTTTTATAAGATAACGTGTAGTTTTTCTCATATTCAACAATAAATCTTCTTTGCTGGCATTCAAATCTAACTCCCATGTTATGTCTGGATGAATATGGGCTGGAGCTTCTCTAAATCCTAATTCCTTAAAAATGGAAATATTCTCTTTTGTTCTAATTAAAATGGGGGCTATTTTAACGGACACGCAATTCTCCTGCTTTGCTATTTCTTTTAATTTTTCCAATAAAAATTTAAGTACTTCTTTTTTAAAAGAAATTTCCGTTTTCTTTAAGTTAGGCCCGTGAGGTAAAAAAATAAAAGAGCCTCTTTTTGCTTTCACTTTAAAAATAAAAGCTGTAGCAACCAGTTCCTCTCTTTGATAAATGCCATACCTGAAGATAGTACTTCCCGTTTCTTTATTAAAATTTCCCCAATTCCAAGACTGTAAAAAAGTTTTCTCTTCAATAGAAAAAATAAATTTTGCCCAAACATTTTTATCTTTAATTTCTCTTAATTCAAACTTCATCTTTGAGAAGCTTTATTAGTCTAGCGGGTAATTTACCCTCCAAAAGGACTACGCCTCCTTCTTGGGTAAGATCTTTTACTTTTTGATAAATCTTATCTGGTGATTCAATGAATAAAAGATGATTTTCTTTCATTCCTTTCTTAAGAACTCCCTTTTTAATTTCTTTAATTTTATCCTTAGTAGTAATAATTGCAAAATCACAAACTTCTCCAATCTTCTCCCCTATCATAATGTGTTTTTCAGAAGAGACTTGAGACAATTCAATCAAACATGGCATCACAATAATCTTCTCCCCGCTCCATTGTTTTAAATAATTTAAATGAGCCATAACCCCATCAGGATTAGCAGAATATGTAGATTCAATTAAGTCTATATCATTAATTCCTTTTGATAATTTCATCATTCCTGGAATTTCACTAATGTTTTTGCAAATATAAGAAATCTCTTCCAATTGCATTCCTAATATTTGAGAACAAGAAATGGCCAATAGGACATTTTCTATGTTTTGCCTTCCTAATAATTGCAAATTAAAAACTTGGGATTTTCCTTCAGACGAAACATTAAATAATAAATTATTCTTTTCTTCTTGGACAGATTCTGCAAAAATATTTGCTTCTTGATTGTTCTCAGAACAGAAAATTACTTTCTTTAGTTTTTGGTTTTTGATGCGATCCCTTAAGTCCCAAATAATTTTATTACTTCCATTCAAAATAGCAGTTCCTTCCTCTGGCAAACTTTCTATTAATTCATATTTTGTTTTGATAATATTCTCAATCGAGCCAAAAGTAGCTAAGTGTTGTTCATTAATCCCCGTTAAAATCCCTATCTTTGGTTTCACCATTTCACAAAGCATTTTTATTCCTCCTCTATTATAAGCTCCCATCTCAACAATAAATATCTCGTGCTCCTTTTTAAGTTTATTTAAAATACAGTTTGCTATACCAATTTCTGAATTTTGATGTTTTTCTGTTTTTAAAACATTAAACTTTTTAGAAAGTATTTCATATAAAAATTCTTTCGTTGAAGTTTTTCCATAACTTCCTGTAACGCCGATTACTAATAAATTCTTAAATTTTTCTCTTTTCTTTTTAGCCTTTTTAATAATTCTATTTCTTAAAAACATCGTTAATGGCTGTAATGATAAAACAACAAAAGAGACAATAAATGGAGTTAAAATATCAAAAGCTAAAAACCAACTTATGAAAAACTTGTCCGAAAATACTTTAAAAAAATAAGTTCCTGTTACAAGTATTAAAAAAGAAAACAAAAACAAAGATTTAATCGTGAGCACAGGCTTCTTTGCTCTCTTTAAAAAAAGATTGTAAAGAAATCTAAACGATTCAAGAGAATATAAGGCTATAATCATTAAAAAAGAAAGTAAAAAATAATCAGACGAGAAAGAGATAGCAAAAAGAAAAATAACCAGAAAATTTCTAAGATTAAATATTAGATTCTTTCCTTTTTGAGTTCTAAAATGATCAATTGCCCGACCAATATGATATTCTTTTAACTGCCAAAAATATAACCAAAATAAAATTGCTTTTGTTTCCCTAATAAACCAAAGAAGAATTAATAATAAATAAAACATTTAATTTCTTAAAAAATCTAAGATAATACTTGAAAGCTTTTCCGGAACTTTTAAATGGGGACTATGACCAATGTTTGGAATAATTTCCAATTGAGAATCTTGAATTTCTTCTTTAAAAACATAAGCGTGTTCTACAGGAACTAGCTTGTCTTTTTTGCCCCAAACAATTAAGGTTTTAGTTTTTATTCCTTTAAGATAAATAAATAAATCTTCTTCTAAAACTCTTTTCATTGTTTTTCTCATTACTTTACTAGCCTTTGCATAGTCTGTACCAGAAATAGCAAAAAAGAGAAGTTCTTTCATTTCTTCTTTAATTTTTTTAAAAAAAGTAATACCAAACATTAATTTAAAAAAACCAACGAACATTAAAACCATTCCCCTTCTAAAGCTCGGGCTAATTTTCAGTCCAGCAGAATCGCAAAGAATAAGAGATTTAACCTTTTTAGGATAATAATTAGCAAATTTAATAGACACTCTTCCACCAAAGGAATGTCCTATAAGAATAAAATTATCTAAATTTTGACTTTTAGTAAATTCTAAAACCCAATCCACATAATCAGAAACCCCCCAAGCATTCTTTGGAGAGTCTGTTTTGCCAAATCCAGGTAAATCAGGACAAAAAACTTTGTAATTATTATTAGCCAATATTTCTTGAACTTTTTCCCAAGAAGAGGAAGACGATGGCCATCCATGCAAAATCAAAACTGGCTGACCATCACCAGCAACAGTAAAATTAGTGTTTTTTTCTTTTATTAAGGTTGTTTTTTCTTCCATTGAAATTAATCAATTTTTTCAAAATTAACATATTTTTTCAAAACCTCAGGAACAAGAATACTTCCATCTTTTTGCTGATAATTCTCCATAATAGCAATTAAAGTTCTGCCCACAGCAAAAACTGTAGCATCATTCATGTGAACAAACTCTGAACCATTCTTTCTTTTCACCCTAGTTTTTAATCTTCTTGCTTGATAATCAGTCATTAAATCAGCTGAGTGTGTTTCTCTATACTTACCTTGTCCAGGAAACCAAGTCTCTATATCTACCTGTCTTACATTAGGACCTCCCATATCTCCAGTACAAACTACTACTACCCTGTAAGGAATTTTTAGTGATTGCATTAAATATTCTTCAATGGCAACAAAAAAATTATGCTCTTTTAAAGAGTTTTCTGGAAGAGTAAAGGATTCCATTTCAATTTTATCAAATTGATGAACACGAAAGATACCCTTAGTATCTTTACCATAAGAACCTGCCTCTCTTCTAAAGCTTGTTGAAAAACCAGCATAACGAATAGGAAATTGATTCTCAGCAATTGTTTCATCCATATGCATAGCTCCCAATGTATGTTCAGCGCTACCTATTAAATACAAATCATCTTTAGGAAAATAATATCTATCGTCTTTATCTGCAGGGCTTAATCTCGCCATTTTAGTAAAAACCTCTGGCCGAATCATAACTGGAGGAATAACAGGAATAAAAATTTTATCAGAATAATTTTTTTCAACAGAATCGGCAATCTTTTTAATTATCTTTTGAGAAGTTAAAATCTCAAAAGCATATTGAATTAAAGCCATTTCTAAAAGAACTAATTTTCCTTTTAAATAGCTAAATCTAGAGCCAGCAACCTTGGATGCTGTTTTTGTATCAATAATATCCAAGCTTTTTCCGAGAGAGACATGATCTTTAACTTCAAAATCAAATTTCGGAATTTCACCCCATTCCCTAATTTTTTTATTCTCCGTATCATCTTTGCCAATAGGAACGTCTTTCATAGGAATATTCGGCACCTGAAGCATTAATTTTTCAAACAAACCTTCTGTTTCTTTAAGCTTTGGTTCAATTTCTTTAAGGTGCATTTTAATTTTTCTAGCTTTAGAGATATCTTCTTTCCCAAGTTTATTCTTCTGGCAACGCAAATCTTCTACCTTATCCAAAAGAGCTTTTCTTTGTTTATCTAAATTTAAAACATCCTCTATGTCTAAAAGAACTTTTTTGTTCTTGCAAGCCTTTTGTACCTTTTTTTGATTTTCACGAATAAATTTAATATCTAACATTTTATTTTTTAGGTTTCATTATTGGAAATAATATAATTTCTCTTAAAGAATGAGAGTTTGTTAATAAGACTATTAATCTATCTATCCCCATACCAAATCCTGCTGCAGGTGGCATTCCATATTCAAGTGCTTGCAAAAAGTCTTCATCCATTCTTTGTGCTTCGCTTGAGCCTTTATTAAATAATTTTTCTTGCTTTTCAAGTCTTAATCTTTGTTCAATAGGGTCATTAAGCTCAGAAAAAGCATTACATATCTCTATTCCCCCGACTAATAATGAGAAATTGGCTAATTTCTCTTTATTTTCAGAAGCTTTAGCTAATGGCTGGAATCCCAAAGGATAATGAATTAAAAAAGTTGGCTGTATTATCTTACCTCTAAATGTTTTAAAAATTTCATCTATAATTTCTGCTCTTGGTGCATTTTTCTCAATCGCAATTTTCATTCTCTTTGCCTCTTTAAACAAAGCATCTCTACTAATTTCGTCTAAATCAATGCCTGTTTCTTTTTTAAAAAAAGAAAAGAACTCAACTCTTGGCCAAGGAGTTTTAAAATCAATTTCTTTTCCTTCATAAGAAATTTTTAACTTACCAAAAACTTTTTTAAGAACATACTCAAACATTCTTTCTGTAAATTTCATCAATTTCTTGTAATCTGAATATGCCCAATAAAATTCGAGTATCGTAAAGTCCGGATTATGATGCTTGTCTATTCCTTCATTTCTAAAACATGTTCCAATTTCATAGATTTTCTCAAATCCTCCTATTAGAAGTTTCTTTAAAGAAATTTCTGGAGAAATTCTTAAAAAAAGATCTAGATTTAAACTATTTAAATGAGTTTTGAATGGTTTTGCTCTTGCTCCACCATACATGCTTTGTAAAATTGGAGTTTCAACACCTAAAAATCCTTCTTTCTCTAAGAAATTCCTTATTTCTTTTATAACCTTAGATCTAATTTCAAATTTTTCTTTAATATCAGGATTAAAAATTAAATCTAAATATCTTTTTCTGTATCTTTCTTCAATCTCCTTAAGCCCTTGCCATTTTTCAGGTAAAGGTCTTAAGCTTTTTGTTAAAAATTTAAAACTACTTGCTTGAATTGTTTTCTCTCCCCTCTTGGTTTTAAATAAAATACCTCTTATCTCGATAAAGTCACCAATATCAAAACTGTCTAGAAAAAACTTATATTCCTTGACTCCTAATTGATCTTTGCCAAGAAAAGATTGAATGTTTCCTGTACCATCTTCAATGCTTAAAAAAGTAATTCCACCATGAACTCTTAATAATCTAATTCTTCCAACTAAAACTATTTCTTTCTCTTTCTTAGATAGAGAATTAAAATCCTTTAAAGCATCAACAATAGCGTGTGTTCGCTTTGTTGTTATAGGATAAGCTGAAAAACCCGCTGATTGAACAGTTTTTAGCTTTTTAGTTCGTACTTTCTTGATTTTTTCTTCTGTGGTCATCTATTTATTTTATATTTTTTAGCTATTTAGTAAAGTACCAATTCAATATTTCTCTAGCTGCAGGAACAGAGGCTGATCTCAGCCCTGAAACACTCTCAAACATAACTGTCAATACAATTTCTGGATCTTCATATGGAGCAAAAACTGTTACCCAGTTATGATAAACTCCTTCTTCGGGAGTTTCGGCTGTTCCAGTTTTAGCTGCAGAAGTTACAGGCAAGGTATTTAGTATTGTAGCTGAAGCAAGAGGACTATTTTGACCAGTTACAGCTTGCCTCATTCCCTCCCTTACAATTTGAAGATTATCAGAATCAATAAAGCCTTCTCTTATTATTTCCGGATGAAATTCTTTAATTACATCAAAAGAAGATGAAGAATAACTCACTATTTTCTGAACCACCTGAGGTTTTAATAAAATTCCACCATTGGCAATAGCTGTATAAGCACTGGTAACCTGAATTGGAAGAATTGAAAAAGGACCTTGCCCAATAGAGAAATGATAAGTATTACCCAATCTCCAATTATAATCTATGGTAGGTAAAATACTATTTCCCTCACTAGGTAAATCAATGCCTGTTTTTTCGCCCCACCCAAATAACTCAAGATATTCTTTTATGGCTGAACCTCCCAATCCCTTGATTCCAAAATCTTTATTCCCGCCGCCTATGCTATAAAAATAAACATTGCAAGACTCGGCAATTGCTTTTCTCATGTCGGTATAACTATGGATTTCCCAATCATGATATTGGTAAACAATATCTGGATCATATTCATGCTCAACCTCTATAAGTCCCTGGCAATTAATAAATCTATCAGGAGAAATAATATTTTCCTGAAGAGCTGCTGCTGCAATTAAAGGTTTAATTGCAGAACCAGTAGGATAGCCTATACCTGAAAGAGTTCTATTAAAAAGAGGTTCGTCTTCATCTTTAAAAATATTGTTTATTTGCTCTGAATTTGACGTGGCAAAAGTATTGTTATCGAAAGAAGGAAGAGACACTAAAGATAAAATTCCTCCTGTTTTAGGATCTATGGCCACAGCAACAGCCTTACTTCCACCCATTAATTCTAACTGTTGCTCTAAAGATTCTTTAATCTTTTTCTGTAAATCAGAATCTAAGTATAGAACCAAACTATTACCTGATTCTGGAAGAGAAACAATTTCTTCTGAAAAAACATTGCCCAAAACATCTGTTTCTACTCTTAACTTTCCAGGAATTTTTCTCAAATATTCTTCATAATATTCTTCAAGACCAGTTTTTCCCACATTGTCTAATGGAGAATAAAAACCAGGATTTTCATCTAATTGTTCTTGATCTATTCTGCCAGTATATCCTATTAAATGAGCATATGTTGCACCATCATTGTAATCTCTAAAAAGACTCTGCTTTATCTCAAAACCAGTCAACTCTTTTATTTTTACTTCTAAAATAATCAATTCTTTGTGATCTAGATTTTCAGAAATTACAAAGCTTAATTTGTTACTTTCTTCAATTTGAGAACTAAGAGCCTCTTTGTCCTGCCCTAAAATGCTTGATAGTTTCTCTAAAATAATGCTCCTTTCTTCCTCTAAGGAAGGAAGTTTCTCCTTGTTACAAATTAAATCAAAATTAGGAATATTAAAAATTAGTTGTTTTAAATCTTTATCATAAACAACCCCTCTTTCAGATTGAATTTTATAGGAGATATATTTATTAGAGCTTGATTGTTCTAAGAATTCCTGTCCTTGAATAATTTGAAGTTGAAAAGTTCTAACAAATAAACTAAAAATCAATAAAAAAGAAAAAATCGAAAAACCTTTGAAAACTTTTTCCAAAAGAGGAGTTTCAATTCTTTTTTTCGGAAAACCCCATTTTTCTTCGTTTTTCTTAGATAATGCATCTAAGAGAACTTCGTGAGGTTCAACATCCTTAAAATAAGATTTGTTTTTTCTTTTAATAAAATATTTTTTCACTATCTTAAGTTAAATTGAATATAATTTTTTAAAATTATCTTAATAAAAAAAGATATTAAAAGAGAGGTTAAAATATAAAAACCAAAAAAACTTTCTGAAAAAATATCTAGAAAAAAACCTCCTATTAAGCTTAAATAAACACCAGAATTATCGTTCTTTTCTTCAAAAAGATTAATAAGACAAATCGCCACCAATACAATGTTTGGCACATAAGGAAAAAAATGAAGAAGAAAACTTTCTTGTAATAAGATTAAAAAATAAAATAAAAATGTAAAAAATAAAAGTTTCTTCATTAGTTAAAAATCGGAGCTTAAAATAATAAAAACGTAATTTAAATCTTGGACATTAAAAGAAGGTTTTACAACTGCCTCTTTAAAAGAAACTGTCTTTGAATCTTTTATACTTTCAACTGTTCCAACCAAAAGCTCTTTTGGAAAATCCCCACCAAAGCTACTAGTAATAATTAAATCACCTGAAGCAATTTCTGACTCTTCAGGAACAAGATCAAGAAAATAATCAGAACTATTTTTTCCCTTTAACACGCCATAAATATTTTTATTAAAAATTTCTATATTAAGTAAGCTTTCTCGAGAACTTAATAATTGAACTTTTGAAATATTTTCATAAACCTCAACTATTTTACCAATTAAAGCTTTTTCTTCTGTAATTAAGGGAAGATTAAACTTTAAACCATCCTCAGCGCCCTTATTAATAATGATAATATTATTAGAAACATTTCTTCCAATTACTTGAGCCATCTTTAAATCAAAGGTTTTTTCTAAATCTAAATCCAGGGCGGTTCTTAATATTTTATTTTCTTCTCTCAATTTTTCCAATTCTACATTCTGGCTAATTAATTCTTTGTTTTGACTCAAAAGCCAATTATTTTCCTCTTTAATTTGAGATCCTTTGGCAATTCCTTCAAAGAAGTCAGAAAAAGCTAAACCTTTTATCCAAAGCCATTCTTGAACTGGCCTTGAAACAAAATAAAAAGTATTTTTAATTTGTTTAGGGAAAAATGTTAAGTTTAAGAATAAAAGTATAACAATAACAGAAAAGATAAATGCTAAGCATTTCTTTTGAGAGTAAAAATGGTCTTTTATGAAAAAACTCCTATATCCACTAATTGATTTTTTCTTCTTATTAAACATTAATTAATTATAGCTTAAAAATAATTAGTACTAAAACATTAAAAAGTAAACAAAAACACCTTTTAAACTTATAAGCATTATAAGAGAGCTACCTACTTTCGCGGGCAACCCACTATCAT
>Ga0209976_10000702_pt1 | contig 21005 bp, 30 predicted proteins | sample SumtaG_FD_182806 | JGI IMG/M metagenome (GOLD analysis project Ga0209976, IMG submission 182806) | Deep subsurface microbial communities from Indian Ocean to uncover new lineages of life (NeLLi) - Sumatra_00157 metaG (SPAdes) (version 2) | ecosystem: Environmental > Aquatic > Marine > Oceanic >...
GTTCTGTTCCCCGCACTCCGTATTCTGTGGAAGGACCCGCGCCGGCGTGGCTTACTTTTCACGGACCAGGGCGCGAAGCGTGCGATCCTCGGTGCGGCCGCCGGCCGTCGTGATCCGGTTTCGCATCGTGACCACCTTCCCCGGCTTGGCCGCCGAGATAAACACGGTCGCGGTTTTCGTGGTGCTCGCCGAGCTCGCTTCCGTGGCGTTGGCGATCGACCACGCGCTCGTGGCGAGGTTGTCGCCGGCGAGCCACTTAGTCCAATCGATTATGTAATCAATGATCGCGTCGGGATCGACGGGCGCCACGTCAATGGCGCCCGCCCCGTCGCTCGGATAGGCGACTATCCCCGCCACTGTTACGGACTCGCGGCCGTGCTCGTGACTGTCACGTTAAGCGTGTCGAGATTGGCGACCACCTTATCCCCGCCACTGAACGCGGCAGCGCCGATCAGGATCCCCGTCGTGCCGCCCTTGGTGCTTTCGTCTATTGCGAACGCGCCCCCGATCGTGTCGGCCGCATTGATCGAGAACGAAGCCTTGCTCGCGCTGTTGTCCACCGATTGCGCCGACACGGTGCCCGGCACGAACGCCTCGCGCGTGCCCTCTGTGTAGCCTTGCGCCTCGATCCATCCGGCGTGACTCGACGCGGTGTCGCCGGCAACGATCGTCGGCGTGTCGTCCGTGAGCCCGATAAAATCGGCGGCCGTGAAGGCACTCGACTTCCAGATCCGCTGTAGGTACTCATCGAGCCCCACATCCATCACGAGATTGTCGCAATGATCTTCCCATTTGAGAACGCCGTCCGGCCCGAAACACTCGACGTGATAATGGTTTCGGAACGAAATAGACGCGAGGCCCGCGTGACTTCGGAATATCGCCTGCGCGGTTGCGCCGAGCTTGGCGCGGATTCGACCTAATAGGTTCACGATCTATTCCCTCACTATATGATCACAATTCAGTCATTCCGCGAGCGGGATCACCGTCCGCGTGTCCTCGAGTACTGTAACCGTTCTGTTGTCCGCGAGGATAATTATTTTCCGGCCATCGGGCGTGTCGAGCGTCCCGATGATGGTCGATCCCACGCCGACGATATCCGCCGACCACAAGAGATCGGCGGCGACGGTGAGCTCGAGGCCGGCGATCGGCGTGATCTCGCCCCGGAACGCGATCCCCGCATCCGCCAGGAGCGTGGCGATATTCGCGGCCGTGAGCTCGCTCGAGAACCCGAGTGTCACGAGCGCCTCGCCGATGTAGTCAAACGCCGTCGTGATATTGAACGACGCGCCCAGGCTCGCCGATACTTCGATCGCCTCGAGCTCCCCCAGGCTCTCCATATCGAGCGAGGCCACGAGCGTGGCCGCTACTTCCGCCAGGAGCTCGGCGGCCGTTGTGAGGTTGCTCGAGGCCGCGAGCGTCGCGTCTACCTCGGCGATCAGGCTTGCGGCCGTCGCCAGGTTGAGCGACGCGCCCAGGGCGGCCGCGGCTTCGATCGTGATCTCGCTCGTGGCCGTGAGGTTGCTCGAGGCCGCGAGCGTGGCCGCCACATCCGCCACCAGGCCGGCGGCCGCGGTGAGGTTCATGGAGGCCGCGATCGTCAACGCCTGATCCGTCACCAGGGCGCCCAGGGCGGTGATATCCCCCGACGCGGCAAGGGTCAACGCCGCGGAGCGATCGGCTTGTGAGAGCGTCGTGAGGTTGCTCGAGGCCGCGAGCGTGGCGGCCACTTCAAGTGTTACGTCGGCCAGGGCGTCGGCGTCGAACGACGCGCCGAGCGCGGCCGCCTGGTCTGACACGGCGCCGGCGATCGCCGTGATATCGCCGGAGCTCGCGAGGGTCAAAGCACCATCAAAAACGGCTTGCGAGAGCCCGGTGATCTCGAACGAGGCGCCGAGCGTCGCCTGGCCGTCAAAATCGGCTTGCTCGAGCACCGTCAAGTTGCTCGAGGCCGCGATCGTCAACGCCTGATCCGTCACCAGGCCCGCATCCGCGGCCAGGTTGCCCGAAGCCGCCAGCGCGGCCGACACTTCGGCCACGAAAGACGCCGCGGCCGTCACATTGCCCGACGCGGCGAGCGTCGCCGCTACTTCGTGGATCGTGCCCCCGACAATTTCCGCGATCGCTGTGAGGTTGCCCGAAGCCGCGAGCACGGCCGCCACTTCGGCCACCAGTTCGGCGGCCGTGGTGATATTGCCGGAGCTCGCCAGCGTGATCGCCTGATCCGTCACCAGGGCCCCGGCGGCGGTGAAATCCCCGGAGCTCGCGATCACGGCCGCCACTTCGGCCGTCAAGATATTGGCCGCGGTGATATTGCCCGACGCCGCGAGCGTGGCCGACACTTCCACCGTTAAGAGTTGCGCGGCGGTGATATTGCCCGAAGCCGCGAGCACGGCCGCCACGTCAATGGCGAGGCCCGCGACGGCCGTGAGGTTGCTCGAGGCCGCCAGCGTCAACGCCTGGTCGGTCACATTCCCCGCAGCGGCCACGATCTCGCTCGAGGCCGCGAGCGTCGCCGAGACATGCGCGATATGTTGCACGGCCGCGGTGATATTGCCCGAAGCCGCGAGCGTCGCGGCCACTTCGGCGGTGAGTATGTTGGCGGCGGTTATTTGCCCCGACGCCGCGAGCGTGGCCGCCACTTCGTGCGTGGCCCCGGCCGAATCTTCCTCGATGGCCCATAGGAGGTATTTTGTCGCGGCGACCGCGGTGTTGATATCGGCGGCCACCACATCAAAGCCGTCAGAATCAATTGTCGCGACGGCCGCGCCCTCGGAAAGCGCGTGCCAGCGCGCCGATCCGGAATCATGATCGCGCAATGCCAGAAAACGCTCGCCGCTCGCGGTTTGCGTCACCGATTCGGTGTTCGTCGTGGCGGCTGCTGATTCTGAATTTGTGGCGCACGCGCGGATATTGTCGTCGGCGTCCTGCGCGCCGAAGGCAAATCCCGCCGCCTCTGGCGTTGTTCGTTGTAGATCAGTAAACAATAGCCCCGTCATTAACAGGCCAAATATCTGCGACTGGAACCCGACCCCCGTCACCGCCCAATCGCTCGTCGCATTCGCGGGGCCGTCGATCACAGAGACGTGGGCGCCATTGGTGCCCAGATCGAGCGATAAAATGCCGAAACGGTTTGCTGTTCCACTGTTCCGCGTTGTCAGCGTGATCGCGTCCTTGGTGACTGTTGTCGCTTCCAACTGTTGCGCTCCCGTGTGCGATCGCAACATGCAACGCGCTGTTGTATCCCTGATCGACGCGCTCGGATTGCCGGTCCCTGAATCATCCGGCGAAATTCGTCCGGCAGCGTGCTGCCCGATAGTTGATCCATCCCAAGTAGCAACGCCGAATCCGGTGAATTGGCTATTGATTTCACCCGTGCTGGCATTTGAGAGGCCGCACAGGAAATGGATTTGAGAATCGGCGGCGTCCAGGCTGTGCGTCACAGTCACCGACGAATTGACGGTGCCGTTACTCGCCTGCACATTGCAATCAGCACCGACCGAATCCCCCGCAAAAAGGATCGCGATCATTTCAATCGCTTCGGAATCCTCATTGAGATCGCAATTGAGCGTGATCGTGTCGGCCGTAAACGACGTAAACGAGACCTCAAAGCGCGTTCCTTTCGATTGCCCTCCCTGATTCGGATCCGGCAAAAGAGCCACGAGATTTTCTTGCCAAATAGTGACGTTATCGCTGGTCCCCTTGTTATCTTCATCCATCGAGCCTTGGGCGGCTTCAATGGTGCCGTCCGTCATTCCGATGGAGAATCCGCCGTGCGCGTTGATGCCAGCGACGGAGCTCGCAACAATTAACGCCGCGACAGGAGTAGCGCCACCCAGCAGCGCGCCACCGCCGAGCGTGAACGACCCGGTGGTTGTCGGCGAGGCCCCGATCGCGACGCGCGCTATAACGTCAGCCATTTACGCGGCCGCGCTGGTGAGCCATGTTTGAATTTCGGCCTTCGTAAATGTCGCGTCAAAGGCGCCATGCTCGGTGAGTAAGAAAATCGAATGCAACGTATTGAGGTAGCGTTCTTGCTTCGCTCGAACGGACAACCCCTCGAGCGCCGCGCGCGTCGTTGCGTTGCCGACCGCCGAGAAATCGTCCGACACGATCCCCGTGTAGGTGTTGATCAGAAAATCCAGCTCCGTGGCATCCGCGCCGCTGGTCGCGATCGCGAATCCGGCCTCAATTTGCGCGCGCGTAAGCTCGCCGTCCGCCAAAGCAACTAACGCACCATAGAATTGGTGACTCGAGATACTCGGCGGTTCTGTTCCAATCAATCTATCCAGCAGCGACATATTATTCCCTCACTTCACCTATACGGTGGCGTGCGATGGATGAATTCCCGCGCGAATGCCTCGCGGATCGTATGGAGGCGCGCATCAAGGTAATAGCCGCGCTCGGCGTCGCTTCGCAATAGCGCGAGCCCTTGAAAACAATTGAAGTTGGCAACCCCCCCGCGAAGCGACCATTTCGAGAATATCGCCGCGGCACTCTGCACATACAACAATCTCGCCGCAATCTGGACAGGGCGCGAGTAGGCCGCGGCGCTTGGCTTCGGCACCGCTGCACTCGACGATCGCGCGCTCAACCAATCGCGCCTCGGATCGCGCCGAGCGCCCCCCCGTTGAGAATGTAAGTGATACCCTCCGTCTGCGTCATGTCGCCAGAAGCGATCCCCCATACGCCGAGCGCCACCGCCAGCACCGCGAAAACATACGTTTTCTTTCCTTTCACTTTTTCACGCATTTTCACCACCTTTTTAACAGTTTTTCCACAGGTTTATCCACACGGGTTGCGCCTATAAAACAAGGGAATTCTTGCTCGATCTCTTTTTTTTGCGGGCCCTCTAACAGTAATAAGTATGGATCTTAAGTGATCAATGTTGCCCGCCGGCGCCGAGTGCAACGTAAGCGTCCAGCGTTGCAATGGCATCTTCGGCCCCGTAGCAGACTTTCGCAAGCCACCCTTGCTCGGTGAACCACTCGAGCCACGCGCGTTGCTCGCGCGTCGGGTGTTTGCCATACGGCCGCATTGCCTTGAGCTCGATCACCAGGCCGACGTATTCCCCCGCCTGGATCGGCAGGATCCAATCGGGAAAACCCTTCTTCGTTCCCTGCGACGCGGCCAGTTGCCGGCCGGCGCTGGATAATTCTTCGTTGGGGGAATGGTGCAACGCGCGCGCCCACCAGCGCCCGGCGGTGAGTTTGATCACGGCTTGCGCTTCGGCGCGCTCGCGCTGGATAGGTGCCGCGGCCACGTTAGGTGTCCACCGAACCGACGCCGCCACGGAGGAAGTCCTGCCCAGGACCCACGGCGCCGGACGGTGGACATTGAACTAATCGCCGACTATGTTGAAAGGTGCCCATTTGACTAATTCGGAGGATAGCAAAATGCCTGCACGCATTCGCTTGCCGCTTCGCGGCGATTTCATCACTCTCGAGGCCCCGCGCGAACAGAGCGCCGTCGCGATCCGGCGCGAGTATGGGCGACACAGACTCGAGGCCCCGCGCGAACAGAACGCCATCGCGATCTGTGTCGGCCATACTCGCGACGGTGCGTTGCGCTTGCGGCGGGTGAGCCCCAGGCCGGCCGGCTCGCGTGGCGGGTGCTTTGAGAAGATCACCACCTACCGCGGCACCTGGCGCCCGCTGCTCGTGACCGATCCCCGGCATCCGGCCTTCGATCCCGCCCCGGACGCCTGTCTCGAGGAATTGGGTCTGTGAGCTCCCAGGAGCTCCACCACGCGCTTTCCGGCGTGGCCCTGGCCGAGCGCCTCGATATCTTCATTCTGTACCGTGGCCGCCACGGGAGGCCGCCGGACAGGCTCGCATTGACCCGCCCCGAGATCGACGCGCTCTATGCCGCCGATCTGCTCGAGCTCCACCACCGCGAGGCCGGCGATCCGGTGCCCTTTTACGCCGGCTTTCCCGTCGTCCTACAAGGATCAAAATAATGCACATTGAACCAACAAAAGATCGACTCGTGATCGTCCGCACGTTGCGCCGTTATATCGACCGCATGGGAGCGCGCGCCCAGCCGATCGCCGTCACCGAAAAACAGGCCCTCCAGCTTTCCGAGCACCACTATCTCGAGCACCGCGGCGTGCCCGGTTCCGCCGAGCGGAAACGCCTCTGGTTCGACGGACACGAGCTCCGCGTGATCGCCGACGAGCACCAGGCCCCGGCAGAGGCGCCCACGCCGGCCGGAGAGCTCCACGCGCGCGCCACGGACCCGGAGACCAGTCACCAGGCCCTGCGCGCGTTCGCGCACTCTGGCGGCGCTCTCCACGTCCTCCAGGACTTGCTCGAGCACGGCCCGGCCACGGCCTTTGATACCGCCGCGCGGCTCGGGTTGCCGGTGCAAAATTGCAGCCCGTACCATTCCAAGTTGGCCGAAGCCGGGCTCGTGGCCCTCGCCGGCGTGGCAGATAAGGATCGCGAGGCCGGCAAAGGCGCCCGGCAATTATGGGAGCTCACGGATCCAGGCCGTTTGCATCTGACGCAGATCGCCCTGGAGCTCGCACCATGAACGGGCGGCGCAACCACTGGTGGAAACGGTGCGGCATTGATCAATATCCCGGCGGCCCGGCGATCGAGCGTTGGGAGTGTGGCAATTGCGGGTGCTTGCGATCCAAGACTTCTCGGTCTGCTTTGTTGATTTGTTCCACGCGCGTGCCCGGTTTCGCGTATTGCTCGAACGGCGCGACGTGGCACAGGCGCCGCCCCGAATGCCGCGATCGTTTGTCATAATATCCGTTATACGCACAAAGAGAGGTAATCCGTTTGGACACTTGCGAGACCCTGGATTTTTCCGACTGGACCGAACGAATCGAGGAGCTCGCCACGCGCGGCGGGTTGAGTTTGCCCCTTGATTTAAGCGTTTTCCGAGCTCAATATCACGCCGGCGAGACGCCGATCGAGGCCCTGGAGAATTATGCGACGGGACACGGCACCCTTTAGAAAATCTAAGCAGTCCGGGAATTGGCCCCGCGGCGCTGCACCAATAGCCGCGGAGCCGCTTTCCAGAAATCGCGCCGTCCCGCCCATAGTGGGCCAGCGCGAGATCCGGCACCGTCGATCCGGCGGACCCCCCTTAAGGCGATCGCTTTGAACCGGCTTCGACTGTCCCGCCTATAGTGGGACAGCGCACTTTTTGGAGCATTAGACCATGCACCGCGCAACTCCCCGATTGAACGCCGACGAGCTTCTGCGTGAGCTCAACGCCACCCGCGACTGGCCGAAAATGGCCCTTCTCTTTTCCCGTGCGATCGGTACGATCCGAAGCCATGAACGGGAGAGGGTTGTGCTGAATACCCGCATCGCGGATCTCGAGCGCCGGCTTGCCGTCGCCCGCCAGGCTGGCGCCGCTTGAAGATCCCCGTGACTCTCGCCCTCGCCATCCTGATTGCGACCGTAGGCGGCGGATATTTTCTCGAAGATCGCTACCAGACGATCAAGGCCGCGGCCCAGTACCAGGCCCGCGCCGGCGCCGCGCGCCGTGCCGACGTGGCCGAACTGGAGCTCGCCCAGGCGCAAACGGCCGCCGAGCTCACGCGCGATATCGAGGCGATCCGGTTGCAGAATGTCACGATGGAACTGAATGCCATTTATGAACGCGAGAATGCCGGCCGGCCGTTCCCCACGGACGCGGTGCGGAAAGAACAGCTACTCACGCAAATGGCCCTGATCATCGAGGCCCTCGAGAAGTGATCCGCAAGATTAAAGCCGGCGTGTCGCTGGCCGGCCTGGCGCCCGAAATGCTGATCGCGGATGCTGTTGTCGCGGCCGTGTACCAGGAGCTCGGCGCCCTCGAGCTCGTGATCACGAGCGTCGGCGACGGCCGGCACGGCCCGCGCTCGCTCCATACCATCGACCCGGTGCGCGTCAAGGCGATCGACTATCGGCGCTGGACGCTACGCTTTGAGATCGACGGCGGCGCCGTGAACGACCGTGCCGCCGAAGCCGCGCGCGTGATCCAGCACCGACTCCGCGATCAGTTCGATATTGTCCTCGAGAGCGATCATCTTCACGTTGAATTCGACCCACACGAACGGAGATCCCTGCCATGAATAGAAGCCGCTTTTTCTCTGGCCTCGCTCTGGTTGTCGTGCTCGTGGCCGCCATGTCGGCGTGCCCCTCGAACATCGACCCGGCCACCAGGGCGGCCATGACGCCCGCCCACACGCTGTATGAGATCCAGGTGACGTACAACGCCGCCCTCGCCGGCGCGCTCGTCTACGCCGAGCAGGAGCGTTGTACAGAGCTCGTGGTGATCGCGTGCCACGACGCCCAGGTGGTCGCCGCCCTGGCCGGCCTGGATAAACAGATCACCGCGGCCTTGAGCGTGGCGCGCCTGGCCGCCGGCGGTGACGCGCAAGCCGACGCCATCGGCGTGGTCCGCAAGCTGCTGGCGCAATTCCAATCCGAGCTCCTGGCCGGGAGGGTCACACAATGAACCCCGCGATCTTTTTATTCGGTATCAAGATCCTCGATCTCACGTTGCTGGCTATCCAACACGCCCCCGAGCTCCTGGCCGGCTTGCGCGACGATCTGGCGCTGATCCCGGTTATGGTGCGCGAGAACCGCACGCCGTCACCGGACGAATGGAAGGCCCTGGACGCAAAAACGGCGACTCTCTCGGCGCGCTTACAGGCGGTGGCCGCGGCGGATCGCGCCGCCCAGGACTGATCCGGCCGCCCAGGAGCTCCTGTACGGCCCCAGGAGCGATCGAATCCGGCACCCCCTTACGGTGGCCTATCCGAATTTGACCACCGTGACGATCGTCCCGGTGCCGTCGCCGCTCCATCCGAGATAAGGACTCTCGACGCGCACAAACACATCCGGCCGATAGGTGAACGGCGATCCCGTGAGCTTGGCGATCGCCGCCATATCGTTGCCGTCCCAATGACTTGTCCCCCCGAGACCCTTCTGCCCGCCGATTTTCGAGTAACACGGGAGCACGGGATCAACGGGCGCGCCGTTCATGGTGATCGTTTCGTTCTTGTGCATGTGGCGGAATGTGACGTCCCCGCCAGGCGTCGATAGATCATCGAGCACGCGCGGGACTGACATTCGGAGCCGGTGGTAATCGTCCGGCACCGTGTCGTGAAAGGTATCATCGGCGCAGTCTTTCGGCGCTGTTCCGACAGTCGTTGTAAATATGTCGTTCGCTTGCGTTAGCCCATATTGCCACGGCCCGAGATCGTAATACCGTTTCTCCGCGCTGGTTCCGAGATCGGTACTCAAGCCCTGGCCGATCCGATCGTATTCCACGATCAGCGCGTCGTCGCCCGTCGCCAACACCTCGACCCGCCACCACGTTCCCCCGACGCCGAGCGCGTACACTGACTCCGTGAAGCCGTCAGGCGTGTCGATCGTTTCGGCGCCATTGAATTTGTCATACGTTGTAGAAGCGTCGAAGCTACTGCTACTGAACGCCCGATCGTTTTCGTCGAGCGAATCGGTGTGATCGTAAATGTCGAGCTTTGTCGAGCTCGTGAATAGTGCCGTCCCATCGCCGTGCGTGACGAGCGTAATTTTTGACGAGCCAAATTCAACCGCATCAAAGATCAGCTCGATAAGTACGTTCGCCTCGCCGCCGGCGCCGATTAGATCCGCCTCGCGCCGCCGCTCGGTCGTTTCTCGGTTCGCGTGAAGATTGATCGCGCTCGTGGGATCAATGAGCGCCAAGCGCGGAAAGGTCAGACTTCGATAGTCCATCGCCGCGCGTGCCAGTTGAGATCGGCAAGCGTCACATCGGCGACGCCCGTCACCAGCACATCGGCAAACAAGATCACGTCGCCGATCGCATACGCTCTAAATATTTCCTCCGTGTCGCCGTCGCCGTTGATCCGCGTGGCGATATTGCCGCGCAAGTTGGGCGGCTTCGCGAGCGTCACGAGCTCCCCGTCGCTATCGCGCGTGACTGTGATCGTCTGTGATTGCTCGGCGACGAATACGCCGGATTCGATCCCGACATTCTCTGGCGGACTCTCGGCGTCTGGCGTCTTAGCCGTCGAGACACTGTGTTCGAGACGGTTGATCGCCGCGGCCACGGGTTGTAACCATTGCGAGCTCGAGATCGGCTGGCCGGCGAGCGGCGGTTTGACCGTCACGGGAAAAACACCGGGAGATCGGCAAAATCGAATTCCTTGTAAATATTGAAAATCCCAAGCCCCCCCGGCGAGCTCGGCGGATTAAAGATTTCGGTCGCGTTGTCCGGGATCCCGCCCTTGCCGAACACGCCCTCACGCAAGACCCAAGTGTCCGGGTTGTAGGTGAACTGGTAACCGTGCGAAAAGACCCCCTCGTCGGTTTCGTTTAGCGTCGGCCCCAAGAACAGGAGCTCACGGGTGCCGAACACGCCGAACGGGATCGAGTTGACCTGGCCGGCGCGCCGGATATCGACCCATTGCGGAGAACTGAATTCTTTCGTGAGGGTCGCCGTCCAGGTTTGCCGCTGGAGATCGGCGAGGATGGTCCGCGAAAATGTGGAGAAGAATAACTGGTAAAAAACCCGCATCACTACGCCGTCTTTGTCGCGAAACACCGACTCCGTGTAGGTGCTCGGAGTGATCGAGAACACGCCGCCCCCGGACACGCCCCCGGACTTGTCGAGATCCGACGCGAGCGGATTGCCCCAGGTGACATCGACCACCACGCGCGAGTTGTCCGCGCGGGTGTCGCCGGCGACCTCGAACGCCGCGCGGCGATCGATCACGATGATCCCCGGCTTGAACGGGTGCGCGGACTTATCGAGCGGCACGCCTGGCGCCTCGCGCGCCTCCAGGAGCCGCTGGAGCGGATCCAGCGCGTCGGATAGGCCAGTCACCCGGTAGGGTTGAACGTGCGTCGTGCGGCCTTCCTGCTCGGTCAGGGCGCCGCCGAGCAACGGCACCACGTTGAGATTCTGATCGCCCCGTTGCGCGATCAGCCGGCTCGAGAACCCGAGCCCGAGCGTGAGCTCGAGATTCTGAATTGGCGCGAACGTGTGATCGAACGACGCGCCGAGCTCCGCCGACACCGGCACGCCGGGATCGGTGAGATCGAACGACGCGCCCAGGCCGATAATGACTTCGTGCGTTGCCACTTACGGTGCCGCCACGGCGGTTTGTACGCCGGTTCTTTCGTTGCGGAAAAAGGATTTTTCGGCGATCTGATTCAGCTTATCGAGCGCCGTTGTTTGTTTCTGCGACTCTTTCAAGATCCCCTCGATGCTCCGCCCGTTGATCGTGCCGGTGCCGGCCGCCGGCCCGGTGCCCATCCCAGGGAAGGCCGGCGTCTCGGCGAGTTGGCGCTGAATGTCGGCCATGATATCCACGATCCGCCGGCCGTTCACGGTGCCGGTGCCGGCGGCCGGCGCCGCGAGGCCCGGCAGCACTTCCTCGAGATTCGATCCGCGGACGGCCGCGACGATCTTCTGCCCGAACGATGGCGGGACCTCGAGCATATCGAAGGCGCCCGTGAGGCCGCGCGCGAACGTCGCGCGCACGTTATCGAAATCGAGATCGCCGGCGAGCGTGGCGCCGGCGGCTTGGAGGCCCAGGCCGCCGGCCTGTACTGCGCGCCCGAGCGGGTTGCCGGAAAGTAACGCCTGGAAGGCCGGCCCGCCGATGGTGTTGATCAACGCGCCGATCTTTTTGAGCGCCTCGCCGATCCCCTCGAGACCGCCCTTGATCACATTCTCGAGTAGATTCAACATCGCATCGGCGATCGGTTGCAACGTCGCCGCGAGATCGGACATGGATTTCAGCACCTTGTTTTCGATGATGAATCCGATCTCCGCCCAGGTGTCGCGGAATAACTCCACGGCGTCGGTTTGTTCTTTCGTCAGGCCGAGATCCAATTCTTTGAACGTCTTATCGACCTCACCGAAATTTTTGCTCACGTCCTGGAGCGCGACGGCGAGCTCCTTATTGCGCGCACCTAACAATTCCTCGAGCAACGCCGATCGCTCGAGGGGATTTTCGATCTTTTGCAGCGCCGCGCCGAACACCCGCAAGGTTTCGATCGGTCCTTTTTTGAACGCCGCCGAGAGCGTTTCGGACGATAGGCCGAGATCATCAAAGACCTTTTTCCCTGGCCCGGTGCCGTCGCGGACAAATTGAACGATCGACTTCGACAGTTGCCCGAACCCTTTGAGCAACTGCTGAAGGTTTGTGCCGGTGAGCGTGGCGACCGCCTTAAATTTCTGCACTTGCTCGGTGGTCAGGCCGAACTGCTTGCCGAGCTTGGTGAGCTTGTCCACTTCCTCGATCGCGCCGGTGAAAATTTTAACCGTCAAGCCGGCGCCGAGACCGCCGGCGGCGGTGCCCACCAGGCCGGCGCCGAGAAGGCCGAACTTCGATCCGAAGGATTTGAGGAAGCCGCCGAACTTGGTGATCCCGGACTTGGACTGCTTGAGCGATCGCGACAGGCCGGCGTTGTCACCCTTGATCTTTATGGTGAGGTTCTTATCAGCCATAGATCAATGCCGCTATCTGTTCGATCTGCTCGGCGTCCCGGAGCCACGGCCGCGCCGGCGCGTTACGGGCGTGGAAGTAGCGCGCCCACGCCACGAGCTCGGCGTAAGTGATCGCGGCGACCAGGCGGCGCACATCGACCTCGCCGAATTGATAGGCGAGATCATAGATCAGCCGGCCGGCGCCGCCCGCGGAAAATCCTGATCGAGCTCGGCGACCTCGCCGCCGGCCTCGCCTGTCGCCTCGAGATTGTTAAACTCGAGGATCAGCGGCAAGAGCTCGAGCGCGACGGCCATCGGGATCGATTCGTCGGGCGCGATCGCGGGCTCGCCGTTCTTGTCAATCACCGACGCGCGGATCAAGGATTCGGGATCCACCGCCTCGCCGTTGATATACGGCCAGGTGTCCCGCAAAGAGAGCTCGCCGATCGTCACCGTCGCGCCGTTTTTCAAACGGAGCGCGAGCGTCCTGGGTTTCCCCAGGAGCGCCGTTAGCCGCGCCATTAGATCGCGCCAGGTGTGTGGACAGGTTTGCCCGCCCAGGTAACGGTAAACGTGCCGAGTTGCCGATCCTCGAACGGCGCCGGGAAGGTAAAGTTATTCACGAACCCGGATCCCGCGAGCTTTGCGGCGGTGGAGTGTCCGGTGAGTAGCGGCCACTCGAACGTGATCGCCTCTGGATCCGCGCTGATCGGCACGCCGCCCACGCCCTCGATATCCTGTTGATCCTGGAGGTATTCAATATCCACCGATCCCCAGTCCTCGACCTTGCCCGGTATCTTGTCCATGTGGGTGGAGCTCATGTCGTGATCCGGGATCACCGGCCTGGACACGCCCGAAAAGATCACGCCCAGGATCCGCGGCGTAAAGCCGGTGGTCGTTGCAAAGGCGACGGTGATCCCCGTTCCAATTTCTCCAGTCATTTTTCGGTCCTCTGTTTAACGCCTCGCGGCGCGCCGTGCGTTGAGCTCGAGCAAACGGCGAAATTCCGCCGGATAAATTACTGTCGCGGCGTGTCGAGCGTGCTTGAATATAATCGGTTCCATCTGGCGGCGCTCGAGTATTTGCGTCGCCGCATCGATCGGGAGCTCGTGGCGATCGGGATTGCGCTTCCCCGCCGGCGACGGATCCGAATGACTCGAGCGCCCGGTGCGGTGTTTCGGGTTTGGCCGGCGCTTCACGTCGAGCACCTTGCCGCTTTTCATCTTAGCGCGAAACGTCGGCGCCCACTTGCGAAGGATCGACGGATCCGCCGTTGGCGTAATCCCGGCCTTGAGCCCCAACCATATCCGCGTGAAATCGCCGGAGCCGAGATTGACCCGCGGCGGTGAGAAATTCTTAAGCCGGCGCCGGAGCGTCTTTTGCTTCACGCCGACGCGCGCCGATATTTCCTTGATGGAAAGGCTCGCGGCCTTCTTGCCGGCCTTGGTGAGCGCGCGGCGGTTCGCGCGCGCTTGCGCCTTGTCGAGCTCGCCGAACCACCGGCCGACGCCGGCGAGCTCCGAAGGCGAGACGGTGACGCCGATCGTCATGGCGGCGTCAGTATCAGCTTGATCGAGCCGCGGCCGTCCGGCTTGCGCCCGTCGATCAGGTAGTCCACGCCGCGGATCGTGATCGTGGTCGCCTGCGTGACCTCGCGATCGATATCCTCATCGAAGATATTGATCGCGGCGGTGACGAATGTCGGCCCGCCGAGCGCGCCGCCATCGTCGGATTCATCCTGGAAGATCCCGAAAAAAGCGCGGCCGCCTATGCGCGCCTGATCGTGATCGCGCGCAATGGCGGCCAAGTCCTGCCCGGCGTCAAACGGGCGCCCCACTCTCCCCCTCCCCCCGCTTTTTCTTCCCCGGCTTGGCGCGCGGCGCTTCGGCCAGGAGCGCAACGTGCCGGTGCTCGAGCAGAAAACTTAGTTGCGGCTCGGTGAGCTCCACGCGCTCGCCGGCGATATACGGCCGGCCGTTGATCGTGCAATGGGTGAGCACTCGACAGGTGCGCGTGTCGCTGCTCATTTCTCGGCGGTTTCCTTCTTTGCCCCGGCCGGCTTCGCGGCGTTGGTGGCGATCAGGTGTCGCGCGGCGCGATCCTCGGTCTCGAGGGTTTTGCCGGCCTTGTGGGTTTCCCCGTTCACGACCTTCCCCCGTAAAAGTGTAATTCTCATCGCTTTCCCCTTTGAGTTGCCGGCGGCCCCTGCGACCAGGCCGCCGGCGGTTTTGGTGGACATCACCACCGTTTACACGTCAACGCAAAAGGCTTCCGCGTGCCGGACGCCCACGTCCACGTCCTGAAACGCGCGGAGCACGATACCACCGCTCGCGGCCTTGGTCGCCACGTCCACGTTGATATCGAGCACGCCCCACATTCCCAGGAGCACTTGCGAGAACGCGCCGAACAGTTGCCGATCGGTCGGCATCTGGCTGGTCGCGAAAGCGTTGTAGCCGTTGATCTCGCCGTTCTGGAAAACGAACTGGCCCGATCCGGCATCTTTCGCCAGGATTTTCGACCCGCCCATGACGCCCCAGGTGGACAGATACACGGCGCCATCGCGGAGCGCGTTGTCGTCACCGACCGCCGTCTCGAACGCGACCCATTCCGCAAACGTCGGAACGAACGGCGTCACCACATCGGCGATCGCGACGGTGTTAACGCCCGTCGTTCCGATGATCCCTTGCGGCTGGCCGGCCGCGCCCGAGCCATTCAAGATCCCCACGTCGATGATCTCGGCAGCGCCGAGCACGAGATCGTTTCTCACGATCTGCTCAACCGCCGGCGTGGATTGCTTCAAGAGCTTGCGGGTGATCGGGACAGGCCCGGCAATCGTTTTCGGCGCCAGATTGATGGTCCCGATATCGACCTCGGTGTCGGTGCCGTCCACATCTTCATCGACCCACAAGAACGTGGCGAGCCCGGTCTGCTTCGGGATATCCACATCCCCCACCAGGCCCGGCAGCGGCACGGCGCCCACGCGGAGCGCCACGGACTGCGCCCGCAACGCCTCGATGAACGCCGACGCCAGGAGCTCGGTTCCCTTGAGCGCGCCGGCCACGGTGCCGGTTGTGGCGACGCCCATCGGCGGCGTCCGGGAGAGCATCCCGAGCTCGTGGGCGCGCTGGAGGATCCCCGGATCCACGCCCCAGCTTGTACGCTGTTGCACGTCATACGGGATCAGGATCCCTTTCGCCTCGATCCCGAGCTCATCGGCGACGGCGTTGGAACACTCGATCTCGAACGGCGCGATCTTGCGTGGATCGCCTTGCGTGTCGAGACCGCGAATGCACATCAACGCGCGGATCGCTTTGATCACGGAGTAACTTTGCGCCTGTCCGTCCGACATTCCGAGCAACGTGCGCGGGTTGTCGTCCGGGAGCCGCGGCGCGAGCGCGTCCGGCTTCAGGCTTTGCAGGAGCGGCATGATATTCGCGCGGAACTGATCCACGGTATGCCCTTCGTTGATCGCCCGCTCGGCCTCGAGCACGAGATCGGGGATATGTTGCCACGGCTTCGCCGTCGCCTGAATATCGGCAATACGCGCGCGCTCGCCCTGGCGGAGCTTGTCCGCGGCGGCGGCGGTAATGTCGATCACGTCCGCGGGTGCGGGAGCGTCGCTTGGTTTGTCTTTCATCGGATCGAATCCTCGATAGTGGATCACGGTAGGAATATCGACGGCGCCGCGGCCGACGCCCACGGACGGATCGGCGGCCACACTCACAAAAGAGATCTCGTGTGGTTCCCAATCGGTCGCCCGAAGCGTGTCCGGTTCGCCTTTCGTTTCGGCCTTGGTCAGATCGGCCTCGTGGATTACATAGCCCACCGATGTTTTGGTGAGGATGCCGTCCGCGATATCGATCAACGCTTCTTTCGCTCGCCGGCCCTTTCCGAGCCGGACCACGGCGCGCCCACGCCGATCGGAGTCTATCGAAGCGACCTCCACCACGCCCAGGCGCAACGCCCGATCGTGATTCTCGAGCACGCTCGCGCCGTCGTTAAGCCTGCCAAGGCGGATCGACTCAGGAGCGTGGTCTAAAACTTCGTTGAAATCGTCAGTAAAAAACCCCCGGCGCAATACCGGGAGCTCGCTGGAAAAAGACACTTCCACCGTGCGCGCGTCCACGTTAACGCTTGCCGCGATCAGTTCCGCGTTGCGCTGGAGGTAGCCGAGATTTTCACGGGTTTCTGTTTTCATCGGTTCAAGCGACCTCGGTATCCGTCTCTGTTGTGTCGAATTGTATCCCGCCCGGTAGCGTCGGCGCGATCCCGAGCTCATCGAGCTTTGCCTTGTCGCGCGCGATTTCCTCGAATACCTCGTCTGGGTCGCGGCCCGACTCCTGGATAATCTCGCGGAGTGATCGCGTCCGCAGTCCCCAGTCGATCGAATTCGCCTGGCTGTCCTTCACCGGATCGGGCGACTTCCACCGCCGCGCCTGGAAGGCCGGTGCGTTGAACTTCTCGAACCCGGCGATCGGCAGCGTCCCGATCTTGCCCATCGTGAGCGACCAGATCAACCAATCCGGGAAAAGGCGCCGGTAAATGGCGTCGATGAAAGCCTGCTGCTGGATCATCCACCCCTCGCGATCGTCCTGGAGCCCGCCGCGGATGCTCGAGAGGTTCACGTTTTCGATATCCTGCCCCAGCATCGGATAAAACACATTGAGCCCGGCGGCGGCGCCGCGGAGTAGGTGTTTGTTGAATTCGGAAAATTCGCCGAGTGGATAGGTGGGATCCCACTTCTCGAATTCCCAGTCCGCCGGCACCACGCGCTGTTCGCCGGGCTCGGCGTCCTGGAGCACGGCGCCGTCCGCGGTGACTTCATCCGCCGGCCCGCCTTCGCCGCTCGGTGTTTTCCAGAATCCCAGCTTGCCGGCGCCTACGCGCGCGTTGACCAGGGCGGCCTCGCGATAGCCGCCGAGATCGTTGAGCGGCGCCATCGCGGCGTGCCCCCACGGGATCCCCCTCAACTGTTCCGGCCACTCGGTTGCATACCCGTGGATGATATCGCCGGCCGGCACGACCAGGTGATCCCCCGATCGCAAGGTGTCCAGGCTCCCCGGCAAGGTGGTGTTCGTTGGCGTGCCGAGTAGATGGTACGCGATCGGCCTGGCGAGCTCGTCGAGCTCGACGCCCATCACGACGCGGTTCCCCGAGATCGGATCGTTGGCTTCGTTTTTCTTGATATCGAGCCGCTCGGGCTCGAGCACCTGGACGGCATAATTGAAACGGTTGTGCGGAAAGCCGCGAATGATCCGCCAGAGAAATTCCCCGTCACGGGCGAGGCCCACGCCGGCGGACTGCTCGGCGACCGCGCGGGAAAGGCGGCCGGTCACATCGAACTCGCCCGCCTTCGACCACTCCGCCCAGGCGCGCTCGATCAATTCGTTGGCGTTCTTGTCGAGTGTCCCATCGGGATCCTTTGCGCGCGATTGAAAGCCGACGCCGCGCGGCCCGACGAGATTCTGCTTCACGAGTTGCAGGTATCGCTTGAAATACGGATCGTTTTTCGCCAAGTCCCGCGAGCGCGCGCGGAGCGGATCCAGGTGCCAGAATATCTCGGAGTTGATATCGGTGCCGTGCGTCGCCCAGGAGGCCCGAAACAGGCTCGGCAAGGCGGCGGCGAACGCGCGCTGGACGCGGCGGCGCAATGGCAAACGGGAGAACGGCGCCGGCGCCGTTTTCTTTTTTCGCCGAAACGGATTTTTCATGGAAGCCTCGTGAATATACGGCCGTCGTGGAAGTCCCCGCGCGCGGCGGCGGCGGTGCGTTCTTCCTGCACCACGAGCGCGCGATAATGGCGGCGGCGTTCCTCGAGTTGCTCAGGCGAGTAGCGCGAGACGCTCAGGCCCTCGGTGGAATAGCTTATATCGTCGCGATCCGCGGTGCCCTCGAGGCGCGCTTCGATCGCATCGAGCATCCGGCGCGCGAAGGTGCGCGTCTCGAATCCATCGTCGGCGAGCGCCAGATCCTTTTCGACCGTCAGAAATCCCGCGCCCAGTTGTTTGAAATCGAGCACGCCGTCGTCGGCGATCGCTTGCCAGGAATAATCGGCGGCCGGGATATCCGCCGACACGGCCGCGGCGATCGCGGCGGCGTGGGTGTCGCCGTCCGCGGTGGCCGTCACGGTGAAAGCGTGGGAGGTTGATCGGAACGTATAGATCAGCGTCCACGCGGATGCTGGAAAATCGGTGAGATCGCGCGTCCACTGGACGAGCTCGCCCTGGCGGAACGTCCGCGGTTCGCGTGTCGGTATCGTCAGCGCCATCGTTGAACCCACCCCTTGCGCCGGTTATGCCGGTGCCTTTGGCGAGCGTGGGCTACCTTCTCGCCGAGATCCTCGGTATCGGTCTCCGCATACCGTTTTCGGAGTGTGCCCCATCGCCGATCGGGATCATAGATCGCCAAAGCCGCCATCGCGTAGATCCGACAGTCTAACGCTTCGTTCCGGCGTTGCGATCGTTCCCATCGGATGATCGGCTGGCCGGCATGGACCCGGATCACCGGATGCTCCGCGGTGAGTTGCTCGAAATACTCGATCGCGTACTCGCTCGGAAAGTGACAATACCCCGGACCAGGCGCCACGATCGAGAGCCTGTCGTGTAGGCGTTCCTTCAAAGGGTCAACGTGGATGGAATGTAGGAGCACCTTATAGCGGTTCCGCCGCGAAATGTTGGCGACTACCGGCCCCTGTCCCCACACGCCCTTGAGCGCGTAGACGCGCCGGCCGAATTTTCCTTTGCAGAACTTGTACGCCTCATCGGTGAAGGCGCCGGTGTCCACGCCGGCCGCGGTGATCCGCATCGCCTGGCCGCCTGGCGTCAACCACTCGGCGCGCAAGACCTCATCGAGCTCCCCCCATACCTGGCGGTAACGCACGTCGCCCCACAAGACGTGGTAGGCGAGAGACCAGGACTCGAACGCCTCGGTCCACGCCACGATCTCGAGCTCGATCCGATCTTTCTGGATATCCACGCCGGCGGTGATTACGAGCACATCCGCCGGCAGCGCGTCCGTGTATTTCTCGCGGTGCGTGGCGTGCAAAAGGTTTGGCTCGATCTTCTCGGTCTCGAGCTCGTAACATTCCCCGAGATCCTCGTTTGTCCATGTTTTCAGGAGCTCCGGCGAATCTTTCGCTTCCATGAAACGCTCCACCACGCCGGCGAGCGGCTCCCACACCGAATAGAGCGCCGAAATATGGTATCCCCGATACCGTGCTTTCGGCTTTTCGGCGTGCCACTTGCCCCAGGCGAGCGCGGCTTTCCGCTCGTTTTCCGTCCAGTGATAGCGGCACGCGCGGCACTCATAGGCCGCCGACTCTGGATCGCCGTCCTGGTAGCGGACCTGGCCCCACGCGAGCGCCTGGAATTCGCCGCACTTCGGACACGGCACCCGGTAACGGTTTTTCGTTGACCGATCCCAGTGCCAGCCGATCCGCGAGAGCCCGGCGATCGTCGGTTTCGACGCCATGAAGATCACGCGATTCGGAAACGCCTTTGTACGCGCGCTGGCGAGCTTCACGGGATCGCCCTCGCTTCCGGCGCTCGCTGGGTAGGCGTCCACATCATCGGCCAGGAGGATCCGTATAGGCCGCATCCGAAGGCCCGCCGGCGAGTTGCTGGCAACCAGAGAGATCACGCCGCCGGGAAACATCTTCTGACGGATGGTGTTGCTCGAATCCCGACTTTTCAGATCCGAGACCACGGCCCGAAGCGACGGCGACTCCGCGATCATCGGCGCGAGACGTTCCTTGCTCCAGGCGTCGGCGTTGTCCAGCGTCGCCTGTACCACGAGCATGGGAGCGGGATCGTTGTCCATGTGATAGCCCGCGACGTTACACATAATCTCGGTCGCACCGACCTGGCTCGATTTCATCCAGATCACCGGCCTCGGATCATCTTCATCCCCGATCGCGTCCATGATCCCGCGCGCATACGGCACGCGATCGGTGCGCCACGGACCCGGTTCCGAGCTCGAGATCCGCGAAAGCACGCGATTCGCATCCGCCCAGGCGGAGATCGTCAGCTTCGCCGGGAGCGCCAGGCCGTCACGGAACGCCCGCGCGGCTTTGAGAGAGCCCGGTGAGAGCTTCGCGGATCTCTTTTTCGATGATTTTTTTGGCATCGGTCTTTCGTTTCGAGCGCGCAATGAGATCGCCGACGCGCGCCGGGATCATCATAAGCCGCTGGCGGAGCTCGGTTGTCAGAGTTTCCCATACCATCGCGATCTCGGACGCGCGCACGAGCTCCCCGCGCGTGACGTCGTTTTCCATCTCGAGCTTATCCGCCATCTCGCGGTGCTGGCGCGCGCGCTGGGTGCCGAGATCGATCCCGCGCGACTCGTTGCCGTACAGGAGCGGCAGCGCGTCGCGGAGCCAATAACAATTCGCGCGGCCCTTCTTGTCGGCGACTGGACACTTGGCGAGCGCGCGCATAACGGCCCGGTGCGTGAATCCGGTCTCCACCGCGATCCCGCTGGCCGTCCAGAGTTTCGCCTGCATCGCCATTGTGCTGCGTCTATAGGCCGGCCAGCCACTAAAAAAAAAGCGCGGTTCTGTTCCC
>Ga0209976_10000704_pt1 | contig 20941 bp, 23 predicted proteins | sample SumtaG_FD_182806 | JGI IMG/M metagenome (GOLD analysis project Ga0209976, IMG submission 182806) | Deep subsurface microbial communities from Indian Ocean to uncover new lineages of life (NeLLi) - Sumatra_00157 metaG (SPAdes) (version 2) | ecosystem: Environmental > Aquatic > Marine > Oceanic >...
ATGAGAATTGCAAGTGGTATCTTACCTGGTACTGATGGGAAGGATACACGAAGTTCACCTGTACGCTTTCGCTCAATAGTGACTGGTGCACGGAATCCACGGGATGTTGAAAATACTTTAGCGATGTGAGTGTAGCTGGAACTTTTACTTGCGGAATCAATTAGAATTCTATTGGGCGCCAAATCTTCTTGGGTAACAAGAACTCGTTCGGAACCATTAATGATGAAATATCCACCGGGGTCTTTTGGATCTTCACCACGTGCTATCAATTCCTCTTCTGAAAGGGCATGAAGAAGACATTTTTCACTTCTTAGCATGATGGGCAAATCACCAATGTAGATTTGCATAGTTTCCATTCGAGTACTAACTGAACCTTCCTGACGCACAGGAGTCATATCCAAAAACAGCTTGCTAGCATATGTCAAGTTTCTAATTCTTGCTTCGTTAGGAAAGAGTGGATGTTCACTACCATCAGCTTCTCGAACTGATGGGGAATTTACTGTGATTTTCCCTAAGTCAACAAAATATCCCTCGACCTTTGGATTCAGTCGTCCTACGCTATCTACTACATGCTGTAGTTCTTCTCGTACAAACCGATTAAATGAATCTAAGTGCTGACCTACCAATCCTTTCTCAGCGAAATATGACTCTATAACAGGCCAGTACTTCTGTCTATCTTCCACATCCGACATCGCGCTAAACCCCTGATAATTGGGACGGGGAAACCACTGCTGCTCATAGCTTCCCGCGCATAACCCAGAAAATCCGAGTATGCTCATCCGCCGCAATAGTAGCCCCGTTATTCTTTACTCAGTCTATGCTGCTCCTACCCATGCTCAGAGTGTGGCGGGCTCGGCGAGATTTGAACTCGCGATCTCTACCCGATATGAGGCGAACCTCATAATCCTCAGGTTAAAAGCCTGCTGCGCTACCTAGCTGCGCCACGAGCCCATTACATCTATACATGATATGCATACATCAGATAATTGCACGGTAAACTGCAATCAATAGAATGGTTTGCATGGTCATGCATGAGAGGGAAGCAGTTAGCTTGAGCACCTTTGAGGATTTTTGTGGACATAAAAGGTTTTCTTTAAAACCAATATTTGGTGTGTCATCTACCCTTGTTACCTAGGCCTAAGCCGTTCTACATACCACATCCTGATGTAAAAAGGATTTTGCTAAACTGAGAAATGAGGATTCAGAATGCAGTTGTGTTGTAAGTAAATAGACTTAGAGGGTGCATTGTGATAAAATTCGGAAAGGATAAGTAGACTCACTCAAAACGCTGCTGAGAGGTTATAATTTGGATACGGTTCTAGAAAAGATAAAGCAAGCAGAGTCGATGATTGAAAAAGCGTTATGGACTGCAGTAAGAAATGAAGATACTGAAATGGAATTAAAGGCATACAGAGAAGTAGAAGAGATACTCAATAATCTCTCCGATTTGCCAGAAACAATCGAACGTGAACGGAAAAGAGTTCTTGCGTATTGTTTGATGCGAATTGACGAATCCCTGAATAATCTTGATGACACCGAGGGTACATTGGAAAGAGCTGAAAAATCACTTCAATTAGCAATTGAATCAGGTGATTCTGTTCAGATTGCACGTTCAAGGTTGGCTAAGGGGATTAGACTCCTAAATGATGGGAAACTTCCTGACGCCGAGGCTCAATTTACAGATATTATCAAAGGTGGAATTGACAGTGAGAATAGTGATATGCAGCAAGTTGTTGGTTGGACTCTTTTAGTAAGAGCAAATATTCTGAAAGGGAAGAGTCTCTATGATCAAGCTCTATACGTTGCACAAGATGCCGCGGGTATTCTTTCTAGCATCGATAATTATGCAGGATTAAGACAGATCTATTCCCTCATCTCCATGTTACATCTTGATTTAGGAAACAAGGATGAATCTGAAAAAGCAAAGGACATGAGTGCTCACTTTGATAAAAAGGCAAAGGAAGAGCAACAATAGCAGTCTTTCAAAGTCGTTTGGTTGATGCTGTGTTTCCTAGAAAAAGCAGTAACCTTTTCAATCCGAGATGATTACGTGCTTTGTCACAAGAATGGATATGGATTCTATGGTATCAAAAGAGGAAGTTATCACCGCGCTTCAGAAAATACCACTCAAATTGGAAGAGCCAAAAATGCAGAAAAAATTCAAGGAATTTAATCGAACTATGCAATTGGTCTTCACAGATTTAGAATTTGGTGTGGTAATAGAATTCGACTCGTTAAAGGCGACCATAAGAGAAGGCAATGTTGAAGAACCCGATTTCAAAGTAACAACAGAAGGGAAAACAATTGTCAGTATCTTAGATGGATCCTTGTCTGCTATGCGAGCATTCATGACAGGTAAAATCAAGGCTAAAGGATCTACAAGAGACCTTCTGAAACTCCAACATCTTTTGAAGGCTTAGCAATCTAAGTCAAGTTTGTCGAATACGGGTTGTGTTGGTTTTCCAGTTTCTAAATCCCATTTCCTGTACTCATAATACTCCTTGATTTGCTTCTCTACATCTGGTACATAATCGTAAGTCACGCCGTCAGGTTGGGGTTTTAGGAATGCTTTTGGGAGTCTATCATCGCTAGGTTGAAGCCCACATCTTAGATTGAACAATCGTTTCATTGTAACTGCACGAGCTCCGATTTTCAATATGTCAATTAACCCGAACGGAATGCTCAACGCTTTACTAACAAGATTGAGTATTTTCTCTGTTGGAACAATTGCAAAGTGGCACATAATAACACTATCAAAGAATGCTCTGAAATCTTGTGCAATTGCTGCAGTGCGACCCTTACCATCATCATCCTGAGGGTCTCCAGCAACCAAGCCTAGCTCTCGAACTTCAACTCCCATATCTACACTATACATATCTCCCTCTAAGTGAGTCCCACCACGTGCTGCGACAGCATAGATAGTTGCCATTCCCCCGAAAGCTCGTGGATCATGATTTGCTACTTCAAGTCCTTTCACATGAATTGCTATGTCCGAAGCATTGTATTTCTTTGCTAATCGCATCGAACCCTCAGCAAGTTCATCTCCATACCCTTGTCTCCTAGCAATGGCGTGGATTAAGTCAATCATCGATTCAGAATCTCCCCATGTGAGACCCCATTCGAGTTTCCCAATATCACATAGATGTATTGCAAATGCTAGTGTACCTCCACAACTGATAGTATCCATTCCGTATTGATTACAAAGGTGATTCATATACGCGACTTTCTTCAAGTCATCAATCATCACGTTGGATCCAAATGCAGCAATAGTCTGATACTCCGGTCCTGCTATCTCTTTCAAATCATATTCCGAAAGTGAGATTTTTCGTCCACAGGCAATTGGGCATGAATAACACGCAGACCGTCCAACTAGTAGCTCTTTCATTGCAGAGGCATTCAATCCATCAACATCAAACTCCGTTTCCTGAAAGTACTTGACAGGCATATCATAATACATCATGCCTACATCAACATATGTTGCTGTACCTGATTCCCTAAGAATTTCCATAACCTCTCCCAATGTTTTGAAAGACTCTGTTGCTATCTCTCTGAATTCAGGGTCATTTGTTAATTCTGGACGATTTGAGCCTTCAACAGAAATTGCCTTCAGAAACTTTGAGCCCATTACAGCACCAAGGCCACAACGAGCAGCTGACCTCTCATCATTCATTATACCTGCAAACTTAACGAGATTTTCTCCTGCAGGTCCAATGCATGCGGTCTGAACTTTTCCTAATTCATCTCTAAGAATTTTCTGCGTCACATCGGTGGTTTTACCCCAGAGATGTTGAGCATCAAGAATAGAAATTGTCTTGTCATTTACATGGATTGTGACAGGGGTCTTGGCTTTTCCCTTGATTAGAATCCCATCGTATCCTGAGAATTTTAAGAATGCTCCAAAATGTCCTCCAGAGTGAGATTCACCCCAAAATCCTGTTAGTGGAGATTTTCCACACACGACATGACGTCCCGTACAAGGTGCTAATGTTCCTGTAAGAGGTCCTGTCATGAACATTAGAATATTATCAGGGCCTAGTGGGTCTGTAGTGCCATCGATGAGGTCATAGAGTATTCTACTTGCGTATCCACTTCCCCCCAAGAACTTCTTTGCAATCTTCTCATCGATTGGAATGGTATTGGTTGTATTATCGGAAAGATTAACGACCAAAATCTCGCCCATGAACCCTTTCATAGAATCCACTCTAGAAATCCCTCATCATTTCCCAAAGATCTGCTTCCTCCTCAATAACATCTGCAGGAAGCTCAATTGGTTGTCCTGCTTGAAGTGCAATCAAGTAAATTCGGCAAGAGCGCTCTAGTAGGATTGCATTATCAAGAGCTTTCCTCAGATTGTTACCAATGCAGAGAGCTCCATGATTCGATAGCAAAACTACGCTTCTATCCACCATTGCTTCAATAGCATTTTTCGCTAAGTCCTTTGATCCAGGCATAGAATAGGATGCTACTCTAATTTCTCCCCCAAGCTTTGGCACTACCTCATCAATAACCATCGGAAGTGGTTTATGTAGAATAGATAATGCAGTCGTAAAGATACTGTGAGGGTGAATAACAGCTCCTGCGTCCTCCCGAGTTCGATATGCCTCAAGATGCATTGGTGATTCCGTACTTGGATTCCTATCACCTTCAACAACATCCCCTTCTAGATCGATGACCACCATGTCCTCAGGTTTCATCTCTTTGTATTTCACAGAACTTGGAGTAATAACAACATGATCATCAACTCTAACGCTTCCATTTCCGGAAGAGCCTATTACCATACTTCGTTCTATCATCTCCAAACAGATGTCAAGCAATTCTTTCTTCTCATTATCATACATAATTACTCACCCCATATCTCCTTCCATCGCTTGTAATATGAATTGTAATCATTCGCTCTGTCATCCGGTTTAGTTTCAGGTTGCCAACTCACCATTTCCTCAGATGCTTCAGTAAATCCATTGTACCAATCAGCACCAACTGCAGCACAAATTGCTGCTCCGAGAAGACTCCCTTCTGGTTGAATCGGTGTTTGAATTGGCTGATTGAGAACATTAGCTAAAATTTGAACCCAGGCTTTCGCTCTTGTTACTCCCCCAATTGCCTTTATTTTGGTAGGCTCAGCTAATTCTTTCAATTGTTCAATATTTCCTCTGACTGAATAGGCTATGTTCTCAAGAACTGAGTGAATTAAACTTGCTGAGTTCAGGGGTATGACCTGAGGTAAGGCAGGTTGAGGGAAGTATAAACGAGCCAAAGGAACATCTGTTATTTTCCTGCAATCCATTATTCTTGGACCTATTGCAGCAAGGGTTTCGTTGCTTCCAAGAGGAATATCTTTCACAATATCTGAGATATGCTCTAACGTTTTCTGTTTGCATTCTTCAGGATTCTCTGCACGTTCACAAAGAAGATTGACGACCCACTCTAGGTAAGCACCAGTCAACGTGGCATTACTTTCCAATGTCCACAATTTAGGCAATATATGACAGCTAGTCCAGAATTTCTGTTCAGGTGCACATTGCATCTCATCGACCACCATCATCACAGGAGTTGTACTTCCTGCAATAACTGTGACTTCGTTTACTTCAGTTTGAGCTGCAAGAAGTGCGCAATGTGTATCAGTGCCTCCCTGTACTACAGGCGTACCTTTAGGAATTCCACACTCTTTAGTTGCTTTGATCGTAACTTCTCCAATAATCTCTCCAGCAACTCGAATTTTGGGAAGGATTTGTTTTTCCACTCCAATAGCAGTAGTAACTTCGCCACTCCAATATTGTTTGGTTATGTCAAAGAAGCCTGTACTACTTGCTGATGATGGCTCAGTCACATATTGACCACTCAACTTGAATGTTATCCAATCGCTGATCGGAAGAATGTGAGCAATGGACTCGAAGATCTCTGGTTCCTCTTCTTCAAACCATGCTAATCTAGCAGGAGCAAACATCAACGGAGGCCAACATCCAGTGATGTCATGGTATTTCTCACCTACCGACTCCTCAATCACATACTGTGTCATTGCCCCGCGAGCATCAATATTTGGAGCACCGTGAAGCTCTTTGCCGTCTGCATCAAGAATAACAATTCCATGACGCTGACTGGTAGTTGATACAGCTTCTATCGTAGATGTCTTAGCCTGTTTCAAAGCTTCTAGTGTCACTGTACAAATTAATTTCCAGAAAATATCTGGGTCAAACTCCTTTGCAATCTCGAAGAATTCTGGTGTTGAATAATCCCACGAACGACGACCAAAGCCAAGAACCTCCCCTTTCTTTCCAACAACCATACATCTTACGCCAGTAGTTCCTGCATCAATTGCTGCTACGACCACTTCATACCCTCCTCATTTTAATTACTTCAGGATTCAGAACATTATCTGGAATACCACCCTCAAGAAATGTCTTGATGTTTCTTGTGAGTATCTCTGATTGTCGTTGAATTGTTTCGTGTGTGTTTCCTCCAATATGCGGAGAAACGGTCACATTATCCAATTCAAGGAAGATGTTGTCACAGTCAACTGGCTCCATTGAAAATACGTCAAGTGCAGCTCCCGCTATTGTGCCAGATTTCAGTGCATCAAGCAAAGCGTACTCATCTGTTATTGAGGCTCTTGCTGTATTGATGAAAATTGCACTCTTCTTCATCATACTAAATTGTTCTTTGCCGAGCAGTCCTTTTGTTTCGTCAGTAGGAGCGCAATGAACGGTTACAATGTCTGACTTTCTCAATAGTTTCTCAAACGTAACTGATTCTCCATTGATTTCCTTTATTCGATCGATGGGGGCATATGGATCATTCACAAGAATATCAACTCCAAATGCCAGTAAACGCTTGGCAACTTCAAACCCAATCTTTCCTAAACCAATAACACCTACGGTTTTTCCATTCAACTCTTGACCCATACTGTGAGTGTACAACTTCGCAAAGTCGCCAAAGTCATCTACCATGAAATCATCACGTAGTAATCGGTCAGCGGCAACAATTCGTCTGATTTGTGAAAGCATCAAAGAAATTGTGAGTTCAGCAACAGCAACAATATTTCTTCCAACGGCAGCAATGACAGGGATTCCTTTCGCTGTGGCAGCAGGAAGTGATATGTTATTTGGACTCCCCCGAACACAACCTATGAGTTTCAATTCACTATTTTCAATAACTTCTTCTTTGATTTCATCCCCCTCAACTATAGCTACTTCGAAACCGCCCTCCTTGATAATCTCTAGGAAAGAATCACCTAAGTAGAGTTTACCAGTATTCAACCAGCTTCTGTGATCTATGTCGAGACCTGCTTCACGGAGCTCATCTATTTCTGAATCTGTGAATGGAGCTGTAATGATTGTCTTCATCTGATGCACCTCGGACAGAATATTGATTTAGAGTAGTAGTTTTTGCAGTTTAAGGAGGTCAGGTACTTCTCCCTTCGTTTTGAGTTTCCCTGCGGAGTAAGCAGCCATTGGACTCTCTTCTCTTGAGAGAATTGCTTTCAGCATAGTACTGTCCATGGTAACTGATAATTCTGCATCTACCTCACCCTCACCAATTTCATCCAGCGAAGCGTCACCAATTCTCATGTAGAAAAATGCTCCAATATCTGGAAATGAGAATAGGATTGTTTTGTTATACTCTTTGAATCTTCTCTGAATCTTTGGATCTTCAAATTTACTACCCAGACTTTCTAATTCTGAAAGAATCTCACCTTTCTCCATTCAAACACCTAAATACAAATGATATCTCTTGTAGATATATGTTCTATGACTTCAAGAATTTGATGCATTTCTATCAAAAACCAATATAATTTAGATTTGGTCATACCATTGGACTCCCTTAGTGAGAGAGAATGTTCCTCACTATGTCATAAACTCGCGAGAATGTTAATCAGCCAGTGAGAGAATCAGTGTATAATCAAACCCAGCTACATGACTGAAGAGATAGTAGTGTGATATGTATGTGGGAATACCTGTATTTTTGTCAATATTGCCATAGGTCGTGGAATAATATGCACCATGTCCTGATCCTTGCTGATTCCACTTTCTTGTGAAGTCGTATACTGAGTCGCTGGTGGAACTGCCTATGTATTCATAATATTTTGGAAATTGTCCATCTTGATAGGTAATCTCGACCTTCTCACCAAATTGTGATTCAAAGTATTCCCAGTCTCCAGTAGGAAATATTAGAAATGACACAACCTCTCTAACTCTGGTTCCAATGCTGTATGTAACATCTGAACCATTGACTTGACTTACCTGAACCTTCCCAATATTAGCAATATCTTCGATAAACGTTCGAGCTTCAATCCATTTAGGGAGAGATGGCAATGTCTGGATTGTAATTCGAAATTGCGAGTTATTCAGAGGCCACCAATTATCTATGATTTCACCGGAACCATCCTCTCCTAGAATTATGAAGTCATAAATCAGTGTGCTATTGCTTATATCCGCCCAGTTAAGATTGTTGTTAACAGGAGCCCACTGTTCGCCACTTAGACCTATTAGCGTGACGGCAATCATAGAACATCCTACCACAAGTAGGACGATCCCAACGATTACTAACTTTCTCTTCTGAATCAAGGCTTTTCCTCTCCCGCATTATCCAAAATACAGTGGATACAATACTCAATAGGTCATGAATCATAAAAGATTATTCAAAATGCTCATTTGTTACTTGAAAAGTCAGCCAAAACTCTCCACCAAATACAAACACGCGCAACTCACTCTGTGTATAGTGAAATAGTTTCAAGTCAATCTGGAAAGAAGATTAGTCCCAGTTCTTATCAGTGACAGCCTCAAGGTCCTCAATCCTTCCGACTAGCTCAAGCATCGCGGAGATAAGAACCACATCTACCTTGTTGGGCACATTGGTCATCGTACCTGCATCCCCATGCTGTCGAGCATAATCGAAGATCTTGTCAAGGCGTTCCCTGTCAATAGGCCTGAGAGCACGACGAAATTCCTTGAACTTGGCTTCAGTCATATCCACTGCCATTCTATGAGTTGGTACTGTACGACCCATGATAGAGTATATGAATTAAATTGATAGTAGTGTTGTTACTAATCGTTGTACATTTGATGTGACAATGACGAGGAGGAGAGATACCCGAAACTTAACCGCGTATAAGACGACAAGTTTAATAGAAAATCGAATTTGGGACACTCCAATCAATGTGTAAGCGTTGATGCAAGTGCCCCTGTAGTGTAGTCCGGTCAATTTTGCAGACTTACTGCAGAATACGAAATAGCATTCAAGACTGTCAATCTTTGGCATCGTCTTGATGTCCGAACAGATCTCTTGAGACCCGGGTTCAAGTCCCGGCGGGGGCGCCACTTTTTCTAAGCTAAATAGAATCTATTTCTCTAATCTTGTTTCTGACAGATTCGGGAAGGTTTGTTTTCTTCGAGGATTTGTAATCATATACCACCAATCTATCTTCGCCGAAGGCGGCGATTCCCTGGGATTTACTAACTATGATGTGTCCCATCATGAAATTATCTGATCCAATAGAAGTTACACGAGTGCCTACAGTTACTGTATCAGGATAGAACAAGGGTTTAATGAATTTAGCAGAAGCACTGGCTAAAATTGGACCTATAGAATCCTTCTCCATGGTTTCAATGAACCCAATTTCCTCAAAATATTTGATACGAGCGGTTTCAAAGTATTTGAAAAAGTGTGTATTGTTTACATGTTTGAGGGAGTCCATATCTCCCCAAGCAACGGGAATTTTGATTCTAATGTTAAAATCTTCTAATGATTTCATGAACAGCCCTTCTAAATCAAATCAGGATAGAGTGTTTTAGCTTGATAATTATTATAAACTCACTCATTCTCAGGTTTCATACTATCCCAGAAATCCTTCGGAGGGTGTTTCTTGGTTCAAGTCCCGGCGGGGGCGCCACTTCTTCTCGCAGCCTATTCTTCAGGTTCCATACTATCCCAGAAACTTTTCGGAGGATGCGTCAAGTCCCAGTCAACCCGAGTGTCATGAAGTACACGGGAACAATATGGATCACCTTGGGCAATTGTGTGTTCCATTGTTAGGAGAATACTGTCATGATAATTCTTGAATTTTTCATAATCTCCGTAACAACAAACATAGTATTTTAGCTCTAGATCGGACAGGTCATCTCCGATGGCAGTAAGAAAGACGCAGTTATTGTTCCGAAAAGCATATTTTCCATCCCCAAACATCCCATGAACAATTTCCCAATCAGATTGTACTTCTTTGGGTTCTATCGCCTTAGTAAAGATGATTTCCACATTGTCAGCTGTTTTTCTATCTGGGTCCCTGTTTTCAAGTGTATGTTGTGTAATGAATTTCTTGTATAATGCGATAGCTTCTGCTCTTCCAAGAGTGTCAGTCAAAACTAGTAAATTGGGATAGCTAATATGTGAGTATGATTGAAAGTAATCTCTGTTCACAACTTTGATTTTCTCTAGTTTTGCTTCAGCTGGTAATTGAAGTATCTGCAGGAAGTAGTTCAAAACAGCTCTTGCAAGTTCAAGATGCTCCTTCAAATTCGGATTCTCAGATACGAGTTCGTCTAGGTCAATTGGATTTGCTTTCTTCCGCTCATCCTCCAATAGATTCTGATATTTTGCCAGGAGATTATTTATGTATTCGGGATAAATTTCTGGATTTCTTTCCTTGACAAATCCAAGTAAGTAGTTCATTTTCTCAAATCGATTCAATGCTTCCTTTAAGGGATCAATCTCAACTAAACGCTCAAGGACATCTTCACTATACTTTCCTGTCTTAACGAATTTCATTCTAATCCACACTCCCAGGTTCCATTCGGTCCCAGAAATCCTTCGGAGGATGCGTCAAGTCCCAGTCAACCCGAGTGTCGTGAAGTACGCGAGAACAGTATGAATCTCCTTGAGCAATTGTGTGTTCCATTGTTAGGACTACACTCTCATGCAGGTTCTTGGCCCCTTCATAATCCCCGTAGCAACAAACATAGTATTTTAGCTCAGAATCAGGTAGGTCTTCTATGGCATCAATCCACAGGCAGTTATCGTTCCGATAGGCGTATTTCCCATCCCCAATCATTCCACGAACAACTACCCATTCAGGTGGCTCTTCTTTGGGCTCTATAGACTTCGCAAAGAGGGCTTCGAGATTGTTGTATGTATCCCTATCCGGGTCCCTTCTATCGATTATGAAATGTGTAACGAATTTCTTGTACAAAGTAATTGCATCTGCTCGGTCAAGAGTTTCAGTCAAAACTAGAAGATTGTAATAAGCAAGGTGTAGGAATGACTGCAAGTGGTTCTTGTTCACAACTTTGTCCTTTTCCAAGTTGACAGCATCTGGTAATTGAAGTATCTGTAGATAGTAGTTCAGAACAACTCTTGCGAGTTCAAGATGCTCTTTCAAATTTGGATTCTCTGATACAAGCTCGTCTAGATCAAATGGGTTCGGTTGTACTAGTTCCTTCGAGAGACTCTGATATTTAGCGAGGAGATTGTTTACGTATTCAGGAAAAACTTGCGGATTTCTTTCTTTGACGAATCCAAGTAAGTAATTCAATCGCTTCATTCGTCTTTGTGTTGCTTCAAGGGAATTAATCTCAATTGAACGCTCAAGGGCATCTTGTCTATGCTTTCCAGTCCTGATGAATTTCATTCTAAACCACGCTGCCAGTTAACTGAAGATTCTGGAGTTTATAATTGTATTAACCTGCGCAAAAAATATCATCACTATTTCACCTATTTATTGTAGAAGATTTATGGGACTGAAACCCAATCACCATTGACATAAGTAAGTGCGATAATCAATAATTATGATTCAATGTATTAACATACTTCTTGAACATAATTTTGCATGCAGAGAACCACTCTTGAACGCCATTGCACAGCTAAGTAACGAGGACTTCGCTCGAGATATGAAAGTAGGTTTTGGTTCTATTCGTGGTATTTTGATTCATTTGATGAAAACAGAATTGTTTTGGATTAGTGTAGTAAGTGATCAAGAAATGCCGCCGATGAATGATGATGACTTTGTAGATGTTGATTCAATAAGAAAAGCATGGCAAGAGATTGAGAGAGATACACGAAAATTCGTGGAATATCAGTCTGAAAAAAGCTTTCAGCATGTGAAAAATGTTACATGGGACAATCAGACAGTTAGTTTCACTGTAGCCAAAGCAATAATACACATGGCGACACACGAAACTCATCACCGAGGGTTGATTATCGGGTTAATGCGACAATTGGGCCACGTGACTCCTGATGTTGACATGATGTGAAGGTGATTAGAAATGACTGATTTCTTGGACGTATGTTATAATGCGATAAAGCTACAAGGGAAAGGAATACCAAATACCATTGAATCGGTTCCCAGTAGTGATTTAGAACAAATCAAGAATAAACGTCTTGTATTTGTTGGGTGTGGGGATTCATACGCTGTTGCAGAATATGGAAGGTACGTATTCCTGTCAGTCCATGTGAATGCCAACTCGTTATCCCCTCCAGAACTCAAACGGATACCCTTGGATACAAATACCCTCGTGGTGGGGATAACAGCTTCAGGCCGGAGTATTGCGACAATTGATGCTTTGGAGTATGCAAAGAAAGAAGGTGCTGTAACAGTTACTCTAACAGATAATCCGAGTGGTAGTACTACAGAGTTTGTAGATCATGTATGGTTGACGAAATCAGGAGTTGATTCGTACAACATCAGTCCATCAGTTCCCACAACTTGTGCAATGGCATACTTACTAAGACTTGCAGCGCTAAAAGATGCAACACTTCATTCAAGATTATCTGATGATTCACATAGTCTTATAGAGAATGGTGAGAACGTCATCGATTGGGCTGAAGACACTGGGAAAGAAATCAGTCAGATTGCAGACATGGAAAAACAGCTCTACATGATATCTGACGGCCCAAATTTTGTCGCTGCGCAACTTGGAATGATGAAATTCAATGAATATTCCCTTGTGAAAGGTATCGCAGCTCTGAGAGAAGAGTTCCAACATCACTACAATTTGTCAATCAATAATGATGAACGTGCCGTATTGATTACTGATGCTCCTATTGAGGTGGCGGATAAGGTATTCATGGATGTTCTGACAAACACATTGAATATGCAAGTATACCATCTGCACTCTGATAAGGAACTACCACTTACTAGTCCGTTCGGACAAGCAATTGCAAATGCTATTGCGCTCCAGATGGCTGCTTATTACACTACACTTAGATATAATCCAAGTATGCAGAAATTCAAACAGCCCCACGCTGATGCCTTTAAGATATACTAGAATTTGTACGTGATTGCTATGCTTGACAAAATCTTGAATCGTGATATCGACAAGCGAGAGATAGTAGAATATGTTACTGAGCATCCAGATGAGTTCATTAATTTCACAACAGATGCCTTCTCGGATACAAAACCAGAATCCCTTGTTTTGAAACAAAGATTACTTGAATTTGTGGATTTGCTGAATGATAAACTGGCAATGGAAGTGGTTGTTCGAGCCATTCAGGATCCCGAAGGGACAATACGAGTTAGTGGATTACAATCGGCCTACAGGAGAAGATTTGACTCGTTTAATCCAGCTGTTGCTAAAATTCTCGAGAATAATGATGAGTTATTCGAGGCCAGGAAATGGGCCATACATATTCTTGGCAGCACAGATTCGGATGAGTACGGTCGATTATTACGGATGATTGCAAGGAATCAGTTGGTCGAATTGGAACTTAGAAAAGAAGCAATATTTACTCTAACTAACATACCAAATGACGAAACTATTGGAGCAATTTGTACACTACTTGGAGATCCCAACAGTGAGATTCGTCAATCTGGAGCTTGGGCACTTAGCAAAATTGGGTCATCGCAGTCTATTTTATGCCTCTTAGCGGCTCTTGAAGATGAGGAAGAGGATGTCAGAGATTGGGCAATCAGGGGGTTGAGAGATATGGATGATGCTAGAGCACTCCAGGGTTTAGCTGATACGATGAAAAAATGTAATCCAAAAGAACAGGAAAGAATGATACGACTGGTAGTTGAAAAAAGATCAGAGATTATCCTTCGAGCCATAGCAGAGCTGCTTCTTTCATCGGATGTTGGTGTAAAACGACAAGCAGCTTGGGCCATGGGTGTTTCTCCCTATCCGCCAGCCGCAGGAAATCTTGAGATTCTTCTAGATGATGAAGATGAACAGGTCAGAACCTATGCAAAAGAAGGCCTTGTAAGACTTGGGCACATAAAGCCTACAGATTTTGATCCCATTCTATAGAAATTTACATCATTCCTCGATATAGTCCACCATCAACTAATAGTAATGCTCCATGGATATAGCTTGCAACAGGACTTAGGAGAAAAGCACTGACCGCTCCAAATTCATCAGGGTTTCCTAATCGTTTCAAGGGGATATTGTTTGTAATATGGTTCTCTGCAGCTTCTGCATCGCCCGAAGCTTCGAACAGCTCTTTTACACGTTCAGTAGAAATGTAGCCAGGACAAATTGCATTTACACGTATACCGTCTGATCCTATTTCATCTGCAAGAGTTCGCATCATCCCAATAACTGCAGGACGTAATGCATTTGACAAGAGGAGATTTCCAATGGGTTGTTTTACTGATATTGAAGTGCTGTATAGTACTGAAGGTGCATCGGATAGTCTGAGTAATGGTAAAGCCTCTCTTGTAAGTCTGATGGCACTCATCAATGTCAGTTTGAACCCTGCAAACCAATCTTCATCTGATAAATCTGCGAATTTTCCGGGTGGGGGGCCACCTGCATTCACGAATAGTCCGTCTAATTTTCCACTTTTGGACTTGATATCGTCTAATAGCATACTGACATCTTCTTTCTTCGACACATCGGCGACAACATATCGTGCCCTTTTTCCCAGCATATCGACTGCATGTTTCAACGAAGATTCGTCCCGACTACAAATTACAACATTCGCTTCTTCAGCGACTAATGATTTAGCAGCACTGAAGCCTAGTCCTCTAGAAGCAGCAGTTACGAGTAAAATTTTATCTTTGAGAGAAAGATCCATTGTATAGAATCACCTACAATGGAATGGATGCAAGGAGCTATTTTACTCCTACGAAGAAATCACTGAGCGCTAGGTGTTACATCAGCTTCCGTTCGGGCACCAAGTGTAATCTCAAGATGAAGGAAAGAGGCACTCAACCGTTGGAATTCTTTGGGCACCTTGAACTTAGTTGTGCCTGTTTCATTAAGAACTCGTTCAATTTTGCTTGTAGTCAGACGTGGATTTTTCTGAGAGTTAAACGCAAGTAGGACGCGCATTGATTCTTGATCAGGTATCTTGTATACTGATTGACATTTGATACCTTTAGTCTGAAGTGCATCTTTGATTTTGGATTCTATTGCGCTGCTCATTTAACTAAACACCATATTTCCGTTCGATTTTAGATACTTTAACACAGGTAATATCAGGGTAATACTAAGTAGATAGCGCCAAATATGCCAAATCGGGTAAAGTAAATCCATTGAATATCTAATATTCTCAAATTAAAGACTATAAAGAAATCACTCGGGTTCTTCGAGATGAGAAAAGAAATAGGCAAATTCTGCGTACATCTTCTATATCATATATAGATAAAATGAGTATAACATAATTATCTGAGGTCAAGAAAATGGATGAAGATGGTTTTCGTGAATATCTCGTTAAACGTGAAATTCCAGAGGATAAGATTGTTGAATCAATAGCACTAATTGAGAGGTTTGAATCCGTTTTGGACAGTGATGACAAACTAAAAGGTCTTGAGTCAGCTTCGTTGAGCGAAGTAACCAAGTTCGTATCGATATTGATTGAAGAAAAGACAAACACTTACGACAATCTAGCTGCACTGGCACGCTATGGTTATTGTATGAACAACATGAACCTCTACTTGGCAGTGCTTGAGTTGTTTGATGGGGCAGAGGTGCCAAAGGTACTCCATGAAAAATTAGGTGATGCTGTTGGAGATAATAAAAGAAATGAGGTGTTCGAGGGAATTGACTTACCGCCCCTAGGAACTCCATCTTCTGAAAAACCCAAGTTCACCAAAGCCATTATGGACAAAATGGAAGCTGTAGTGGATCCCGAAACATGTCAGAAAGTGCTTTCGGATGTTGCTCATGGATTACCCGAAGATTACTGGAAGGCTGAAAGGGAGAAGTATCTCGAAGCGGGGAATATTGATGATTATCTGGCAGCAAAGAGAAAAGCTGCTATTGAGAACCTAGAAAAACATCGTGATGATGGTAGTTTGTTCTACAATCAAGAAATTAATGATGAAGTAGTCGAATGGGTAAAGAGTCGCCCAGATGTTCTAACTGGAGAACGACAAGGGAATGTAATATATCACACTAAGATCCCGTTCCTCGCGAAAAAGTACTTGGAAGAAACTGATGACAGGATGAAACGATACTATGCCTGTCACTGTGCGTGGGCAAGAGAAACTATCCTTGATGGTGACATAGAAGTATCACCAACTTTCTGTTATTGTAGTGGTGGGTTCTCAAAGAAACCATGGGAAGCTGCGCTTGATCAGACCCTCAAAGTTGAGATGGTCAAATCAGCTCTCAAAGGGGATGATGAGTGTGCATTCAAAATTTATCTTCCTGAAGGAGTAAAATGACATGATGGGTATTGATGAGGTTATCAAAGGGCGTCGAAGTATTAGAATTTACAAAAAAGATGAGGTAAAAGAGGATCTAGTTAGAGAGATTATTGAAGCAGCAACGTTCGCACCCAGTGCTAAGGACGGTCAACAATGGAGATTCACTGTACTTACCGGTAAATCCAAGGACAAGTTTACGGACATGTACAGAAGTGAACTTGACAAACTGACTGTTGATGTTGGTTCCTCATATGGTTCATGTGCAATGATGGAAGAAGCTCCAGTGACCATTATGGTTTGGAATACGAACGAACGTGGATGGACCACTGAAGTTCATAGTGTATCTGCAGCGATTCAGAATATTTTGTTGAAAGCTCACTCACTTGGACTCGGTACCTGTTGGATTGGGGACATCTTCTATACTTACGAAGCTATCGTAGCCTACTTCAAGAAACCATGGAAATTACTTGCTGCAATCACATTGGGATGGGCAGATGCAAATCCAGGGCCGAAACCCAGACTATCTGTAGACGAAGTTGCAGAATTTTTGAGTTAACTACTATAAGAAGTCTTAATTCAGATTGTCCATGAAACTTTGATAATGAAACGAATTCTGATCCTTGGCCCTTCCGGTTCTGGTAAGTCAACACTAGCAGAAAGAATTGGACAGGTTCTCAAGATACCAGTCATCACTTTGGACAGGTATTTTTGGAATCCCAATTGGGTAGAAACACCACAGGATGAATGGAAAGAGAAAGTCAAGAAATTGGCTATGGAAGAAAAATGGGTTATGGATGGAAATTATACCTCTTACACTCTTGCTATGAGAGTGAAAAGGGCAGATGCTATAATATTCATCGACTTTCCAAGAAGAATTTCGTATCTCAGAGTATTTCTCAGACGCCTCAGACACCGAGGGGAAACTAGACCTTCAGTAGCTGATGGATGCCCGGAGAAGATAGATAGGGAGTTTCTTGAGTACATTTGGTCGTGGCGGAAAAGACGAAGACCACAGATTCTCAGATACTTGAAACGGTTAGATGGAATAAAAGATGTGTTTATTCTTCGTAATCAAAAGCAAATTGAGAGATTTATGCAACTGCTAGCAATTCGTACAAGCTGGATCAGTAAGAAATCAGCCCTTTATTCTGAGTTCGTAATGCATGAATGAAACATGAGATAAAAATAGTCGAAACATTCAGAATTTTCAGATTCAGAACTTAGAACACGTGTTCCAATTAATATTTTCAGGATAAGATGGTGATTCAGACATTATCGTGCTTTGCATTGAACAATCTCAAAAGAAGATGGATGTCACTAATGATGATTAATCCCATCTTTTTGGGATAAAAACCCTAGTTTATAAGCACCCGCGAGAGTAGTCTAATGCACATAGTGAGACAGGAAGATACAGGTCAGCAAATAGCTGTAATAGAACCAGGGCGTATTCTCTGATATTTGAGGTGTCTGTTTTTCTCAGTAGTCGTAGATATAGTCTGTACGATGGACTATACTCACCAAGGCAGGAAATAGAAAGTGGAAGAAATGAAAATAGAAAAAATGAAAATAGATTCAAAAAAGAGATACAAACAAAACCGTGTGATTAGCGGACATGGACCACATAAAATGTTGAGAATGGAACAACAAAAGATGCTAGAGAAAGCAGCAAAGAAGGAAGCCTAAGAGAAGGCTTCGGACTTATTTTGCAAAAAGGGATCCCTCTTTCAATAGTAAATACACAGAGGTGAAAAAATGAGTACAAGATCATTAGACCACTGTACATGTGGTCATAATCGTAAGAACCATGTTGAATTTGATGGTGGATGCGACAAATGCAATTGTGATGTCTTCCACAGAGGTATGCGTGAGCATGCTTCTCTGGTGAACGAAATTGTTGGCAAGTAGGTAAGCCAAGTATCTTCAGAAATGGGTTGGAGAGGGGATTGTGTGGTTATATTCTTGCCATAGTAGTTTTTTTTGAACTGGTTCTGATTTCAAAACGGACATACCAGATTCAAGTCGTGTAATAGGACTAGTTACTTCTGAGAGAAACAAAGACTCATGTAGGTTCTGAAAAAGATGGTCGGGACGGCCGGATTTGAACCGGCAACCGATGGATCTAGTTATTCATGTTTGACTGAAATAACGAGAATTCAATACTTAGGTGTCAATAATGCTAGTGGGTAACATCTACCATTTGAATTGTCTTTCTGTTCTTTCTGTATTAGGCTTGCTGACAAGTAAGTAGGCTTTTTCTTCTCCCATAATTCGTAAGAGATGAATCTTCGTTCGTTCAAGACGCTCGGTCCTCCAACGAATTATTATCCATCCTAGTGAAGATACAATCATAAATCCGAAGGCAGGAAGATAAAAGAATAGACTGACAACTCGGCCCCATTCATAGGATTGAAGACTAGGCGCAATTATTGATAGAATGATATAATAAATTGGCTGCGCGAATATACCAATAAAAGGTGCCATTATTGCTACACCATGGCGGAATTTTCCCAATTTGCATTCTCCGGTCATTTTTATCCTTGCGAATAGACTACGATAGAACCTCATTGGAATCTAACTAAGAAGACATCCAAGAAGAAATCCCAAATATAGGAACGGTTTAACTAATGATTCACCTAGAAATTGGATTAAAGCTTCGTCCGTAGGATTTTCTATAATAAACACAAATGGAGAAATAAAATAAGGAACCAACATGAAAAGAATAAATGACGCTGAAAACAACGGTATCCAATTAAAGGATAACCAAATGTTCATATTTAGAATTCTTTCTTTCGCTGGTTCCTCAATCATGCTAAAGCATCACCGTACAAACGATCTCCCACCTGTCAGGATTACCCCACAACCGACCTGATTTCCACTTTGGTGTGTTAGCTTAGTCAGGTATCCTCAGCTCTGTATTAATTACTTGTAAAACTTTCTAGCGAGCTTAAATATTGAAGATGGGTTGATGTTTACTAGAACCGAAAGAAGTGGTCGGGACGGCCGGATTCGAACCGGCAACCGATGGATAGCTGTGAACGCCATCCGTATTGGCTGCTCTCTACAGTCCATTGCTCTGCCAGATTGAGCTACGTCCCGAGTGTATTCCGAGTCCAGTTTCTTACAAATAAAAGGATTGCTCCATGACATCTACGAACTTTCTAAGATTTGATTGGTTTCCCTTTTTAAGCAACGGATGAATTGATTAACTTCTAACTTTCAGTATCCGTTCATTCAACTGTTCTACAAACTCCTTGTACGAACTAGCTGAACGAAGTGGTTGTAGTAATTCCTGTATCTCCTTTAGGTCATCCTGAAAATTTTTCGTGTCTTCATCTTTGTTTTCGTTCTGCCATTCTATTCTTTGCATAAGACTATCTGCTAAATTACGACACACACTTAGTTCATTCATGTCACACTTCCTGAAACATACAATTCCCTCTTCAAGAAGCGAATGTGCCTTTCTGCGCTTTCCTAGTTCATGATAGTATCGAGCGAACTGAACCAATGTTTCTCCAAGATATTTGTATTTACTACTATCTTCTTTGACCTCTTCCCTATACTCAGCAATCACCCCTTGGAATTCTCTCTCTTCCCCAAGGTCATCTTCAACCTCCATTTCAGGAAGTTCTTCACCAGCCTTCAATGCATTCAGAATCGCACTCACCTCATTCTCCATCTTGTAAGATGAGAGCTCACTTTCCTTGATCTCTAGTTGTATGATGATTTCTTCAATATCATCTCTTGGGAATGGATAGGTTTTCCCATAATCACTTGGTCCATCTACATTGATACACTTGATGCTAAGTAAATAACCATCCGAGGTCTTACTAATTACTCCTCGAAATCGCGGATGGAATACTTCATCTACCTTGCCTGTATCATCAGACGATGGTTCTAAGAGTGTCATATCTATATAACTTTCATACGCAGTTTCTAAGGCGTCCATCAGTGGTGTGTGTTCAAACTTCTTCGAAAGCTTTGTTTTATGTAAAATCGAGGTCACATCCAGTGAAACTGGATGCCATATCCTATGTCTTGGGTCATAAAGCCTATCACAATCAGTCAGTAATACTAGAGCATAGAAATCAAATGTAACATCCTCTAATGCTTTGAGAAAAGAACCATGTGAAAGGTCTTCTAGTTCTACACAATACTGAGAGCCTTCCTGTCGGAGGACCATGGTGATTCCTTTTCCGGTGGATGCTGTTAGATACTCCTTACACGTCTTCGGATAGTGGGACTCATCAGGATAGAACCTACTCCTATGGACTATGGGTTTGAGAAAGACTAACGAATCTCCATAAGATATGTCGTCAAGTTCCCATGTGGTCACAGTGGTTTCATTCAGCAGGTACCCACTACCTA
>Ga0209976_10000706_pt1 | contig 20888 bp, 17 predicted proteins | sample SumtaG_FD_182806 | JGI IMG/M metagenome (GOLD analysis project Ga0209976, IMG submission 182806) | Deep subsurface microbial communities from Indian Ocean to uncover new lineages of life (NeLLi) - Sumatra_00157 metaG (SPAdes) (version 2) | ecosystem: Environmental > Aquatic > Marine > Oceanic >...
TCCGTTGCTGCTAATAAAGATTTTTTGCCTTTTAAGTCAAAAAATATTCCCGTCAAGGCTGGCCTTGTTTCATCATTTGAAGCTGCATAACCAACCCGCCCCAGCACCTCTGCCACTTCCAAAACTTTCACCTTTTCCTGCTTCACTTTTTGCTGTTTGGGAAATTTGGGAAACTCCTCCGCCACCACGCCCTGAAATTTTGATTCAAATGATCCGCTTTTTACTCCCAAGTAGTCTTTTTCCAACTCTACTTTCACTTTTCCTTGAGGTAAAGAATCAACCAACTCACCAAAAACTTTAGCCGGCACTGTAAAACCCCCTCCTTTTTCTACTTTTGCTCCAACCAAAAATTCAATTCCCGTATCCATATTAGTTGCTGCCAACACCATCTCTCCTTCCTCTCCTCTTATTAAAAAATTAGCTAACACTGGCACCTGCACTTTGCCTGAAACAAACCTTCCCACTACACTAACCGCCCTTGCTAAGTTTTCTTGTAATACTGAAAATTTCATTCTTCTCCTTTATTTAATAGTAATAGTAATAGTAGGTAGTGTGTAAAACAGGACAACTTTTTCCCCTACTTGATCTAAATATGGGTTTTGTAAGCGTGCAAAAACCCCTCTTTCCTTGTGGATAACCTTGTGGAAAAACCTGGAAATCAGTGGAAAAATCTCCTTTAGTCAGATAAGCCTCCCTTTTTTGCCCAGCAAATTCCTTATTTGTTCAACGCTTACTCTCAAAGAATCAGATCTACTTAGCTCTGTTCCAACCTTGTCTACTGCATACATCACTGTAGTATGGTCTCTACCTCCAAAAACCGACCCCACTTCTTCCAAAGACAGTCCCAAATCGTGTCTTAATAAATACATCGCCACGTGTCTGGCTGTTACCACTTGTTTTACTCTCCTTGGACCCCTTATTTGTTTAGGAGACATATGAAAAAACCCTGCCACTTCTTTTACCACCTCAAGAGGCTTGAGTCCGACTAGCTTTTTATTTTCTTCTTTTCTTTTACCCACAACCGCTTGAGCCATCTCCAACGACACCTTCTCTTTTCTCAGCAACGACTCTGTTCTTAGTCTAGCCAACATACCCTCCAGCCCCCTCGTGTCTATTACGTTTGCCGCAATCACTTTTGCCGCCTCAATCGGCAATTCAATCTGGCCCTGTTTTGCTTTAATCAGCAATATCGCGGTTCTTAGTTCAAAACTAGGCTCTTGAATATCAATTATTAACCCTCCCTCAAACCTTGATCTTAGTCTTGCCTCTAAATCGCTTATTTCTCTTGGCGGACTATCACTTGTCATTATCACTTGCCCCCCCTCTCTAGTAATCGTGTTAAATGTATGAAAAAACTCCTCCTGAACCGTTGTTTTTCCTGCAATAAATTGAATGTCATCAATTAGCAGAGCCTTCACTGTTCTAAATTTTTTTTTAAATAATCTGGTTTTTTTCTGCTGAATAGCGTCAATAATCTCATTAGTAAACTCCTCACTAGTGCAATAAATCAACCTTTTGTTGAAATTTGCTTTCAATATATTCTGTCCCACCGCTTGCATTAAGTGAGTTTTTCCGACTCCAACCCCGCCATATAAAAAAAGCGGGTTATAAGCCTTGCCAGGGTTTTTAGATACTGCCACTGCTGCCGCATGAGCCATTTCATTACTGTTTGAAACTGCAAAACTTTCAAAATTAAACTCATCTTTTAAACCAGATTTTAAAAAAGCCTGCTCCACTGGGTCTACCGTTGGCTGTTGTGCCATATCCAAAAGCGGCGTTGACCAACTTTTTTGAGATTCACGCATTGAGCTGTCAACCACAAACCTCAACTCATTTTTCTTTTTTGTCAACCTATCCAAAACTTCTTTAATCTGGTTATAATATCGCCCTTCTACCACACTTTGATGAAAGCTTGTCGGACACCCCACATCTACAATTTGTCTAGTCTCATCTACTTGGGTCACTCCTTTTAAGGTTGTTTTCTGAAGATAAGCAGTGAAATTTGCTTTAGATAAACCTAATTCCAAATCTGCCAACACAGATCTCCACAGTCTCTTTTGAGTCATTTAAGCTCCTACCAGGGCAGGAAAGAAAAATATTATTCACTACCGAAGAGTTTTCCACAACATCTTTACAACTTTTCCACAACTAGTCAACCCTAATTTAAGCCGAAAATTACTTCTCCCTCCTTCCAATTCGTGTTACAATAACCTTTTAGTCTGGACTTATAGACATTAGATTAATTTATGCCCAAAAGAACTTGGCAACCCAAAAAGAAAAAACGCGCCAAAACTCACGGTTTTATGGCCAGAATGAAATCTCCTGGCGGTAGAAAGATTCTCAAGCGCCGTCGTCTCAAGCGCCGTCGTCGCCTTGTTGTCCAATCAAAAAAAAGAAAATAAAATTGTGCTTCCCTTAAAAAACCGCTTGCCTCTTAAAACAGAGCTATCAGATTTAAAAAAAAACGGCCATAAATTCTCCGGCCAGTTAATAACCCTAGTTATAAAAAAAAGACCATATTCTCCCCATTCACGCTTTGCCACAATAGTGTCTAAAAAAATTTCTTCTAAAGCCGTTGATCGAAACCTTCTTCGCCGCCGCCTCAAAGCCATTCATAGACCCTTTATTTTAAAAACTAACAGCTTAGACATATTAGCCCTTCCTAAAAAAGCAGCTTCAACCGCCACCTTTGACCAGCTGCAACAAGACCTTAGTCTCCTTTTTAAAAAACTCTCTTCCCTTAAATGAAAAAGCTAATTTTAAGCTTAATTAAAGCCTATCAAAAATCCTCGTTTTTAAGAAAACCTGTTTTTAAAACCCTTTTTCTCACAGATGCTGCCTGTCGTTTTACGCCAACCTGTGCCCATTATTCCCATAAAGCTATTAACAAATACGGAGTTGTAAAAGGGGGCTGGCTCAGCCTTAAGCGCATAGCCCGATGTCATCCTTTTTCTCCAGGGGGGATTGATCCTATCCCAAAAAACTTTTAACTTTTAACTTTTCATTTTTAACTTTTGTTCTGTTATACTTCCCCTTGTATTAATAATTCTTTTACCATGTTTAACCAATTCGTTTACCAGCCAATTTTTGAATTCTTAATTTTTTTAAATAATCTTTTTGGTCAAAACTTTGGTTTGGCTATTATTTCTCTTACGTTAGTTATTCGCCTCGTTCTGGTTCCTCTTACTCTTCCCGCTCTTCGCTCGGCTCAAAAAATGCGCGTTCTTAAACCCAAACTAGATGCTCTCAAAAACAAACACTCAAAAGACAAAGCCGCCCTCCAACAAGCCCAACTTAAACTCTACAAATCAGAAAACATCAACCCTGCTGCCGGCTGCCTTCCCTACATTATTCAATTTATTGTTCTCATTGCCCTTTACAGGGTCTTTATTGACTTTCTATCCAACGGCAATATAGATGGCCAAAGCATAAACCTAAACTTTCTTTGGTTCAATCTGGCTGACCCCGACAAAACTTATGCCTTACCCATAATCACTGGACTTACCCAGCTCATTTTGGGAGTATTAGTTCTTCCTGGCGCTGACACCGCCGCAGAAAAAACTTTGGCCCAAAAAACCAAAACTAAAACAGACGATAAAAAAGCTCAAGATGCCACTGAAATGGCCCAAACCATGCAGCAACAAATGGTTATTGTTATGCCGATAATGACTATTTTTCTTGCCGCCCGCTTTCCTTCAGCCCTATCTCTTTATTGGTTTATTACTACCCTTTTTAGTCTAGTTCAGCAATATCTTGTTAGCGGCTGGGGAGGACTTGCTCTTTATCTGACCAAACTCAAACAATTTGTTGTTAAAAAATGACTCAAAAAAAAATTCAAAGCGCTGTATCCAAACTTCTCAAATTAATGTCTATTGTTGATCCTAAAATAACTATTAAAAAGGATTCAGACCAAGCCTCAATTCAAATAGATGTTTCCGACCCTCAAACAGGCGCTCTCATTGGCTATCATGGTGAAACCATCGCCTCACTTCAACTAATTCTCTCTTTAGTCTTAAATCAGAATAAAGATAAATGGCTTCCAGCCCGAATTAATGTTGGTGACTACCGCCAACGCCGCGAAGCTACACTTCAAGATATGGCAGTAAAAGCCGCTGACCGGGCTCTTCAAACTGGTCAAGATGTGATTTTAACTTCGCTTCCCAGTAATGAACGTCGTTTGATTCACATGTGTTTGTCCGAAAATCCTCAAATCAAGACCCGCTCAGAAGGCACTAATCGCTCCCGCCACCTAATTGTTTCTCCACATAAATCTTCTTCTGAATAGAAATCCTTTTTCCCCAATACTCTATACTGAATACTAGATACTAATTTTATGTCTAAACGCCTGATCGCCACCAATACTTTTTACCAGTTAGCCTCTCGGGCTATTTCCGCCCTCACTTCTGCCACTATCACCATTTTAGTTGCCCGACAACTTTCAGTTGTTGATTTTGGCCAATTTATCAAAATGGTCAACTACGTCACTATCTTTATGATGCCCATTGATTTTGGTTTAAACGCAATTGTGGTTCGAACCATCACCTACCAAACCAAACACACTTCATCGCAATTAAGTCTTCTCACCTCTTTTCGCCTTGCCCTAGCTTCAATGTTAATTCTTATTAGCATCGTCATTGCAACCTTTTTGCCAAGCAGTGGTACTCAGGGCTTCACTCCCCTAGTCAAGCTCGGAATTTATATTCTCTCTTTTCAACTTTTTGCGTTTGCCATTATCAGAAGTTTAAACGCCCTCTTCCAAAAACTGCTTCAGTACCAATTTACCCTGATTGCTGAAACAATCACCAGCATAGTAGTTCTTTTTTCTCTTTACCTTACTCTTGCGCACACTCGTTCAATAATTACTCTTACCTGGGGTTACGCTGTAGGAGGTTCTCTAGCAGCCTTATCTCTTTATCTCATTACCCGTTTAAAAAAAGTGTCTCTAACCCTCTCCTTTAATTATCTAAAATGGCGCCAGCTTTTTCTTTCCTCTCTACCTCTTGGCCTAACACTTATCATCAACACTCTTATTGCCCGCTTCGACATTCTTATGTTAAGTCTTACTCGCCCGACTCCAGAAGTTGGTTTTTATGGTTTAGCCAAAAGAGTTTTCGAGCTTGTTTTAGTTTTTCCTGTGTTCTTTACCAACTCTCTTTATCCACTGCTGCTCAAGCGTCCTCACAAACGTCCTCTGGTTACAAAGTCCCTCTTTGCCTTATTAACAATTGCTTTGCTCTCTTTTCTTATCCTTTACCCTGCTGCTCCTTTGTTTGCTTGGATTAAATCCGACTTCACTGCCTCTATTAATCTATTTAGAATTCTTCTTTTTTCTTTACCCATCTTTTTTACCACCGCTTTGTTAATGTGGACCTTAATTTCCTTAAAAAAAGAACGTCTTTTGCCCAAAATATATCTATTTGCCTTACTATTTAACTTAGTTAGCAACTCCATTACAATTCCTGTTTTTGGTGCATCTGCCGCTGCCTTCAACGTTATTATTACCGAAGCAATCGCTTTAGCTGGACTTACTTATTTTGTGCTAAAATCCTTACGCTCTAAAAAAGCTAAAACCTATGTCTAAATTTATTATCTACTCCGATGGAGGGGCCCGCGGCAATCCTGGCCCCGCCGCCACTGGTTTTCTTATTTACCAAAACAATAAACTTATCGCCCAAAAAAGTACATTCATCGGCTCGGCTACCAACAATACTGCTGAATACCAAGCAGTTATCCACGCCCTTACCTATTATAAAAAACACCATTTTAATAACACACCTATTTCTATAGACTTTTATCTGGATTCAAACCTCATTGTTAATCAACTATCAGGAAAATACAAAATTAAAAAATCCCACCTCATCCAACTCGCCAGTTCGGTTCACCAACTTCTTCACCTTTTAAAAGCCACTTTTCGTTTTCATTACATCCCTCGCGCTAAAAACCACAAAGCTGACGCTCTGGTTAATCAAGCTTTAGACCAACAGAGCTAGTCTTTTTTTCTTCCCTTCTTACGCCTAAGACACATAAATTCTATAATTTCTCTTGTCCATACTACAGGATAATTATTCTCCTGCATGTGAAATTATTATTGTCAGAGGGTCTCAAGCACGTGAAAGAGTAAGAACGAAAAGGTGCAAAAATGAACCAAGTCACTTGAGTAAAAAAACAATGCAAAAATAAGTAAACACATAAAGGATTAGGTGTAATTTATTTTTATAAGCTTAATTCATCGAATTTGCTAAAATAATCTTTCCCTAGTACCATTTAAATAGTCATATGAAACAGTCAACTTCCGCCTTGATTATTGGTTCGCCATTATTTCTGGGCCGCTATGTTGCTCTCAAGTTAATCCAACACAACATATCCATAGATTTTTATTCTCCTCAAGAAAAAGGTTCACCAGCCGAACTTACTCATTCTGGAATTAAATTTTTAACAAGTCTTCCTGAAAAAGGCTATTATCACTACGTTTTTTTTCTAGATCGCTCATCCCATTCAAAAGAGCGAACCAAGCTTCTTAAAACCCTTTCTCAACTTGCCACCACCACCAAAACTCTTATCTTAAACCCACCCAAAAAACTAAATCTCTCCCCTACTTCCAATCAGAAAATTGTCTTTATAACCAATCTTTATGGACCTGGTGTTACCCTACCTCTGTCTCCAGTTGAAACTCTTTTTCATAAAACAAATCAGGGCAACATAGTTGTTGCTACCCCTCAAGATCAACAAGTATCCCCACTTTTTGTTTCTGATGCAGCTGACCTTCTCCTGCGTTTCATGTTCACCCGCTCCACTAACAAAATCTCTTTCCAAGGCTCTGAAACTCTGCCTTTGATCAGTTTAGCCTACAAAGTTCAATCTCAAGCTCAAAAACACCAACTCTCTTTAGTAATAACTTCCTCAGACACTCCTTTTTCTCAAACACCAACCTCCTCATTTCAAGCTCCCAAAACCCCCACTCTTTTAACTCAAGGCCTCAACCAAACCCTCTCTTGGTTTGCCGCTAATATCGATTCTGCTTCAAAACCAAGAATGCCGCTTCGCCACCTCCCCACAATTGAATCAAAGCCTCAAGAGGGGCCCGTAAAAGTCACACCAATAGTTTCGTCTGTTTCACCAACTTCCAAATTCACTGTCCCTCCAGCAAAGCCCAAAACTATTATTAAACCCACTTCCAAAACTCCTGTAATTAAGCCAACTAAAACCATCACCAAAATCAAATCCACTCGCAAACCCCTACCTCGTTTTTTAACCACCTTTTTAGTCCTGGTTTTTCTATTTATTTTTTTAAATTTACTCAATCTAATTATGCCTCTTTTCCTTACACGTCATTTTGTTACCAAAGCTTTCACTCAGACAGGGAAGAGCAGTCAAATTTCTGCTGAAACTTGGCTTAATCATCTTAAAAACCGCCTGTCTTGGTATCAAATCCCGTTAAATTTACTTTTAGGACCTAGTTTTACTACCAATACTCAAACCACCATTAACTTCGTTGGCCGTCAACTGGAGGTAAAGCTTCATTCTCAATCAGCTCTCACATCTGCAAATGCCATACTAGATTTTATTACGGGAATTGGATCAGAGGATTTTAGCAGTCACTTAACCAACCTGTCTTCAGAAATAGACTTTGTTTACCGCCAAGCCTCACTTTTTCAAGCAGATCCAAATTTGTCAAATCTTCAAAATCACAAAATTTTTAAATGGCTCAACCTTTCCCAAGTTCTTATCACCAGTCAAGAGGGGACTAGCTTATTAAGAAATCAACTGACTCAGGTAGACAGACTTATCAACATTTTGCCAGAAGTTATTGGTTTAGCCCCCCAAGCTAAAAAAACTTATCTTATTCTCCTTCAGAACAGTTCAGAATTACGACCCACCGGAGGATTCATTGGTTCATTTGGCCTTTTGACTTTTGAAAACGGCCAGCTACTTGACTATCAAATTCAAGACGTTTATTCCGCCGATGCCCAGTTAAGAGGCCAAGTCGTTCCACCATCTCCTATCCGCCTCTACTTAGGCGAAACTAGCTGGTATTTACGCGATGTTAACTGGGATCCCGACTTTCCTACCTCTGCAGTACAATCACAATGGTTTGTTAACAAAGAAATTTCTCGTCAGGTAGACGGAGTTATTGCTTTAAACACTTACGCCTTAAAAATGATCTTAGAAGCCACAGGCCCCGTTACCATTGCCGATACCAATGAAACCATTTCTAGCCAAAATATCCTTGATCGCGCTCAATATCACTCAGATGTTGAATTTAATCAAGAAACTACTAAAAAACCTGACTTTCTAGGTTCAGTGTCCCTTGCTTTATATCAACAATTATCCACCCTTGATACTAAAACTTTAACTAAATTTGCCCAAAGTATTTCTCAAGCCGCCACCGAAAATCAACTTTTAATCAGTTTAAACACTCCGCTTTCTCAGACTACTATAAATGATTTAACTTGGAGCGGGGGACTCTTAAATCCAAAGTGTCCTCAGCAACTTCATACTCAAACTTGTCTTCTTGATTACTTAGCCAGCATCGAAGCCAACGTTGGTGTTAACAAATCAAACTTTTTTATTGACCGCCAGTTAGACCACAGAGTTTCCATCAATCCCAACGATATTCAGGCCACTACTATCCTTACTTTAAAAAATAACTCTCCTTCAAATTCTTGGCCCGCTGGCACTTACAAAACTTACCTTAGAATCTATGCTCCCAAATCTGCCACTCTCAAGCGAATTACTGTCGACTCGGCCGAAATTCCCCTAGACTTAATCGATACCAGCATTGAACACAGTAAAAAAGTCTTTGGTTTTTACACCGAAGTTCCAATTCAAACCAGCTCCACTATCAACATTAGCTATCAACTTAACCGCACTCTACCTTCAGGAACAGCTACTGCTTACACTCTTTTAGTTCAAAAACAATCAGGCACCGCCACAGATCCTTTATCAGTCATCATCAACTATCACCCTGGACTCAAGCCCCTCACCATTGCTCCAACAGGAACTGTTGAGGGGGACTCAGTTATTTTCAAATCCACTCTCGATAAAAATCGTTTTTTTACAATTGAATTCGCCAGGTAAATCTGATAATATTCATTCCGCTCATCAGAGCATTTATTTTTTTAAATACTTAATACTCTATACTTTATACTAAATACTTGATACTAATTTATGGCGATCACTCTTTCTTTATCAGCCGACAAGCGCACTCTTACCGGTCGCAAAGTCAAATCTTTACGAAACAAAGACTTCTTACCTGCCAATGTTTACGGTAAAAACTTAAAGTCTCAAAGTTTAAAGCTCCCACTTTCCGAGTTTAAATCCGTTTTTTTTAAAGCAGGCGAAACTAATCTAGTTAGTCTCAAAGTTAAAGGTGAGTCCAAACCTCGACCAGTGCTTATAACTAATGTTCACTTTCATCCGGTTACCCAAATCCCACTTCATGCCGATTTTCATCAAGTTGACCTTAAAGAAAAAGTTACTGCCGAAATTCCAGTTGAACTAGTTGGTGAAGCCCCAGCTGTCAAAGAAAAAGACGCTGTTTTATTCCAAGTTCACAACGAAATTGAAGTTGAAGCTTTACCCACCGACCTTATAGACAAAATTGAAGTTGATGTTACCAAACTCACTGATATTGGCGCCAGCATCCTTGCAAAAGACTTAAAAGTTAATCGTAGCAAACTTACTCTCCAAATTGATAATGAAGAGCCTATTGTCTTAATCCAAGAAAAGAAAGAAGAGAAAGAAGTGTCTACTCCTCCCGCAGAAGAAGAAGTTCTCGAGGGAGAGGCTCCTACAGAAGGAGAAGCTCCAGCTGAAGGCGAGGAAGCAAAACCTGAAGATAAACCTGTCTCGCCAGCCGGCGGATCCAAAGACAAAGTTCAAGGTAAAAAACCAGAAGCCAAGCCCGTCTCGCCAGCCGGCGGACCTAAAACCAAGCAGGGTGGAAAAGACAAAAAATCTTAAAAAATCTTGTACTTCTCGTACCTATTGTACTTCTCGTACCTGAATTATTTTTCCAACTTCTTTTACCTTCTCATTATTTGGATCAATTCGCGCCGCTTTTCCCCAGTATTCTTTGGACTGCTCTTTATCATCAACTCTCATATATAAAATTGCCAGCTTCAACAACCCATCCCTATAAGTTGGCTGCTCCGCTACCACACTTTTCCAATATTCAATTTTCATTTCCAAGACTTTCTCTGGATAAATTAATTCCCAAACTTTAGATGCTAGACCCAACACTCGTTCATCATTACCAACAAACTTCATTCCTTGACTATAAAGTTTTTTTGCCAGTTCATAATCACTTTCACTAGCCGCCACCTCCGCTGTTTCTAAATAATTTTCCGCCAAAGTAGGGGAGCTTCCTAAGTTTGCCACTGCCTTATTAAAAGCGCTTTGTTGATAATAAAAGCCAATCAAAATTGCCAATCCCAATAAAATCACCAAACCAGAGTAGGGGAGTGTAGGAAATTTAAACTTTTTTACTCCCACTATTTTTAAATAACGCCCCACAAATTTTTCGCTAAATTCTTTAACTTCACTCATACAAATTATTCATTTGGCCATTTAGCCAACATCAAGATTTCCTCTTCAACTAAATTATTTTTTTTCAATTCTTGCCATACTGATTCTGTTACAAAAGGAACAAATGGATGAAATAGTTTTAGAAAAACTAATAATCCATTCTTTAAGGCTCTCCATGAAAGTTGTCCCTTTTTTGTATCCTCAATAGAGGAATCACAGAACCAATGCCAAAACTGGTTATAAACTGTTTCTGCTGCCAGCCCAATCTTAAACTTTTCCAATTGCTGTGTTACATTCTCAACCACTTTATCCAACTTTTGTTTAAATTCCTTGTCATTTAATATTTGTTCATTGTTTGAATTTTGAGATTTGAACTTTGTATTTTCTAGATTTATCGTGATAAATCTAGCGGCATTCCATATCTTATTAGTCAAATTTCTCATTCCTCGAATGTCTGCCTCTCCTACATTTTTATCCAAACCAGCACTAGAACGAATTACCAGCGCCATCCGCAAAGCATCAGCTCCGAATTTTGCCACCACATCCAAAGGATTAATCACATTTCCCTTACTCTTACTCATCTTTTGACCCCTCTCATCTCGAATCAATCCATGAAAATAGACATCCTTAAAAGGTACTTTATTAGTTTTATAAAGTCCCATCATCAACATCCGCATCACCCAAAACGGTAAAATATCATAAGCCGTTTCCATCACATCTGTTGGATACCAGAAATCAAAATCGCCAGGATTATTTGTCTTAAGAGTAACAAAAGGCCATTGTGCCGAACTAAACCATGTATCAAACGTATCTGTTTCTTGGATAAAGTTATCTCCGGGTGAAGTAGGGGAGACTACAAATTCTGCTCCAACCGGCGCCTGTAAACTTTGCAAGCCTTTTTTAATTTCTTCCAAGTCATGATTTTCCAACAACTTTCCCAACTTTCCTTCGATATTTTTCTTACTACTTTCCACAAACTTAATATAGATATCATCATTTTTATCTTGTTCCTTACCAATCTGGTACCACACTGGCATTCTTATTCCCCACACAATTTGCCGACTAATATTCCAATCCTCTAAATTATTAAGCCAGTGCTTTAAAATCTTGTCATGTCCGGCTCCATAAACTTTCATTTCCTTCTTTTCTAAAGCTTGTAACGCTTTTTGAGTTAAAGACTTAACCTTTATAAAAAACTGTGGCATTGGCAGAGGTTCAATGGTTGTCCCACACCGATAACATGTGCCAATCGTGTGTTTGTAATTCTCATCTACTTTTTCAATCCAGCCTTTTTCTTTTAAATCTTCAACTACTTTATTCCTAGCTTTTTTGACCGGCAAGTTAGCATATTTTCCTGTCAACTTATTTAATTTGCCATCAAAGCCAATCACTTGTTTTGGTCCTGGAATTTCGCTCTTGTGTCTTTTCCACACTTCAAAGTCATTCGAATCATGAGCTGGCGTGATTTTTACCACCCCGGTTCCAAATTTTGGATCCACATAATCATCTGCAATCACTTTCATTGCAAAATCTCCAATCAACCCCTCCACTTCTACTTCTTTACCTATGTACTTTTCATATCGATTATCTTTGGGATTCACTGCAATGGCTGTATCACCAAATTTTGTTTCCGGCCTTACCGTTGCTAGCGTAAATGGCCCATATTTCAAGTAATATAACGGAGTCTTTCTCTCTTCGTGTTTGACTTCTAAATTTGAAAATGCCGTGCCGCAATGCGTGCAATAATTAACCAACTGTAAATCCCGATACACCAACCCATCTTTATAAAGATCTTCAAACGTTTTCATCACCATTTTTACAATATCTTCATCCAAAGTAAACTTATACCTGCTCCAATCAGCACTTGCCCCCAATTTTTTCATCTGCTCAATCGCAATTCCCGAATTTTCTTCAACATACTCCCAAATTTTTCTGTAAAGAGTTTCTCGATCGAAATCAAACCGACTTTTACCTTCTTTTTTTAACTTTTTTTCAAACACAAATTGAGTTTCAATCCCTGCATGATCTGTTCCTGGCAACCATTCTGCTGCATAACCCTGCATTCGTTTCCACCGAATCAAAATATCTTCAATTGTCACAAACATCGCATGGCCAGTGTGAAGTGGATCATTGGCATTTGGCGGCGGCATGATAATACAAAAAGGCTTCAGTTGTTTTGAAGAAGGGGACTTGCCCTCCATAGCCTTTGGCAAAGGAGGGGTAAATCCACCACTTTTCTCCCACAAAGAATAAATCCGATCTTCAAAATCACTATGTTTATATTTTTTATCCATATTTACCCACAAAAAAAGGTGTTACCCAAGGTTCTGCTTTTACAGAAGGTACCACCTAATTATACTCATTCCAGCCATCACGGGCATACCCGGTCTTGCTTACTCTTAATTCTGCAAAACAGCCTGTCAGACGCCAACTAGTGCCTGACTCGATAGGTGACTAATCTATCTTGAGCGCTTTTCTTCACACAATTATATCAAACAATCTCGAGTGAAGGATCAGCTTTTATATTGTTAATCTCATTAGACAAAGAAGAAAGGAGCTTGCCCTTCCGGAATCTTGAGTGTAGAAGGGCCCATGAACCAATGTAAGCAGCATTATCAGTACACCATCGGGGTTTTGGCACAAACAAATTTATTTCTTTTATTTTCTCTTCCAATTTTTCCTTTAGCCGCTGATTAGCTGCCACCCCTCCGGCTAGCAATACCGCTTTTGGGTCGTACTGCCCAACAGCTTTGACTAATTTACTCACCAAAACATCAGTAATTGCTTCCTGTATCTCCCAAGCCATCTCGCTTCGTACTTTTCGTACATCTCGTACTTTTTGTACTTCATTCAAGACTGCTGTTTTCAAACCTGAAAAACTAAAATCAAAATCATTCGAATTAATCATTGGCCTTGGTAGTTTGTAATTTAAAACTTGGAATTTGTTTATATCTTGTTTTTTAAAGTTTGTGGATTTAGCTGCCTCCACAGCAATCGCCGGTCCTCCTGGATAGGGCAGTCCTAAAATTCGTGCAGCTTTATCAAAAGCTTCTCCTGCCGCATCATCTCTTGTCCCTCCAAGCAGTTTCATTTCAGTATGCGATTTCATCAACACCAAATCTGTATGTCCTCCAGATACCACCAACCCAATTGCTGGAAACTGCGGCACGTTTTGAATTTGAGATTTGGAACTTGGAATTTGTTTGTATCTTGTATCTTGTATCTTGTCATTTTCTTTTATCCAATTTGCATATAAATGAGCTGTTAGATGATTTACAGGTATTATCGGTTTTTCCCACGCCAATGCCAAAGTTTTTGCTGTCTCTACCCCAACCAACAAACTCCCTATTAACCCCGGCCCCACTGTCACTGCAATCGCATCTATCTCCTGCTGTTGCACCTTTGATTCACCAATTGCTTTATCAATTACTGAAATAATGCTTTTTACTTGTTCTCTGGCCGCTACTTCCGGCACAATTCCACCAGTCTCTATATGCATTTTTTCCGAACTTGCGACGACGTCCGACAGGACTCGGAGTCCTGAGCTTGCCGAAGGGCCATCCTCAACAACCGCTGCGGAAGTTTCGTCACAACTACTCTCTATCGCCAAAATCTTCATGAACAAATTCTACCAGAAGAACCAACGATCCCCCTGCTTGCCCAGTAGTGTACTCTGTTCTACTACTGGGTTCCTCTCAAAAACACGCTTTGCCAAGGCCTAAAGCTAGAATAAAACGTTTTTTCATAAATCACTTCTCCTCCGCGTCGCACAGTATAATCAAATTTTGCTTTTGCCCCCCAAGCTTTCCAGTCCACTTGTTTAATCACGCCCGCCGGTAAACTTGGATCATCTTGGTATAAATCAGGCGGAGGGGGAGTTATATCCCAAATCTTATGATTGCTTATTTCACTTACTCTCCCATCACTGGTTCCATAAATTTCCACTACCAACGTTTTTGTTCCTGCATTTCCATATGCTTGAACCAATATATGACCAGGAGTGTCATTTTTAAACTTTAAATCCACTCTTGGTGCATACACCGTTGCATCCAAACCAGCTTTTGCATTTTGCTCATAATATCCCACTCGATAAGCATGTGCTCTTCGTTCCACAATTGGAAGTCCTGCATCTAGTGCAGCCCTAAAAGTCGTGGTTGAATCCTGACAAACTCCGCCTCCATCATCTAATACCGTTCTTCCCGCTCGAATAATGTATGCCGGTTGATATCCAGTTGCCGCAGACACCTCTCCAATGGAAGCATTAAATGAAAACGTTTCTCCAGGCTTTACCAACGTGCCATTCAATTTTTGTGCCGTCAGCACCACATTATGCACTCTTCCCGGAATCGAGCCATAAAATGTACTATCTCCTCTTCCGAGTAACTCCTTAATGCCCAAATCATTAACCGCCCCAGTCGTAATCTCTGGCTTTCCTTTTGTTACCACTATTGTCACAGGCGCTACTGTCTCTGCCGCCTCTAATAAATTAACCGCCTCCACAAAATCAGCCACCAATTTTTTCTGATCCACTACTAATCCGTCTTTAGCTGGTTTAAATTCCACCACTCGATTACTAGAAGCATCAAACTGAAACACTGCATTTTGAGCTGGTCGATCTATAGTATTGGCAATTTCCACCACATATTCGCCTACTTTTTCCTCATCAATGTGATCTTTAAAATCCAAAAAAGTTATTAAATCCTCATCTTTTAACACCCAACTTTGAGTTTCTTTTGTTTGGTTATCTATATAAGCCAACCCCAGTTGTTTACTGACTAACTTTTCTGCCGTCTCTTTTGTTCGCTCCGCATCCCCTTGAGTTATTTCTGTCTCTACCACATTAATCGGCAGGGCGATTTTACTTGAACTTAAATATCCCATCCTTTCTTCCCACAACTCTTTTAGTCTTTCTTGATCAACTTCTTTTCCACTCTCTCCTTGCATTACCGCCACCATCTTACCTTCAGCCCCAGTCTGAATTTCCAATGAAGGCGGAACTGCTGGTGTATCTACTTCTCCCGCAATTGTTGCTACCTGGGTTTCAAATTCTTGAGCTTTGTAATTAAAAGAGTAGGGAATCGTTCTCCCATTAGTCACTACTTGCCATTGCACTTTCAATCTTTCAATTATTGATCCTTCTCTCCCTACTCTAAAGGCCTCCTCCACAGTCACCGGAATATCATATTCAAACTTTACTGCTTCTGCTTTTAAACTCCACTCTTGGCTGTCTCCATCTATTGCCAAATAAGCCCCTATTTCTCCTACTTCATTCAACCAACCATCTGACACTTGCGCCAATATCTGACCTGCTGACGCACTTCCTTTTTCAGCCACATTGACTCCTCCCACTTGTACACCTGGAAAAATTTTGTCCCGATAAGCCAATAAAAACGCTCCATACCCCAATACCCCTCCAATTACAGTTGTACTTACCCCTCCAATTAAAAACCACGCCATTAGCCTAACCCATCTTATTTGCAATTTCTCAATCTTATTTTTAAAGTTTTCTAAAATTACTTTTAGAGACCCTATCTGCATCAATAATCTTGTTTTTACCTTTTCACTTTTAGTTGTTAGTTGTTTCTTGCTCTGTTGCATTAGTTTCCTGGCGAATGCTATTATGGATTCAATCATAAGCCCTATTATATATTAGGTAATTGGGTTAATCAGAAATTAAGTTAACTTTTCCATGCCTGCCGACAAACCTTCAACCAAATCACCACCTTCTACTCTGCCAAAACCCTTAGCAGCAACGGGTTCTCCGCCTCCAAAAACTCCCACTACTAGTGGATTTCCTCCTTTATCTTCCAAACCCGTACCTTTACCTGTCAAGCCTCCAACCAAACCACTGCCACCACCAACCAGTGGTCTTTCCAAACCCACGCCTACCAAACCTCCACCTCTTAGTTCAACCAAACCTCCACCTCTTAGTTCAACCAAACCTTTAGCTAAAGCAGGTTCACCTCCACCGATTTCCAAAGGCATTCTTTCACCTAAACCCTTATCTGCCAGTCCAACTTTCACTCCACCCAAACCTTCAACCAAATCACCACCTTCTACTCTGCCAAAACCCTTAGCAGCAACGGGTTCTCCGCCTCCAAAAACTCCCACTACTAGTGGATTTCCTCCTTTATCTTCCAAACCCGTACCTTTACCTGTCAAGCCTCCACCTCCTGGTTCTCCAACCCTAGCTTCCAAACCCATTGTAGAAGGCACTCCCGCTCCCCCTCCGCCAGGTATGGTCAAAACTCCTTCACCTGGAGGTTTCAAGCCACCTCCTTCCCCTCCATCCAAGCCTGGAATCACACCGCCACCATCACCAAAACCTGGTCAACCTCCAGCTCAAACTCCTCCTCCACAAGGCCAACCTCTTTCAGCTGCCCCTCCTCCTTCCACTCCACCATCACCAAAACCTGGTCAACCTCCAGCTGCTACTCCTCCCAAGGAAGCTCCCACCCTAGGTGGTTCTGCCAAACACGGCGATATCAAACGCTCACCTTTTCGTTTTTTGCCATACATTCTTGCTGGCTTAGTAGTAATAGGCGCCATTATTTATGGCATCACCCGCTTTTTTGGTGGGGGAGAAGAAGTTCAAGTTGAAACAACCCCCACCAGACAAGTTACTCTGACTTACTGGGGTCTTTGGGAACCCAGCTCTACTATTACGGAAACTTTTACCGAATTTGAAAATCAAAATCCAGGTGTCACTGTCAATTATGTCCAACAATCGCACCTTGATTACCGCGACAGACTTCAAGCCGCCATTGATCGTGACGACGGTCCTGATTTATTCCGCTACCACAACAGTTGGATACCTATGATTAAAGATGAACTAGATACCCTTCCCAGCTCAATCATGAATACAGAGGAATACAATCAAACTTTCTACTCAGTCGCTCAAAATGATTTAAATTCAGAATCAAGCTACTATGGCATTCCTCTAATGATTGAAGGTTTAGGTCTTTATTACAACAAAGATATTTTTCAAAATGCTGGCAAAAACCCTCCTACTACCTGGGAAGAAGTTAGTTCTCTGGCTTCAGAACTCACAGTTGTTGATGAAAACGACACAATTCAACGCTCCGGCATTGCTCTGGGTACTACTACCAACGTCGATCATTGGCCTGACATTATTGGTTTAATGCTTTTACAAAACGGCGCCGACCCTGCTGATCCTACCACTGAAACTGCTCTGGATGCTGTCGCTTTTTATCAGCTTTTTTCCACTGGTGACAACAAAATTTGGGATAATTCTCTACCCAATTCAACCTATGCATTTGCCATTGAAAAAGTGACCATGATTTTGGCTCCTTCTTGGAGGGCTCACGAAATCTCCGAAATCAACCCCAACTTAAACTTTGCCATTGCTCCCGTGCCTCAACTTCCTAACTCCAAAGTTTCCTGGGCCTCCTACTGGGTAGAGGGCGTTTCAGCCCAATCAGACGATAAAGAACTTGCCTGGCAATTATTAAAATTTTTAAGCGACAAAGAAACCCTCCGCACTTTCTATACTGCCGCCAGCACAGAACGCTTATTTGGTGAGCCTTTTTCTCGAGTTGATCTGGCCGATCAGTTATCCGGTGATCCCTACACCGCCGCTTTTGTTACAGATGCTCCTTACGCCCAATCTTGGTGGCTTTCAGACCGCACTTTTGACAATGGTCTTAACGATCAAATCATTAAATACTACGAAGATGCTTTAAATGCCATCCTTGCTGGCACTGCACCCGACCGAGCTCTTCAAATTGCCAAACAAGGCGTCACTCAAGTTTTTTCCCGCTACGGCTTTTCTCCTTCTCAATAACAATTTTAACTCCTTATTCTCAATTGATCTTTTTTACTCTTTACTTTAAACTTAAGTTTATCCTTCGGGGCGAGGTGACCTGTCTATCGCAGGCAGGAAGTCCTCACTGGCGGTAAAGCCCGCGAGCTTCACATCGGAGCATGATCCCACAAACGGGAGCCAACGGTTACAGTCCGGAGGTCGCTTAAGCGACCATCACGCCTAGCGTGGCAAAAGAAGGATAAATAAGCTCACTCAAAGTGAGCTTATTAAAGTCGCCCCAAAACGGGCGATTTTTATAACTTAAACAGGAGAATTATGATCAAAACATTAAAAACCACCGGTCCCGCTCTCATCATCGTTGCTGCCATTCTCTGGGGAATAGATGGTATTCTTCGCCGTAGCCTTTTTACCCTCCCACCATCAGTTATTGTTTTTTATGAACATCTTATTGGTGCTCTTCTTATTCTTCCCTTTACCCTCAAAGCTTCATATAAAGAAACTATTCGCAAAAAAGAATGGGCCGTCCTGCTTTGGGTTTCGCTTTTAAGCGGTCTTATTGGTACTCTTCTTTTTACCGCCGCCCTAATCAAAGTCAACTTTATTTCCTTTTCCGTTGTCTTCCTGCTTCAAAAACTCCAACCCCTTTTTGCCACTCTTGCCGCCGTTTTTGTTCTTAAAGAAAAAATCACTTCCCAGTATCTTAAATGGGCTCTTTTGGCTATTCTTGCTGCCTATTTTGTTACTTTTCCCAACGGACAGGTCAATCTCATCACCGGAACCGGCACCATTACCGCCGCCCTCATGGCAGTTGGGGCTGCTTTTGCTTGGGGTTCATCCACTGCTTTTTCTCGCTTAGGACTTTTAAAGCTATCCCACACTTTAATGACAGGTTTGCGCTTTCTTATCACCGCTCCTTTGGCTCTAATCGCCGTGTTTCTTCTAAATAACCAATCCAGCCTACTCACTTTAGAATCGAGTCAAATCTTGCGTCTTTTAATTATTGCTCTTAGCACAGGCATGGTCGCCCTCTGGATTTATTACAAAGGTTTAAAAACCACCCAGGCCAAAATCTCTACAATCTTAGAATTAGCCTTTCCTTTAACCGCAATCATTATCGACCTGGTTTTCTATAAAAACACACTCACTCTTTCCCAATACACCGCCGCACTTGTCTTAATCTTTGCCATTCACCAAATTTCACGCTTAAATCGTAAGTCTTAATAGCTCCGGTGCTACAATAACTTCGTGACTTCTCTTCAAACTAGCATTATTAAAACCCTTATTTACGCTGATATTTTTGATTTTCCTCTCAAAGCAGGGGAGCTTCACCGTTTTCTTATCTCTTCTAAAGAAACTCAACATTCTCAAGTCAAAACCAGCCTGAATCAATTTGTTAAGACCAACAGAGTAGGCAATAGGGGAGACTATTACTTTTTAAAAAGCCGCCCTAAACTAGCCCGACTTCGCCCCTTCCGTGAAATAATCTCTCGTGAAAAGCAAAAAAAGAGTAGGGGAGTAGGAAATTGGTTGCGCCTCTTCCCTACCATCAAATCCGTTTATATTACCGGCGCTTTAGCTTTAAATAACGCCAAAAAATCAGACGATATTGATTTAATGATTATTACCAAAACCAACTGGTTATGGACGACTAGACTGATAGTCAATTTACTCTTTGACTGCTTCAAAATCAGAAGAAAACCCAAAAGTAGGCTAGTTGCCAATAAATTTTGTCTCAACCTCTGGCTTGATGATACTCACCTATCACTTCCTCGTAAGAATCGCAATCTCTACACTGCCCACGAAATTGCCCAAGCCATACCTCTCTGGGATCGGGATAATACTCATCAACAGTTTCTCTACCAAAACCACTGGATTTCAAAATTTCTTCCAAACTTTCCCCTTCCCTCAAAACCACATCCAACTAAAACAAAACAACCACAAACTCTCTCATCTCAACATGTTAACATAATAGAACGATTAGTATACAAGATACAGCGCTATTATATGAAATCAAGACTTACTCGCGAACAAGTTTCTCATCATTCGGCTTTCTTTCACCCTCGAAACACTGCCAAATTTATTCTCGATAAGTATCATTCCAAATTGAAAACATATAAAATAACTTAAAACTTTTAAACTTTACATTGTAATTTTTCACTTTTCACTTTAAATTTTTTAATTTCAGTAAATGAATCAGTTAAAAGATGCTGTCTCACAAGTTAAAAAATGGAAGTCACAAGACAACAAGATAGTCTTAGTTACTGGTGTTTTCGACCTTATTCACATCGAACACATTCGTTTCCTTAAAAAAGCAAAACTTGCTGGAGACAAACTTTTAGTTGGTCTAGAAACCGACTCTCGAGTCAAACACATCAAAGGCCCTTACCGCCCCATCAACAATCAAACAGTCCGCCTCGAACAAATCAATGCATTAAAACCAGTTGATTTGGCTTTCCTTCTTCCTCAAAAATTTAACACCAAAGCTGCCTGGGAAAAATTAATTACTGACTTAAAACCAGACATCTACGCTGTTTCCTCTCACACTTCATTTTTAAAAAGTAAACAATTTCTTGTT
>Ga0209976_10000709_pt1 | contig 20827 bp, 14 predicted proteins | sample SumtaG_FD_182806 | JGI IMG/M metagenome (GOLD analysis project Ga0209976, IMG submission 182806) | Deep subsurface microbial communities from Indian Ocean to uncover new lineages of life (NeLLi) - Sumatra_00157 metaG (SPAdes) (version 2) | ecosystem: Environmental > Aquatic > Marine > Oceanic >...
TGCTCAATTTTTAATATAGAACGTTTAAATTTAACTTATTTAGGTCACTATATTTACGATTATGCTTACCCCCTTATATTTAGAGAGTTTGAGACATATTTTAATAATTTTAAAACTTTTTTAAAAAAACTAAATCCTAATTTTTACTTAATTGGAAGAACTGGATCATATTTTCCATTCACGATTGAAGGAACTATGAAATCAATATTAATTCCAAACTCTTCTGTTAAATAATTCCTTTCAAATATTTTTAACTTAAATAAATATTGAATTTAATCTAAAATTCTTGTACTATTTTGTTTTGTTTGAAAATTCTTCTCTCAATGAATCTTTATAATTTTTGAGTTTAATTAATTGCAAGAAGAATGTTATATCTTCTCTTTTTAACTCTTTAAAGATAAATAAGCAAGTAATAAATAATATTAAAGAAAAAATGGATGTTATAATTAATAATTGAATTTGATTTTGAAATATGTATCTAAAAATCAGGTTTTTTAAAGCATATGAGATTAATAGTGAGAAAATTGCAATAAGAATATGTAAAATAATCTTTTTTTGAGGTTTTATATTATAAATTTTGTAAGAATAATATCTGTTTATAATGGTCCATAAAATCCAGGGAAGAGTTAATGATAATGCATATCCTAAAGAGCCTAAGCCTAAAAATTGAAAAATGAAGAGTTTTGAAGGGATTAAACAAACCATCATAATTATTATCGTTATTCTGGTAAAAATATTAATATATGCATTAATTTTTTGGTTTTTACCTGCTATAAAATGATATGAATATGGTCGAGTTATTGCTAAGAAATAAGGAATAAATATCATAATACATAGTATAGGGGCTGTTTCAACATATTTTTTAAAGAAAATAGAAAGGATTAATCTTGCGTTCAATAAAACCACTATAACTATGAATAGCATTATTATTGAATAATATTTCTCGATTATATACGTGATTTTTTTAACCGATTCAAGATCTCCTTCTTCAAAAAATTTCGAAAATAAAGTTAAATAAATGGTTATAATACTACCAGAAATTACTAATAGAGAGTCTACTATGAAATTGTTAATAAAACTGAAATTTCCTAATGCATCATGACCAAATGAATAATCAAGGATTAAATTTCCTAAATTTGTTGCTATTACTAGAGTTATGGAGAAGAAGAATAAAGGTTTCACATCTTTAAGGTATAATATGACAAAATTTCTCCTTGGTTTTTCAAAGGTAAATTCATTTTTAGAAAAAAGTAAGATTAGAATTAGATATATAAAATTAAATGTAAAAAGTGAAACAGAAAGATATAATAAAGGATTAGTTAAGCGAGATAAATTGATAGATATAAAAATTATTGATATACCTTTGCCACTTGCTATTATAAAAGTGGGAATTTCGGCCTTAAAAACTTTAATTTTTGTTTTTAAATTTATAAAGAAAATATTCGCAATATTGTACATAATCTTTGAAAGGAGTAAGAATAAAAACAAAATTGAATATTCAATCCTCCATAATTCAGTAAAAGAAATAATAATTATGAAGAAAATAGTAATTATCACATTAATTAAAAGCAGTACTACTTTGATTGTAAAAAACGTTCCGAAATATTCTGAACTATTTTTTTTGCTCGAATATTGATAATGAATTGTATCTAAGCCTATATTTATAAGTAAAAAACCCATATTGATGATACTGTTTAATAAAGCCCAAATACCTAGTGTTGATATATCTAAATTTAAAAATAGAAGATAAAAAGCAAAAATAAAAATTAAATTTGAAAGGACTTGTGATACAAGCGAAACGATAAATTTTTCTTTCATATTATTTTCCAGTGGTTATTAAATAATACTTCTTTTTAGTCTAAAAATAAATATTATTACATTAGAATCAAGTTATTAGATTTTAGATTTTTTTCATCTTAAAAATAATTAAAAAGAATAGTAAAAGAAATTAAATAAATTATGTTAAACTTATATTTATCTTGTAAATTGCTTTTCCATTAATCTTATCGATTTTTTAGGTAAAGTATAAACATATTAATCATTAAGATTTAAAATAGAATAATTTCATAATATAAAGAATTATTATATTTAATTAAATGAAGAAAAAATTACTATTTATCGTTCATTCATTAAAGAAAGGCGGTGGTGCGGAAAAAACGGTTTCTACTTTAACAATTCAATTATCAAGAAATTACAATATTTCTTTATTAACTATATATGATTTTAAAACTAATTATCCCTACAGCGGAAATTATTATTCTCTAAGAGAAAATTTAGGAATTAAAAGAATTATTCTTAATTCTTTGAAAATATCCACAATTATTAGACCATTTAGAATATATAAACATATTAGACAGATTTCACCAGATGTTATAATATCCAATATGGATGTAACTAATACTTATGTAATTATCTCAAAAATTCTTTTTAGATATAAAATTCCATTAATAATAACGACCCATACTAATCCAAAAATTGCTTACAGAAAAGGAAAAAGACATACTAATGTTTTTATAAAATTTTTTTATTCTTTAAAAATTATCGACAAAATTATTACCGTTTCTAAGGAGCTTCAAAAAATTTTCGAATATGAATATAAAATTAAAAAAAAAAAAATAAAAACCATTTATAATAGCATCGATTTAGAAAGAATTAGGGAACTGAAAAAAGAAAAAATACTTAACTCTAAAAAAGTATTTGATGATGCGAGTACTATTAAATTTATCACTGTTGGTAGCTTAAGAGAAGTTAAGGGGCATGAGTATCTTATTGAAGCGTTTTCAGGAGTAAAGCAACAAATTCCAAATTCAAAGTTAATAATAATTGGTGAAGGTCCTTTAAGGAGGAAATTAGAGCAAAAAATAAAAGAATTGGATTTAAGCAATGATGCTCTTCTTCTTGGATTAAGAAAAAATCCTTACAAGTATCTAGCAAACTCGGATATCTTTGTCTTTTCCTCTTTATATGAGGGATTTGGAATAGTTTTAGTTGAAGCATTAGCTTGTGAGATTCCAATTATTTCAACTGATTGCGAAGCAGGTCCAAGAGAGATTTTAGACAACGTAAAAAATGGAATTTTAGTAAATGTAATGGATATTGAAGATTTGAGAAACAAAATGATTTTATTAGCAAAAAATAATGATCTTATTGATTATTATACCAAAGATTCTTTAAAAAGAGCAGAATTTTTTGATAGTAGGAGAATTATTGATAAATGGATTGAAATAATTGAGTCAATTTAAGATAAATACTGTAAAATAGGCTAATCATTTCATTATATTTATTTAAATTTAGTCATATTCATATAATCATGGTCATAAATGTTGTTTATTTTTTATTCACTTTTATTCTATTCTTTATTTACTTCATAGTTGTTTCTTTATTTGGATATCTAATTCGTATTCTTTTAAATCGAAATTATCTAAATAAAAAATTAACTTTAAAAAGAATATTAAAGTCATTTGCTATTGGATTATCAGTTCATTTGATTTATGGAACGATAATAATATCATTAAGAATTTTAAATTTCTTTATCATATATTTACCTTTTATTATTTGCGATTTCGGCCTTCTGATTTATATTTTTTATAAAAAATCCGATTCAATTAAGGAATATTTTAGGATGTATAGTAAAAGGGATTTCTTTCTGTATTTTAAAAAAAAAATCAGCTTTATTCTTATTTTTTTCATGGTATTTCTTATGCTTTTTATACTTCTGATGTATTATATCAATAAAACTTTTGCTTATCCGGGAAATGATGCTTATTATTGGTTTGAGAATATTGTTTTTGTTCATAAATACGGGTATTTAGATTACAATAGTATTTTGAGTTATCCCCCAGGTTTTGTGATTTTATACTCTTCAATGATTAGCCCTATTAATGATTACCAGTTTTTTTATTTCTTTTTAAAATATTTTCCACTTTTCTTTTCTGTAATAAATCTGCTTGTTCTATTTGTACTTTCAAAGGATATTTTTAAAAAAAAAATTTATATCTATTTTACATTAATAATGTACTTATGTTTTAAGTTCCTTTTTAGTCGAAATAATAAATCAATACCTTCATTATTAGCCACATCTTTAGGATTTTTAATTTTATTGTTTTTAGGGAAAGGCTCCTCTAATGATATAGATTTAAAAATTTCGAGTATGAGAATATTTTTAATCTCAAATCTAAAAAATAAATACATTTTATTTAAAGGCTTATTATTTGCTAGTATTTTCTTATCAAATGTGCTTTATGGGCTAATTTTTATGGTTTTTTACTTTTTTTATGAATTCTTTACTTTTTTTGTAAGATATAATAGCCAATTTGTTTCTTTCAATCCCAGATTATTATTAGTTAGGAATTTTTTTTTAACCCAATTTTTAATTGTTATTGTTTTTGCAATATTAATAAGTCCATACATTATTGGAACTTCACTTAATAGAGGAGTCTTTGCATTAAGTTCCTATTTCTCTTACGCTTCTAAACCCATAAGTGTTCTTTTATCCATCAATACATCCAGTTTAGGATCAGTATTTAAAAATATAGGAGAATGGCTTTTATTTGAATCCTTTTATAGTTATGTGAATCAATTTTTTAGATTCATTTTTCCTAGAACTCATATATTAAGTTTTTATAAAGAAACTATACAAGTGGGTATTTTTTTAATATTTTTTGGACTTTTTCTTAATTTTAAAAAATCTTATAAACTAAATAATAAACAAAATACAATGGTTAATTTTATTAAGTTCACGTGTATTCTATCTCTAATCACATTCTTTTTTTTACAGTTTTTTGTTTACTACTTTGATATTCCGTTTATTTCTAATGTTGCAAACCTCTTCTATTCAAAATTAAGATTGCGTTTATTTGAGCTTTTTGCTGGATTTTGGGCAATAATTTTTGTATTAACATTTAGATATATTGCAAATGTGATTAAAAAAAAATGCTTAAAATTAAAAGGATATCAAGTTCCTTCTAAAAGAATTTCACGGTTTTTTAAAATATCTTTATTTTCCTCTATTATATTTACTTCAAGTTTTTTTTATTTTGTAAATTTTGAGAGAATTGATTATCCTGTATATTTCAATGATAATCAAGTACAAGCTGTGTTGTATGTGGGAATTTATTTTGACGAAAATCCTTTAGAAGAGAATAAAACAATTTTATTAGAAGAATTAGAAACATTAGATTATAATCGAATTTATGGGCTAATAGTTGATATAAATCTTGAAAAAGAATATTTCAATTTCACAATAAACACTAGTTATACAGAATTTAACAATGAATTAAATTTATTAAATTGCGAATATGTTTTCTTCAATATTAGCAAATTAAATGAAAGTTTTAAAGCAGATTTTACATTAAATTTCAAGAATATCAATGAAGGGCCTGGGGGGTATATATTTTCTAAAGTTAAATAACTAAAGTAATTGAAAAATGTTTAAAAATCGTTATTTAGAGTTACGTAATCGCAGTTATAGACATCTTCAATCTGTTTTACTATAATTTCCCAAGAGTATTTGTTTTTAGCTAAGCTAATATTTCTCTCACTCATTTCTCTAATTTTCTTATCATTTAACCGTAAAGATTTTAGTAATTTGTCAACTAAAGAATGAACATTTCCAGGTTCTACTAAAAACCCATTTTTATTTTCAATTATGGCTTCAGGTATGCCCTCCGTAGCAGAAGCAACAATGACTAGTCCCATTGATAAGGCTTCAGATATGCTTAATGGAAATCCTTCATGAAGAGAGGGTAAACAAAAAATATCTGCGGAAGCATAAAATTCAGGCATTTTTTCTAATGGGATCATATTTAGAAAAGAGACGTAAGATTGGATCTTTAACATCTTAACTAGATTTTTTAATTTTATTTCTAAATTGCCATTCCCTAAGATAAAGAAATGTACCATATTATATTCATTTATTATATATGGTATAGCTCTAATCAGAAATTCAACACCTTTTTGAGGATCTAAACGACCAACAAATATAACCTTTTTAGCATTTTTTTTATTAATAATATATTTATCTAAAAATGTCGAAGAATTATATGGATTAAAGACAGAGACATCAACTCCATTGGGGATAACTATCAATTTTTTTGGATCAATATTTATTGATATTAACCGTTTTTTGAGAGAATTACTGACACATATAATTTTATCACCTTTTTGATAAAGAAATTTAGTAATGATAATATCAAAGAGGAATTCTATAAAGCCTGTTAAGCCGATACTTAATCTGCCTTGGGCAGTAATGTAAATGGGTCTTCTAAAAACTAGTTTATTTAACAAAGTTGCTATAATTGTGATTGGAAAGAATCTCCCTTCTGCATGAATTATTTGAATTTGGTGTTTTCTTATAATTTTGGTTAATTTAAATATTGCTTTTGGCATAATACCAAAACTTGAACTTTGTGGAATCCCCTTAATTTCAGGAAGATAAAAAGATTTGAATCTATATACTAAAAAACCATCCATTTTTTGATACTTTGGAGATGTTTTTTCGTTTTTACTTGTCAGAATTACTATATTATGACCAAGATTTACTAGTTGTTTCGCTGTATTATAAGAAGCAGTTTCAACGCCTCCTTTATGAGGAGGAAAAAAATGTGAAATAATTAAAATATTCATTTATTTCAAATTAATTGATTTTTCAAGATAGAATATTATTATTATTGATTGATTAAGTTTTTTTCTTATTTAAAAAAACATTATATATCTTAAAACTCTTTTTTTAGCGACTTTCTTAAAAAAATTATTTAATAATTTTCTGATTATCATTAATTTTTTCACATAATAAAAGCCATTTTTTACTTATATGTTTAATATCATGGTTATTTTTAACATAAGAAAATGCATTTTTTGAATATGAATCGTATAATTCCTGATTTTCAAAAAATTGATTGATTGAAAACTCCATTTTTTTCAAATCATCATGACAAAAAATACCTATTTCATTTTTTGTTAAAATTTCATCTGGATTTACGTTTAAACTAATTACTGGAGTTTTATTCTTGAATGCTTGAATAAAAGTATTTGGAAATCCTTCATAAATAGAAGTATTTATAAATATTTTGGCTTCCTTAAAATATCGATCTATCTCATGAAAAGGGATAAAATTTAAAAATTTCAAATTAGAAATGCTCGAAGCTTTTTTAATTGATTCCCAATAAAGAATGTCTCTTCCTTTATTACATATCATTATAAATTTTTCTTTTGGAAATAATTTAGCGAGTTTTAAAAACAATTCAGGTCGTTTCCATCTATCTGCTCTTGAAACCCATAACACATATTTCTTTTTTTTTATTTCATAGCTTTTTATTTCATATCCGCTTTTAATCACTGTCATATTAGGTATTTTTCTTTTTTTCCAATCTTCGTATTCTTGAATTTGTTCATAGTTTTGAGCGATAATATAATCCGCATTATTTATACCATACCAATGGGATAATCGTATCAATCCTTGCTTGCCTTTTTTAATCACATCATTTCTGTGAGCTATTGAAAAAATAAATTTTTTTTTAAATATTTTACTATAAAGGGCACATAATCCTGTAAGAACACTTCCTCCTCTTTGGATTAATACATCTGGATTCATTTGGATTAAAGTAAGAAAAAAATTGATAACACTCTTGATTATATTTATGAATGTTTTTTTAGTTGGTAATGAAATATACAAGTTTAAATTATTATAATTCTCAATCCTTCTAGATTTTAATTTATTATCTCCAGTAATTACGTTTACTCCTAGATCGTTATTTCTAGCTAATTCTTTTGAAAGTAGATAAAGTTGAACTTCTTTACCTCCAAAAGGAATTTTTCTTTCTTTATTAAATAATGGATAAGCAAAATGAGATACAAAACAAACTTTTAGCTTGTTTTTAGATGATGAAATCATTAATCAATTTAAATACATCATTAATTTTAAAATTTAAATTTATAAAACTTTTAAGTATTTTTTTTTCCCAGAAGATTCTGGTTTAATTTCATCAACTTTTTCTACTACTATTCTAAAAGAGTCATCCATTTTCATAACCTGATTAATCAATTTACTGTTTATTGCATTACTATAATTTTTTGTAGGAACGACTTTCAATAGTAATTCATCACTATCCTTTTTTTGAATAACCTGAAATTCCTTTATAAAATCACTTAACCCTTGAAAAATTAGTGCAAAAAAGTACAATGAAATATGTTTACCCGCAGGAGAATAAATCACATCTGTTACCCTTCCCTCAATAAATTCAAACATCCTTAAATTTCTTCCACAAGTACAATTTTTAGTTGAGATAATACCTATATCATCTATTTGATATCTAATAAACGGCATAGAGTAATTATCTAAGGAAGTAACTATAATTTTACCTTTTTCGCCATTTTTAACAAGCTGATTATTATCATCAACAATTTCAATGATAAAATCTTCTTCACATATATGCAACCCGTCATGCTCTTGACATTCTTGAGCTATATTTCCAAATTCTCTGCAACCATATCTATTAAAAATTTCAGTATTAAAATAATCTTTAATCATATCTTTTTGAAAATCATATAAAGTTTCACCCGAGATAATTGTGGAAGGAATTTTTAAGGATAAGTTGTATTTTTCCATTAAAATCGAAAATGCGTAAGCAGCTGAAGTATATGCCTCCAGTAATCTTGGTTTTTTATTCTTTATTTTTATAAAAAAGTCTGAGAATGTTTTTTCGCTTAAGTTAAATGCATTGATAACTAGTGCATTCTCAATGTATTTATTAAATAGTTTAATCTTAAAATCAGAATTTACAATCCCCCATATTCTAGCTAATGATTGTCCATATTTTCTACCAGCCCATTCATAGAAAAGAATTAGCCTTGCAGCGGCTTGTCCTCTTAATCTCCTAGTTTGATAAAAAGTAAAAGGAGTTCCTGAAGAACCAGATGTATTATTTAGTATTAAATCTTTTTTATTTGATTTTAAATCTACAATATTTTGAGGGAAATTTTTTCTATAAATTTGTTTTGTCATAACAGGGAGTTTATTTAAATCCTCAGGCTTTTTTATCACTGAAGGTTTTAAATTATTGTCCTTAAAATATTTAGAATAAAATCTGATATTTTTAGCACTATAATTAATTAATTTCTGTAATTTCTCACATTGTATCTTTAGAATTTGGTTTTTAGTGAAAAATTGACTTTTTCTATAATTTTTTAAAAAATCTATAACTTCATAATTTCCAAAATATTCCTGTGTTTTTAACCTGATTTTATTTTTTAGAGAAATCATCAAATCAACAATTTTGGAACTAAATATGAAATAAAATCATAAAAATATACAAATCTTTAAAAATTATTAATTTTAGGTAATGAACTCTATGATCTTTGTAAACAAGCTTTATTTAATTTAATTCTTTAATGCTATAAGATTATATAATTTTTTTATTTTCTCAAACATTCTTGTTATTCCGAAATTATTAGAGACTTTCTGATAGGCATTCTCAGATAATTCCTTAGCAAGGCGCTTGTCAAGCAATAGTCTTTTTATAGCGTTAGCTAATTTAATTGGGGACTTAATTGGAACAAGTAATGCTTCTTTCTTATCTCTAACTAATTCTGCATTTTCAGAGATATTGGAGGTCACAATTTGTTTCTTCATTGCCATAGCTTCAAGTAAACTATTTGATTGCCCTTCAAAAAGTGTGGAACTTGTCCAAACATCCGTAATTGAAAGAATTTCAGGAATGTCATTACGAAATCCTAAAAACTTTACATTTCTCACTTCTAGTTTTCTAACTAAGTCTTTTACGTTATTCATTTCATCTTCGAATTCTAATCCACTACCTACCGCTAAAAAACAGATATCTATATCTTTCTGTAAGTATGCAATAGCTTTAATCATTGTTGGATAATCTTTTTGCTTTTTAAAATTAGCAATCATTGTAATAATTGGAAAATTTGGAAGATTAAGTTCTTTTTTAAGATCTTCAGAAGATTTTTTTAAATTAAATTTATCGAAATCAATACCATTTTCAATTAGAATTATTTTTTGTTTTTTAATCCCATAATCGTCTATAAACTTTGCAAGTGTTTTTGAGTTTACCATATAAACATCTACTAATCGTTGAGTAATATTGTCAAGTAAATTTCCAAATTTATTATTGATTAATTTAGTTCTTATAGACGAAATTACTTGAATTTTATAGCTAATTGCTGCAAATCTCCCGAGAATGTTCGAATGGAACATAAAACAATGTAAAATATCGGGATTTTCTTTTTTTATTATTTTTCGTAGTAAAATAAATGCTTTTATGAAACCATAATTATTTTTTACTCTTAAAAAATAAATATTTTTAACTCTTTGTTTTAGTAGATCAAATATATCTGTAGTATATGTAATACTACAAACCGAAATTTCAAATTTTTCTGGATTTAATTCTAATATTATATTTTTAAGTGTAAGTTCTGCCCCTCCTGGAGTTAATCCTGTGATTAAATAAAGAATCTTAATTTTTTTCATTCCATTCTAAAAGTTTTTATTATAAAATTATAAATTATCTTTAATGATTTAAAGAGATATCAAGGTATTGTATATTAAAATTTATTGAATAAATGAATCTATATGTTTTGTTATTTATGTCATGTGATCTATTATAATTTAACATCAAAATTATAGTTTTAAAAGGGATTCAACCCAAATTTAATTTAATGATTATAGAATAATCCCTCAAAATAAAAAATGAGAAATTCTGAAAAAAAAGTTGTTATTAAGTTATCTATAATAATCATAATAACTGTTTTAGCAATGACTATTTTTTCTATTCCTTTATTTGGAGTTCGACTTGTATCAATTTTAATACCAGGTAGGGGCATATGGAAAGTCACGGGTGAAGTTCCAATCAGAGAAAGGTTGGAAATTCCAGAACTTAATGATGAAGTTACTATCATACGAGATGAATGGGGTATTCCTCATATATATGCTTCAAATGATTTAGATTTATTTTTTGCTCAAGGATATGTCCATGCTCAAGATAGATTTTTCCAAATGGATATGTTACGACGTCTAGTTCGAGGAAGGATATCAGAAATATTAGGATCAGATGCAATTTCGACAGATAAATTTAATCTCGCTATGGGCATGGAATATTGGGCAATAAGGACTGATGAGATATTAAGAGAGATGCAAGCAAATGGAACTATTGATTTTTTACCTACTATAGATAGGTATGTGGATGGAATAAATTACTATCTCGAAACTCATAAGCAAGATAAACCACTAGAATATTATATATTAGGATTTGAACCTACTGAATGGACTTCAATAGATTCATTATGCTTAGTTCAGGAAATGGCAAGACAGATGAGTTGGAATTATGATGATTTATACAGATTAACAAGTCTAGAAGCTCTAGGGTTCAATAATTATATCCAACTATTTAATGCAATTCTCCCATATCAAATTCCAATTTGCCCAAATTATGGTGTTTATGATGAAACTCCAAAGATATCGGGAAAAGGGTATGAAATTAATCCTCTTTTAGTCAGAACGGTATTAGATTTTCTGGAGAATGTAAAAGAAAGCGATTTTGAAAAGAAGCGGATGGAATCTCAAAATAATGTTGGTTCTAACAATTGGGTTGTAAATGGAGTAAAAAGCAATACTGGAAAACCCATTCTTGCCAATGATATGCACTTAGCTTGGATGACTCCAGGAATTTGGTATGAACAACATCTCATATCTACTGAAACAAATATCAATTCTTATGGTTTTTCCATACCAGGAATGCCTCTTATTGCTGTTGGTCATAATCAATATGTTGGATGGGGTTTTACTAATACTGGATATGATGTTCTTGATTGGTATTATTATAATATCATAAATGAAACTCATTACATATATAATAATACCGAAACGGAATTTAAAACGAGAAATTACAATATTAATGTCAGAGATAGTCCTACGAAACAATTTACTGTCAGAGAAACGGTTCATGGACCCGTTATAAGTGATTTTCGTAACTTAGATTTACCCTCCTCTTATGGAGATATCGTTTTAGCTCCTCAATGGACCGCAAATGACATATTTTTAAATTTCCTTGCGGGTTATGGATTTAATAGAGCCAAAAACAGGACGGAATTTAATGAGGCTTCCCAATATTGGGATACATTATCTCAGAATATAGTATATGCTGATATTGATGGTAATATTGCTATTAGACCTACTGGTAAGGTCCCTATTAGAGATGATTCAAGAATTCCACTAGGACATCTTGGTAATGGCACGATCCCTTATAATGGATCCAATGGTGAAGGAGAATGGATTGGGTATATTCCATTTGAAGATTTACCTAATACTATTAATCCTACACAGAATTATCTAGCTTCTGCAAATCAAATTATTGCCGGTCCAAATTGGAATTATTCTAAATATTTCTTACAAAATGAATACTCTGATGGTTATAGAGCTAGAAGAATTAATAATTTACTTTCTAATGCTCCAAATGGTACTTTATCTGTAGAAAAAATGAAAGAATATCAATTTGATGTGAATTCGACTCCAGCCCAAGTTTTTATTCCATTTTTGATTGATGTGATTAAAAATCAATATGGTTTAACACCCCCTCCTAAAATTGATAATGTTCTAACTATACTTGAAGGTTGGAAATATAAAATGGATAAAGACTTAGAAGCTCCTACAATTTATCATAAATGGCGTGATTATTTCATGATTCGTACATTTAATGATGAGTTTGAAAATTATGGAATCGAACAGAAACCAAGATTAGTTGTATTGGAGTATTTAATGAAAGAAAAAGAGAAATCACACTGGTTTGATAATGTAAATACTTTATCGCAAATTGAAACAAGAAATGAAATTATGTTATTGGCTCTGAATGATACAATATATTGGTTAGAAGATTTTTATGGTTCATCAAATCCATCAACATGGAAGTGGGGAAAGATACATAAATATTATTTTCCACATATTACTGAGCTTAACGCATTTAGTAAAGGTCCTTATTCTGGTGATGGAGAAGAATACACTTTGAATCCTTCTTGGGTAAATATTGATTTTGGTGTTAGTTTTGCTCAAGGTGGTGCTTCAGGGAGGATGATCCTTGATTTTAGTAATTTAAATAACTCTGTAAGTGTAATAGCATCTGGAGAAAGGGGCTTTCCAAATTCAAAACATTATTCAGATCAGCTCGAACAATTGTTCTTACAAGGAAAATATCACATTCAATACTTTGGGTACACAGCTATTAATTTTCCAAAGAGTGCAATTGAATCCACAATTAATTTCATACCGAATGGAGGTGCCTAAAAGTCATGAAAGAAAAGATTAATTTTTCAATAAGTATACTAGTTAGCATCGGAGTTTCTTTTATTTTAAATTTTAGTCATGTATGGCAAATGATTATTATCGCAGGTTTTATTGCTGGAATCTTTAATAATTCAATGAAACGAGGAGCTTTAAGTGGAGCAGCTGGCGTTGGCATATTTTGGATGATCTTTATGTTTTATGGAATAATAACCAAAAATTCTTATCCTTTACTTGATCAAATTGGAACCCTTTTTATTGGCGCAGGATATGGCTGGTTGATTTTCTTACTCATACTACTGATAGGCATATTATTTGGTGCTTTAGGTGGAGCAACTAGCAGCGGAGCAATGATGTTAATTAAACCCCGCTTGAAACGATATTTAGATAGGATTAGTATATCAGAAGAAAATTCGGAAGTAGATTAATTAAAATTGTAAATTATTTAATTAAAAAATAAGTTTTGTGATAATAATTTGAAGAGATTTGCAAAAACTTTTCAAGATAATATTGAGCTCATAAAAAATTATGAAATCGCAAGCTTATTTTTTACTGAAATTAAAAAAGAAATTATTGTTAGTGAAAAAACGTATGGTAGTGTAGATGCCGATCAACTTAAAAATTATTATCAATATTCTTCAAAATCTGAAGCTAATTTTAAATATTCAAGACATCGCTATGCTGATACGATTCAGGTTCTAATTCATAACATTAAAAAGGACTATAAAGTATTAGACGCCGGTTGTGGAGTAGGTTCAGAATCAATTTTATGTAGCCTATTAGGTGGAAGTGTTATTGGTATTGATATAAGTAATCGTTTAGATGTTGCTAAAAAGAGAATTAGCTATTATGAAGATAGATTTAATGCTACTTTAAATATAGATTTCTTACAAAAAAGTGTTTTTAATCATTCAGGAAAATATGATTTAATTTGGGTAAATGAAGCGATTTCACATATTCATCCAGCAGAGAGATTTTTTCAAATAGCGTATAAAAACTTAAGAAAAAATGGAATCCTGTTGATTTCTGATGGTAATAATCTTAATCCAAAAATATTTATTAATGCCAAAATGTCTCAAAAAAGGAGAGGGGGTATGATCTCTACTAAAAAAAATTTAAACACAGGTAAATTAATTCCTTATGCTCATGAAAGAAAATTTTCTGTATTTGAGATTAGGAATATCTCTTCTAAACTTTTTAAATTTGAAAATTTGTACTATATTGGATATTTACCTAGCTTATTTTTTAATAAATTCCCAAAATTTTCGAGATTTATCGAAGATGAGGTAGTAAAAAAGATGGTACTTATTAAAATGCTCGCTGGTGGTTATATAATAAAACTTATAAAAAGATCAGATTAAAACTGTTTTAAATATTAGCTTTTTCACTTGATGTGCTCTTTTGAGTATATTCTTCTTTCCAATTTGTCAATTTGGTTCGCAATTCTGGTGTTTAAAACTAAAGTTTATAATTAAATTATATTTTTTGGACATAATATTTAATTGAATCAAAATTACTCATAACAATGAAAAATTTGAAAAAATTTTTACTTAAAATCTTATTTTTCATGAAAGAGAGAAAATTTTTTGTTAGTTTTATAGTTTCCTTAATTTCAATTTTATTGATATTATTTAATTTGCTCAATTTGAATATTGTAGTGGGAATTTCTACTATTCCCACCTTAGATCTCTTATTTAATTCACTTGTGCTTTTGAGTACTATTTACTGTATGCTCTTTCTACCAAGTTATCCTATTTTTTTTATAATTTTTAGGAAAAAAGATTTTAATTTTTTAGAAAAGTTAAGTTTAACGTTAGTTTTTAATTTATCATATTATATTCTATTAGGATATATTGGTTTTTTAATTATAAATGATATAAACGGATATATTATTTATTTTTCTATGATTTCTACCTTTTTTTCAATAATCCTATATATAGTTTTAACTAAAATCAAAAAATTGGGACAATCTTCATTTAAATCTTATAAATCATCATTTCCTATAGATTTTAGCAACAATAATTTTTCATTATTGAACCTGGTAAAGAAGAAAATTCATTTAGCTTGTTTTTTATTAATTATTTTTTTATTGCTAAATGGTATTTTAAATATTGTAAGATTTGACTATTTTTATGGAACAGATGCTTGGTTGCATATTGCTGTCATTAGAATGATTTCAGAAATGAATTTTTTACCATTAAGTGAATATTATGGTACCTTAGGTTTTCATATATTTAGTTCGACATTGTACTTCCTTTCTGATATAGATATAGTTCTAATACCAAAGTACTTTCCATTTTATACGATTTTATTATCTGCATTAGTTTTTTATAATTTGCTAATGAGAATTTTTAAAAACAAAAATTTAGCATTATTTGGGGTATTTCTTTTCGAGTTTTCTTATATAGGGGTAAGCGTTATGATGTATCAATTTTGGCCAGCAAGTCTTGCACTCATTCAAGGTTTATTTATTTTCTATCTTCTCTATAAAAGATTATTAGATTTTGTTAAAATAAATAGGCCGACAAAAAATATAATTACTAAAGATATTTTTTTTTATTACTCAACAGTAACTATAATTTTTATTAGTGCTACACTTACTCATCCACTTACAAGTATAATATTTCTGATATTATTTATAGCTACATTTTTCATATATTTTATTAAAGATATTAAGAGAGGTATCGATTTTCTATTATTATTTTTATTATTAATTATTTTCATAATTTTGTATCAATCAGGTTTAGGAACAAGACAGCTTTGGTTTTTAGATCAATTAAGAATATATTGGAAAGAACTAATTTTATTGTTAATTTTATTAGCATTACCTTTGAGTTTTCTAATTAGGAAAATAAAAAATTCGATTGTTTTTACTACGGGAAGATATGAAGCAACAATCACAGGACAAAATCTTGGTTATTATAAAACAATTGAGGATAAATTCATTATCCCCATTGCATTTATCATTGTAGTAATCATATCCATTGTGGTTTTTATTGGAAATATACTCATCTTTAAAGTATCAGCAACAATCCTCTTAGCAGTAATTGAGCTTTTGTTTCTTGTTATTTTTGGAATATGGGGGCTCGTCCTGTTTCAAAAAAAACCAAAAGGTAAAATATTTTTTATTTGGTTCTTTAATTTTGCTATAATCTCAATAGCAGTGCTTATTTTTGAATTATTATTTCCTAGTCAATTTTATTTTATGAGAATATTTTATCTTTCATCCGTGATATTTGTTATAGGATGTGTCGCTTATGTTTATAAACTTATAGAAATAGGCAAAATTAGAAGACACAAATTCAAATTATTCTTCGTAATTTTCCTCACGTTTTCATTAATTTCTTCCTATACACATGAATTATTTATTGTGGATGAGGTTAGTTTAAAAGAACAGGAAATAAGTAGTTTCAAATGGTTCGCAGATTACAATGATAAAAAAAGTGTAATACTTACTGAATTTGGATTCAATAATATATTTATCTATTATGATTATCCTTATAATAACAATAACTATGAATTACAGAGTTATGAAATTCATTATTTTTTAAAGCATGAATTAAATCTTTTTCCACCTGATAATCATTTTAATAAAACGGGGGATAACATTTTACAAGAACTAAAAAAGCAATATAAATCTGATGTCTATATCACATTAGATAATCAATATTATTTGAATGTAGAATGGGAAGTATATAATTGGTTAACAAAAGAACAAATCGAAAAATACTATAGTTTACCTTATATAAATAAAATATATTCTGCAAAGAATAAATATGGACAAGAAAATCCACTCTATTGGGTTATTTAGAAAGATAAATTTTCATGTTACTAAATTATAAAATAGCACTAATTCTTCCCCATTTTTTTGAGTCCTATATTTTAATGTTGAATTAATGGTATATTGATTGAAGCTTTAGTCGTTTTTTAATAGATTTGAAAATAAAGCCTAAGGAAAAATCTAGGTTTTTAAGATATTTCCCATCCTGTTTCTAGTCTCTTTACTCAATAGTCTATGAGTAATCCACGTTATTTTGGGAAAGATATAATATTTAATGAAGAATAGGATTATTTTCGTAAAATAGTTTTTTAATTTTATAAATGATTGACCATGCTCTCTTTGTTCTATTTTAACAGGAATCTCTTTGAAATTAAATTTAGGGATAACTTTGAAGAGCATTTCTTGTGTTAAAGAATACTCTGATTCAAATCTAATTTTATTAATAATGTTTGAGGATAGTGCACGATAACCATTTGTAGGATCTGATATTTTTCTTCTAAGAAGTAAATAATAAAAGGCAGTCATTAACTTTGAACAAAACTTTCGATAAGCATTCATATCATAATATTGCTTGAATCTATTCCCGATTACAAAGTCAATGTTATCTTCTTTAATAGGCCTTACAAAATCGGAGAGATATTTTGGATCATGTTGTCCATCTCCGTCGAGTATAATTGCGATGTCACAATTATTATCTTTACAATAATTTAACCCTGTTTTTGTAGCAGCTCCATTACCTCGATTCTTAGGATGTTTTATGATATAAACATCATGCTGGGTTGCAACTTCATAAGTATTGTCGACTGAACCATCATCTACTACAATTATTTCCATTTTTTCTGATAAATTATAAGGAATACGTTCTAATAAATATCCTATATTGAATTCCTCATTATAAGCGGGTATTATTACTCCAATTTTCAAACCTGGAAAAAGGTATTTGGGTTGTACCAATCCGTTTTTCAGCTCCTTAACTGTAATATCCGATTTTTGAGAACGTGAGGTTGTCAATTAGAAAACGCTCTTTTGTATAAAATTAGTTTCTATTGAAAATAATTATAGTGTTTTTTAATGGTATTTAACTTACATGTTTAAATATTCGGTAATATAAAATTATTATTTAATTGATAGAAATCAAACTTTTATAGTATTTATATTAAAGATAATTAAGATTATTTATAATTAACTCTAACTCATTTAGACTTAGATTAGCTATAGATTATTTAGCTAAGAGAGGCTTAAAAAGATAATTTAAAAACATAATTATACTTTTTGTTATTTATGGGGAGTTATGAGAAAAAAATTTGTTATGTAAATCCGGGTATAAATGTTAGAAGACCAATCTCCTCTATAATGAAATTATTAAAAAAAAAGAAGTATACTATTTCTCTATTAACACCTAGAAACAAGAGTGAGAGGAAAAGACAGAAAACAAGATATTTTGATAATTTTGAAGGAATTAATCTATTAACATATCCTATTTGGACGAAATCTTCAGGATTCATATGGCCAATTCCAACAAATTTGGAATTTTTTAAGAAATGCATGAAAATCTTAAAAGAGAATGATATCATTCACGTTTGGGTGCCATTTTATCCTAACACTTTCATAACTTGTGTGTTAAAACTTTTATTTTTTAAAAAAAAAACTTTGATTCTTACGATGGATACATTTCCAGCTTATTCATTTAAAACATCCCCCATTTTAGATATTTTCTTTAAATTATTCTTTAAAACTATAGGGAAACTTGCGTTTTTAGCATCTAATGTTGTTGTTATTTATGGAAATTCATTCCTTCAACATGCTAAGAAGGTTGGAATTTCAGAACGGAAAATTAAAGTTACTCCTACAGGCATTGATCTTATTTTAAAAACTCCCGATAAAGATATAAGAAAGATTTTCCAAATTAACCCTAATGAAAAGATTGTTTTATTTGTGGGGCTTATTAACAAAAGGAAAGGGATTGATTTGATAATAAAAACTGCACACTTGTTAAAAGAAGAAAATGTTAAATTCATATGTGTAGGAGATGGCCCTGAAAGGATGAACTCAATAGAGTTAGTTTCAAAGTTAGGTTTAGAGAAAAAAGTTTTATTCGTCGGAAATAGACTTGATGTTCATAATTTTTATAATCAAGCGGAAATCTTCTTTCTCCCAAGCAGAGGGGAGGGTTTGGCAGGTGTATTAATGGAAGCAATGATTTACCAAGTACCTATCGTCACTAGTAATATTGTTGGTACTAGAGATTTAATAACACATTTAGAAAACGGAATTCTTTGTGATATGGAAGACTGTAAATCTTATGCCACATCTATCAAAACTCTTATAGAAGACGAGCAACTTAGTAATAAATTAAGAAATAATGGATTAAATACCATAAAATCTAAATTCTTATGGGAAAATAACATCAAACAGTTTCAATCAGTCTACAAAAACTAAGTTCTATAGTATCTATAACATTAATTAGAGATCTAAGCAACGAAATTTCAAATTTTAATTTAATAATAGATTCAGTCAAACTTGAACAAAAGCTTTAATTAATTAAAATAATTTTCAATGATAATGATAAAAAATAAGAACATACTTATAACTGGCGGCGCTGGCTTCATTGGCACTAATTTATTTAAAGCATTAATAAAAGAACAGAATTATATTGTAATTATAGATAATTTTAATAAGTATTATCATGGTAAAGAAGAACATTTAGCAGAAGTTACGAGTGGTTATAAAAATCTAAAAGATTTTTTGTTAATCAAGGGTGATTTATTAGAAACTACGATTTATGAGAGAATAAACTGTGATATTGATATTATTTTTCATCTCGCAGCTCAACCTGGAGTAAGATATTCAATACAGAACGCAGCTGAAGTATCAAATAATAATATCAAAGGTTCTATAAATATTTTAGAATACGCTCTAAAAGGAAATGTCGAAAAAGTTATTAACGCTTCCTCATCATCTGTTTATGGCAACCCCATTTATACTCCATGTGATGAAGATCATCCAAAAAATCCAATTTCTCCATACGCAGTATCAAAACTATGTGGAGAACTATATACAAATTATTATTATCGAGAATATGGTTTATCTGCAACATCATTAAGATTTTATACTGTCTATGGCCCACGTGGAAGACCAGATATGGCCATACGTAAATTTTTTGAACTTATTTTAAAAAATAAAGAAATCAATATTTATGGGGATGGAGAACAACTTAGAGATTTTACTTATGTTTCCGATATAGTCAATGGATTAATTCTATCAGCAGAAAAAACGCAATCTTCGGGCCAAATATTTAATTTAGGTTGTTCAAATCCTATCACCGTAAATGATTTAGTGAGAAAAATGTATAATGTAGCCGATAAGCCTAGGAATGTTAAATATATTGATAAACAAAAAGGAGATGTAGATATCACGCACTCAGATACTAATAAAGCAAAAAAAATGTTGAATTTTCAACCACAACTTAACATCGATGAGGGTTTACAAAAGTCATACGATTGGATAATAGAAAATATTAACCAATAAGAATAAATCTCAATTTTGTGTCAATACTTCCAAATTATTATCAAATATTATAGGTATTTAATTTCTTGTAAATTTCTTTAAGAAACTTAAAATCTTTGTTATTATTTTATCAAAAAATCTATCTTTTTGGAAGTATGATTCAAAATATATGATATCGGAAGAGGTAACAGTTTTTAATAATACGTTCATTAGTAAAAAGAGTAAAAGGAAGGATATAATGGAGAGAA
>Ga0209976_10000710_pt1 | contig 20775 bp, 19 predicted proteins | sample SumtaG_FD_182806 | JGI IMG/M metagenome (GOLD analysis project Ga0209976, IMG submission 182806) | Deep subsurface microbial communities from Indian Ocean to uncover new lineages of life (NeLLi) - Sumatra_00157 metaG (SPAdes) (version 2) | ecosystem: Environmental > Aquatic > Marine > Oceanic >...
GTGACCCCATATAGCTTCTTTACATCCCTGACAAGTAGTCCACGTTAATCATTGGTCCTTAGGTATTTTAAGGGTATTTATATGTCCACAATGAGGACAGGTAACATTACTTTCGTATTTGAGCTCTGTCATTTGGAACACTTATTATAATATAATTTACTAATGGATAGTCAATTAAAATATTATTAATAACTTTTTGTTTTAATTTATAATATTAGGAGGCAATCCTTATGTCAATCTTTCACTAAAATTTTTTGAAAGATATCATTCAAGTTATTTTATATTTAATGTAAAATAATGGGCAAACGTTTCATGTTCTTTACCATACTTTTTCATAATGATACGCTTAAACGTACCAAAATCACATCGTTCTCTCATAACATCAGCTCATCAATCAGCATGTACAGATAGGATGATAGTACTATCGGGATATAGATTAATCTCTGTGTTTTCTACTATGGGCATAAACTCTCTATTTGGACCATACGCATTCACAGCACAATCTTCATAAATTTTATTGCTCTCAGGGTTCCAAATTAATTGAAGAAGACTGCGAATCAATCCTTTGTACATTGGAAAAATAGATTTTTCAGGATGTTTATATATACTTTTATCGATTTCACTTATTGCATCAACAATGGACCCATTATCTTTTACTCCTACATCGTAATCAATACCGTTAGTAAGCGGCTTTTCTGGTGCGATTATTGATATTTTTATTTTTTTTATTCCTTTATCACCTTTTTTCTATAAAATTTGAATATAATACTAAAAATTTTTATCTATAAACACAAATAAGTTAGATTCTTACAAGTTATGAACTTTTTTTTAATTATTTTTTATAGGAGGCCATCCTATAGTCAATCTTTCACTAATATTTTCTGAAAGATCTCATTCTTTTAATTCTTAGTTTGAAAATAGTGAGCAAACTCGCTTTTGTTTTTCCCGTAGATTTTCCGTATAACAGTTTTAAAACGCCCGTAATCTAATCGATCTGCCATCTTTGCTCATCAACCTCATGCATCCGAAGTCATTGATATTTCACAGTCAGGATATAAATTGAAATTCATATTACGTTCAATTGGCATAATGCCTCTGACGCTACCAGCAAACAAATTTATATCAGAATAGATACTATTCTCCTGCGGATTCCAGAATAGCTGAAGATAGCATCTTATAAAACTGTTTTCCTTATGCTCAATGAAATGAGATTCATCAGGATGTGTTAATATATAATTATCCACCATTGCTAGAGCTTCAGCAAAAATCGCGTCATCCTTGACATTTACTATAAATTCCTTGTTGACTGCCACACCATTTATCGGCACACCTATTTGAAATGTAACTTTTTTAATTGCCTTAACCTCATTTAATTCTCATTTTTAAATAAAATATAAAGAGCTTAAATTAAGCCTCTTTCTTTTAATAAAAGTGGTAATTGTTTCCTTAATAAATTAGAATTAGTAAATTTGGTTTTTCCATCTACAACGACACAATTACCAAAAACGCCTTGATTGCGAGCTTCATCTGAATTTAAATCTTTCGTCTGGAAATCCACATTTTTCATATAAGGTGTAATCACAGTAAATATACCATTCATAAATTTGTCCCATTCACAAGAGCAGGCAGAAAGGGGTACGAATATGTCAATGTTTAACTTATCTGGATTCCTTGGGATCGATACAACTTTCATACTATCACTTCCACAACATGAAGATGATGATGCACAACAAGCTGTATTTTCCATATTTTCTTTCATTTCAATTTTCTCTTCTTTTATGTCTAAAATAGGGCCTTGGACCATATTTTCATTACCACAACATGAAGATGATGATGCACAGCAAGCGGAATTTTCAATTTTTTCTTTCTTTTCAATTTTTTCTTCCATATTTATCATTCTCCTTAAATTTTCCAAAATTTTGTTAAAAAAAAACTTCTATGTTAATGTTGTTGTTTTTAACAACATCCACATCCATTTGAATTACTTGGATTCTTTTTTCGTGCCCTTGCATCCCATAAGCACCCACAACCTTTCTGTTCTTGCAGCATTATTGCTTGTGTGGGACAATTTCTAGCACAAGCACTACATTCTATACAGAGTTCGGAACTTTTAATTTCATATTTTCCGGAACCATTAGATTGAGGGAGTCCAAAAGGACATACTTCTCCACATAATCCACAACCAGTGCAAGTGGCTATGTTAATAAATATTCGTGGTATATCTATTTCTATTGCGCTGGGACTGCAGCACGAATCTGATTTTATTTGAGTCATCTTTATCTTTTTAATAATTTTATTCTTTTTATTTTTTTATATTCATTTTAATAAATTATTAGACCTATAACTAAAAAAACTAGGCTTATTATAATTAAAATTTTATTAATTCTTACAAATATGGGGTATTCACCTTGAATTTCTCTTGGATTAGTATACATTGTATCACCGCTAAAAGACATTGTAGAAAAAAATGCGATCCAAAAGTAGAAGCATACATTTAGCAGAATAAATATAATCGAATTGTGTAGAATCCATGTCAATGTACTTAAAATAATAACATTCAATGCACCAAAAAAAACTCCTTTAACTATAAATCTCCGAGTGAACTCTGAAATCGGGAATAATAAACTTATTATAATATTAGCTACGATAATCCATAGAAAGATTTCTCCAATCCAATATAACTTATTATACCAATTTAGCCCTAATAAAACATTAAATCCCAAAATTATCAATGCTAGAGCCAGTAATGGTAGCAGAAAGATTTTTCTAAATAAAAACGTTGTATGGGTTATTCCTGCACGGATTCGATGCGATAATGAAAACTTTGCTATTTTCATTTTATCAGACTTTCTCCCAGGTTTTTCTTTGATAAATTGTGGGAGATGCTTAGACCATACAGGTCCAAAGGTTATTTTAAATGGAAATCCTTCAGATTTTTTAGGTAATTGAGGAATTGAAACTCCCCCAGCAGAAAGTTGAGGTAAAATCAACGTTCTCGTATCTGTAATAGTTGTAATATTAGTTGTTTCTACTGCTTCAAAAAGTTGATTGTTTCCGAAATCATCTCCTCTAGCTGCACACCAAACATTAATTCCATCAGAGTCTACACATAACACCCACGCATCGAGGCCTTTTAGATCACGCATAACTTTAATGTACGTATATTCATAGTTAGCAGTAACTATAATCGGTGAGTTTCTATTAGGATTTCCAGATTTGTAAAGGCCCGGCTCTATAGGAACATGGTCAATCTGGCCTGTAAATATACAACGGTAAATTCTTATTTGGGAGTGAATTCCTTTAAATTTTTTTGCTCGTGGGCGATAGTAGCCTGGTTTATTATTCCCATTAACATCTACCTTTAGTAGTTCAAGAGCTTGAATTGAACCATGCTTCCAGGTTTTATGATTATTTATTTCAAATCCAATTGGTTCTAAATACTTAAAAAACCATTTTATGACGGACGTAGTTTTAAGACGTAATCGTCGCAATTTTTTTTTATACCACCACCGTTTTATTTTGAAAATTCGCTTCCAAAATCCAGACGGAATAAATTCTGCAGCTAAAATAAAGCGCCCATTTGGTTTTAATGCTTTCCACGCCATTCGTAGTAATTTTTGCTGTTCAAAAGGTTTTAATTCAGATAACATGAAAGTACTTACGATTATATCTTTTGAATTATCTTCAACAGTGAAGTCTTCAACTGTTCCTATTTGATATAGTAGGTTTACATCTGTTTCAGTAGGATAATTTTTCATAGCATAATTGATCATATTAATATTCTTATCAATTGCAACAACATCATTACCCTTTAATGCCATTTTCGAGGCAAGAGCACCAGTACCACAGCCTATCTCAAAAATTAATTGGGAAGATCGGATTCGATCTAATACCCAGTCCCTTACTTTATTATTCACTCCCTTAGTAAGAGTAGTAAATTTTGTATCATAAGTTGAAGGCTCTTCTTCCAATTTACGCATATAGGTTACGGCCATATTTTTCCCCAGATAATTAATCTGTAAATTAATTTTATTTTAAGTTTTTACATACCAACAGTGAATTTAGACTCCCGTTAAGTAACACCTTCTTTTACATCCCAAAAACCACGTTTGTCCATGTATTTACCTAAGTAAACTATCGAGAGCATAATTGGGACCTCCCAGAATAATCCCATTGTTGTACCCAGTGCGGCCACCGAGCCAACCCCATACATAGCAATAGCAGTGGCAATTGCAATTTCAAAATGACTTGAAGATCCAATAATTATTGTAATAATAGCTTCCCTGTAGTTTAATTTAAAGACTTTAGTAATTACTATGTTATAACAAACTACTATTACAAATCCGATCAAGAGAGGGATTGAAACCAAGATTAAAAGCTCAGGATTGTTAATCAAAACATCGCCATTTAGGGAAAATAGAATTATAAGTGTCGTTAATAGTGCAACTATTGATATTTTTCCGACGAAGGGCCTATATTTGTTTTCAAACCAAACTTCTCCCTTTGAAGCTACTAACACTTTCTTACTAACATAACCTAAAATTAGTGGAAGTCCAATAAAAAAGACCAGCGAAATTAATAACAATACCCAATTAATCGGAATATTTTGGATGCCTGTTAATAACACGACCATGGGAACGTATAAAAAAATTATAGTCATCGTGTTTAAACTTGTATTTGTAACATTCTGTTCTAGATTTCCATCAGCTAAATACCCCCATACTAAAACCATTGCTGTACAAGGAGAGCTTGAAAGTAAAATAATTGCAACTATTAACTGTTCATGCCCTGGTAGAAATATCCTTGCCATTAGTAAGCCAACAAGCGGCGCTACAATCCAGTTGGAAACAAGTGTTAATATTATCGGTTTAGGATTTTTTTTCAATTTTTTCAATTCAGAAACCTGGAGGTTTAGCATCGCAGGGTACATCATTAGAAATAGACAGATCCCAATCGGTACAGAAATTTGTCCTGCAATTTGCCATGAGTCAATGGCTTTGCTAATTCCTGGTACGATTTGAGAGAGGATAATTCCAATGAATATGCATAATGCCACCCATATAGTTAGAAATTTTTCAAATAATCCCAATTTCTTAGCTTTTTGTTCACTCATTTTTAATCTCCAATTAATTCTTATTTTTTATCTTCTTTTTCTTGTTATAAGTTTCTTATTCATAATTAATACTATTTGAAATATCTTATTAATCATTAAAATACTATAGGACGCAATCCTATCTCAATCTTTTACTAGAATTTTTTAAAAGATCTCATTTAAGTATTTTATTTTTCAATTTATTGGCTACATCCGCAACCTGTTGATGAGCTTGTGACTGGAGCTTTTCCTTCAAGTCCTAATTTTTTCAGGTAAAATTGATCCATTTGATTCATTGCACCCGCTCTAATCCCTTTAGCTAGTTCAATAATTTCTGAAATTTCTAAGTCAGTGATCCCAATTTTATGAGACTGATTTATAAAATGACTGAATCAAGGTTTACATTTTGCAGTAAAAGCAGTAGCAACTCCAATTAACGCCTCAATCTTATCATCCATATTGAATTCTTCCTTTTTTTTATAATATTATTTAATTTTAAATTAATTTTTTATAATCTGATCAAGCATTATTCTGAAATTATCCATTCTCTCTTTAAATTGTTTTCGAATACTTACGATGAACGCCTCCAAATTATCGTCGACCTGAGATAATACTTCAGGAGATATAACATTTAGAAGGGAAACTAGATGGTTGATTCCCGCCATTTCTTTATCGCAAGTATGTCCAAAACGAGGTGCACGACACTCGTGGCAAATGCTTAAAGCAAAATTTTGAAGATTTTCTTCATTAAACTCTTTATTCAATAAAAAATCCGCTCCTGCTTCAGAAGAACCACATAATGAAGAACGAGTCACATTAATTTTTTTGAATACTCCATCCTCATCAATTTTTGGTTCAAATAAAGGTCTTCCAAAATAAGTTGTAAATTCGTCTACCTCAGGTATACCAGTATCACTTTCAAGAGAACACATTGTGGGCGCATGGATAACTCGATTATTGATATTTCTTGCTTGATTTAATAACCCTATTCCGGGTAATACACCAAGTATTAATGGTTTTTGAAGTTCAGCTAATTCTAATATGATATCTGGATGCCTTGCATAAGAAATGTAAATATCGCACTCATGGATTTCAAGATCTATATCATCATCTAACATGACATTTGATGGTATTTCGGGTAAAACAATCCACTCCGCTTCAAACTTCTTTTTAATATTTTCAAAAGCTCTTTCCCCATATTTCCCGTCGGTTATAACCCCTACCTTTAAATTTTTATTCATAACTTGAGATCATCATAAAATATTAGTATGAGACTTAAGATATTAATATAATTAACCAAATTTATACTTATCGATTTGATTAAATAAAATGCAGTAAATTTATAAACATCGATTTATATATAATATATAGACTATAGGATAAAAAGTTATGTTGTGGCGATGAAGATTAATATTGAACGTACTGTAGAAGTTAAAAAAATGTTATGTAGTTGTGATGGAATGTGTGATTCAGGAAATTATTTTGAAAATTTACAGAATTTTGGAGTAGAATTAAAGTCAGACGAAAATTTCAGAGATCTAGAAGATTTTGCAGGCGCTTTAGCATCAAAAGAAAGATTAATAATTCTTAAATCCCTTAAAGAAAAAGATCGCTGCGTTTGCGAGCTGGAAACAATACTAGACAAATCTCAATCTACCATTTCTCATCATCTCAGGAAGTTAGAACGAGCCAATTTAATAAAAAGTTGGAAAAAAGGGAGTTATACATATTATGGTTTAGAAAAAGAACAACTTAATTCTTATTTAAAGGTATTAAATAAGGAATTACAAAATTGAACTATATTCTAGGTAAATATATTAGTGCGAGAACTGAAATCTTGCCATAATCCGTAATTTATGAGTTATTACTTCTGATTAGTAAAGAATTATTTGGATTTTAAGTCCTTTAATAGGAGTCTATTTTGGTTAAATTCCTCTAATATTCTATCAAATCTAGTTTTTAAAGGTTTTTTCCACATAATTCCTGTTTCTGTTAAAATATAAAACATATCATTTTTGATTGCCTCAAATACAACGTCGCCTGCTTGATCTGGTGAGGTTCCTTGTTCGTACATTTTTATAAACTGGTTGACAAATTGTTCAGATTCAGGATTATTTTTTATAATCTTTTCTAGGTTTGGTACATAATCTGGACCACAGAATTCTGCTGGACGATTTCTTTCGCTATCAATAATTTTGGTGTTTACAATTCCCGGACAAAGAACTGAAACACCGATTTTGGCTCCCATTTGCATAAAACTCATTTCTAAACTCTCAGAAAGTGCAACTACTCCATGTTTAGTGATACTATAAATTCCAAATCTAGCATCTCCAGGAAATAATCCCGCCATGGATGCGGTATTAACAATATGACATTCATTATCTTGCTGAAGCATTATAGGAATGAAAGTTCGAATCCCATGAATTACACCCCATAAATTAACTCCTATAACCCAATTCCAATCAGATAAAGTACACTCCCAAAGAGCTCCCGAAGGGAAAACTCCCGCATTATTGCATAATAAATGGACCTCCCCAAATGTATCGATTGTTTTTTGGGCTAATTGTTCAATATTTTCGGATTTTGAAACATCAGTCAATACAGATATAACGTCTATTCCTGATGCCTTTAGTTCTTCTTCGGTTTGAATTAGAGTTTCTTTCTCAATATCAGCCAGCACTACTTTCATACCTTCTTTTGCAGCTTTCCTAGCTATACCGCGACCAATTCCACTTGCGGCGCCAGTTATAACTGCCACTTTATCTTTAAAATCTTTCATTTTAATCAAATCTCCATATATTTTATTTAATATTATATTATAATCAACAATATTTTTTCGATTAATTTAAAGAATCTTACTAAATCAATAATGCCTATTATTTAAAGAAGCTTTTCAAAATAATCGATCATATCTAAAACCGGGAATATTATGTTTGCCAAAATGTAAGTTTTCTCTGAACCATCATCTTCTTCCAAAATTCTTTCTAACTTTGCCTCAAATTCTCGTATAAGAGATTTAACTTTTGTATTTTGTGCTTCATTTAATAACCGAAAGAAAAAAGGAAAATTTTCAATATTTTCAACCCATTGTATACCTCTAGGTTTAGTCTCTAAAATGGGTCCATAAAGATTTAATCTTGATGCCTCTACCATTTTGATCAATTGTCTTGATAATAAATTGATTGTTTTGAATGTGAAAGATTTTTTTCTGTAAAATTCATATATATCCTCAAAATTTTTCATTGATTTTAAGGTAAAGTTTGCAAAATCAATTTTTTTTGAGCTATAATCTAAATCTTCACTCAATTTATAATATTTTTTTTTGATTGTACCTGCTTGCGGCTCATCCTCTTTAACATAAGATTCGATAAGGCCTAAATCAATTAAATATCTGGTATAACGAGATAAAGTAGCTTTACTTTTATTTATTCTTTTAGCTAACTCACTCAGGCTTAATTCTTTATAAATCCTTAAAAATAATAAGATTTTCATATAGAATTCATTATCAAGACCTTCTGATAAAGAATTTAACATCGTGCTACGTACTATCCTGCGGCTTAATGAAGCAAAGATTTCCTCTACGTTATGACCAGTATTAGCAGAACTTTCTAGATAACTAAATAATTGATGTTTTCTAGCTAGATCAGTAGCTTCCTTACTTGAGATAATTCTTTTTTCTAGGAGGTCTGTTTTATTACCGACCATTAAAATAGGGACTTCTATATTTCCTCTGACATTTCTAAATTCTTGAATCCATTTATTCATATTCTTAATGCTTAAATCATTAGTTAAATCATACATAAAAATTCCTGCAGCAGCCCCCCTCATATAGTAATATCTAATAGATTTAAATCGATCATCACCAGAAATATCCCAAATTTGTAAAGTGATCTTTTTTCCATCTACATTTAAATCTTTTGTAAAAAAATCTACACCACTTTCCGTTTTTTTAATTTCGGATTTAGGGTCTTTATATACAAAACTGTTAACTAGCGTGGATTTCCCTACTCCCTTATCTCCAAATAAACACACCTTAAATAATAATTTTTTAGAAGTTGTTGAACATATGCCAACCAATAACTGAAAAATTTTATCGAGTTCTTTTTTATATTCTTCTGTATTTTTTATTGAGGTCTCGATATATTGAGTAATTCCCTCTCTTTTAGCAAATTTAATGAATGCATTTCTATCTATGTCTTTATTGTCTTCAACTAAATCGAGTTTATTACCAATTAATATAAAGGGACCATCAATTTTAGCATTCTTTCGAATTAAAGTAAGATATTTTTTAGCATATTTTAAAGTTTTTGGTCTTGTAAGGTCGAAAATGATAATAGCGGCGTTGGCACCACGACAATATGTTTTATGAAGAAACTCGAATTTTTCATCATCATCATAAACCCAGAATTGAAACCTATATTTTTTCTTATCAACTATTATTTCATGTTGATAAAAATCAACTCCGACTGTTAATCTCGTATCTGTCACACTTTTCATAAATGGAGCTGTAAATGTAGTTTTCCCTACCCCTGACGCTCCTACTACTAGAACTTTAAATGTATCTTTAGACATTATTTTATTTTTATTATTTTCTAAATTATTTCAACTTATAATTATTATGCAATGTTTCATATTTAAGTCTTTCGCAATGTTTCAATTATCACATTTTTTGGAACAATAAATTTTTAAGTTAATACGAAATTAGAAACTTGAACTATTTTTTAAAAACTAATTCACTCTATAAATTTTATATATATACTAACAACTATTTAGTTAATTTTTGTCGGAAAACATATCTACCGTATATCTACCGTAAAATATGTAAGTGATAAAAGCGCGAGTAAAAATTTATATATGCTTACTTACCATTAGATCAATGTTTAATCAAAAAATTAATAACTTGAATATAAATAATTATGAATCAATTAGGCTTACCTCCAGAATTCTCGAAGTATTTTACAAAGATAAATCCATCCAAGATTAATGTGAATAAAGGAGATATATTTTATCGTGATAAATATAACGAAATTATTAACTACATAAAGATGTTATTGACTAATTCAATGGATTTAGAGGTTTACAAGTATGTAGAACCAAAAGGAGCTTTATTATTAAAAATCTCTCCCAGAACAGACATTGTTGATTATATAAAACTCATTTGTAGTAATTACTATTTAGAATTTATTGAATTAAATAATTCTGAAATCATCAAAACCCCTGATGAGTTCTATGACAATTTCAACAAGATTTTAGAAAGCTTCATAGACTTTAAAGAGCTTGGAAGTGTAAAAGAAGAGAATACTGATAAAGAAAAATCTAAAGGTGATGATGATAATAAAAAGAGGTTATTACTTATCAATCAAAATTATAGTCTTAATAAAATGTTAAATAACAGAAGCCTGATAAGTAAATTCACTAACAGTCAGCTATATGATTATAAAAATATCAATTTTATAAATAGCGACTTGATTATATTATGGCTTAATTATGATTATAAAGAGATCGAAGAAATCTCTGAGAATTTATTTAAAAATTTTGATTTATTTCTTAAGATTCCTATATTGAATAAGATTGAGCGAGAAACAGTACTTAGAGATTTCTCTGAAAATAATCAAAGTATTTCCTTTGATATTAATACAGTGGTTAATTATACTGAAAACTGGGAGGTTGCTGATATACGACAGCTATTAAAAACCGGCATTTTTAAGCATTTTTTGAATGCAGATCTTAATGAAATCAGCAATGAAATTACAGATATTTTAATTAATATGATTGAAAGCGGAGAATATATCCCTGCAAAAACTATTAAAAAAACACTAGTTCAAGATTCCAATAATGAAGAGCAAAACTATCATACCAATGAAAGGAAAAAAATAGTTGTAAATGAAATCAGAGAGAATGAAATTATTGATAAAGATACTCTTATCAATGAGATTAAATCTCAAAACGTTTCAGAATTTATGTTGGAGCAGTTGTATGAAAATGCAGCGTCAAAAAATTATAATGAACTAATACTAATTATTGATAAATTAAACAAAAAGGAATCTCTTGAAGAAAATGACAGAAAAATCATTGCTAAATACCCATTTATACTAAACGATAGTCCAAATAGAGCACAGATTAATTTAGAAAAAGCTAAAAAAAGAATAGATATTCTTCACAAAGCTTTTGGAAAATAAAAAAAGGTAGTGAATTTCAAAATTGGCTGTAAAAACTCGAGATATCAAGGAAAGTAAAGTTCATATCAAAAAAGTAATTCTTGAGAATTTTCTTTCGTTTAAGCATGATGAAGTCGATTTTGGAGATTCAAAATTTACTATAATAGTTGGACCAAATTGGTCTGGGAAAACCTCTATTTTTCAAGCAGTTAAATTTGCTTTAGGAAGTAATGAGAGAGGAGAGCGATATCCAAAATGGTCAAACTTCATAAGAAATGGACAAAACCACGCTATGGTTGAGATTCATATTCAAAAAGGTAAAGAATTAATAAAAATTAGGAGAACTGTCATTAGAGGTCAATCTCCTTTTTTTTCAATCAAAAATAATACTAATAACGATTTTAAAAGAATTCATGCAACAGAGATTCAGAGACTTGTAGAGGAGTTAAATTATAATCCTGATAATCACTTTGCCTTTGTTAGCCAAGGAAAAATTGGTGCTATTAAAGATTTAAAACCAATAGAGTTAAGTTTATTCCTTGAGAAAGGAATAGGATTGAGAGGCCTAAGAGAAGAGATCTTGCAACAAAAAAATAACGTTTCCAATCTTAATATGGAACTCAATTCTCTGATTAGTAAGAAAAATGTATTGAATATTTCCTTAGATTTACTAAGACCGAAACTTGAACGTTTAGGGCAAAAAAAGAAATTATTGGAAGTCAAGAAGGGTTATAATGATGAACTTTTATGGGCAAATAGAAAAAAATTAAGAGAAGAAATAAAGAATCTGAAACGAGATTTTTTGCAAATTAGAGTAGTAATTGATGAAATTAAACAAAAAAAAGAACAGAATGAAAGTGAAATTAGAAAATTTGTCAAGAAAATATCTAATATTGAGAAATTTATCAACTATTTTAATGAAAGATTAGGACAAAACAATAATAAGAGAAAAGACTTAATCAAAAAGATTAAAGGCTGGCAACAGACAAAAATAGATACCAAACTTGAATTGGATAAACTGGCAGAAAAAATTTCGAAGGAGGAAAAACTTCTAAACAATTATAAAACTCAAAAAGAAAGTCTTAATAATGAGCTAAGAATAATTAGGAAAAATCTGAAAGATATCGAACAGAATTTTGATAGTGTATTAAAAGAACAGACTGAGTTAACAAAAAAGATTGAACGTAATAAGCAATTTCTTTCAGAATATGATAAATTGGTTTTAAACAAAAATGAAAAAATAAGTGAAATCAGTGAAATAGAATCATCAATTAAGGATATTAATGACCAACTTAATCAATTATTTCAAAGTTTTAAAGATATTGACCATAAATTCGAAAAAAATAAATGGTTTTTAGAGGATCCATCTCAAAATTTACGGAAAATGCTTGATATTGAGCTTAGAAAAACTAATTCTGACCAATTCTCAATTAAATCTCACATAGAAGGATTAAAACTAGAAAAATCTAAAAAAATAAAAAAATTAAAGCCTCTACAGGAATCACTAAGAGAGAGGAGAGTTATTCTCCCCTCTAACATAAATATACTTAAAGAAGAAATCAAAAATCGGAATTTAAAAGTTAAAGGACCCATCATTGAGCATTTAAAATACGACGATGACTTAAGCTACGCGATTGAATCCGTCTTGGGTGAAAAACTATTATATAGCTTTATAGCAGCAGATTGGGATACTTTGGAATTGTTAAAAAGGCTTAAGACCAAATTCAGATCTTATTGTAATATTTATATCTCTAAGGATATCAAAGTGATGCCTTTTCCTAAGATTTCTTCATCTGGAGTAATTGGGTATTTAGCGGAGTTAATAGAGATCGTTAATGATGATATGGATGTAAAAAAAGTTATTTATTCTATCATCAAAAACTGTTTAGTGGTCAATGATTATCGTGCTGGAAAGGAAATGCACAGAAATTATAATTTTAAGGGTAAATGTGTCACATTAAAGGGAGAGCAAATAATCTCGTATAAATATGTTTATGAAACACCTTATTTAAAGCATTTAAAAGGATTACTGAGTGCGGGAACTCAAAAAGAGCAATCCCAGGTATTAGAATCTGAGATTGACTCTATTAACGATCAAATCTTGGAATTAGAAGTTAAAGCATCATCATTAGATAAGATTCAGGATGAATTATTTAGGAAAAAGGAAGCATTTAGTGATCTGTTATATAGTTTCAACGAAAAAGAAAGATTAACAAAGAAGAAAAATCAATTTTATGAACAAAGAACTGTCTTGGAAGAGAGTAAAACCGATATTTTTGAAGAAATTAAAGAATTAGATAGTTCAATTAAGACATTAAAATCTCAAAAGGATCCTGAATTTTTTAAGTGGAATGAAAGAATTAAGGAGATACCTAAAGAATTAACTAATCTTAATAGTGATAAAAAGATTTGGGAGCGGAAATTACATGAAAATCAAGAAATCTTGAATGAAATCAAGGAGAAAACAAATTCTTATAACAAAGCAGTATCTTTATTGAAACAACAACATAAAACAAAATTAGATTATTTAAAGAAGACAGATCTAGACACTTTCAAAGTATATCACAAATTGGAGATTACAGAAGACAGAATATCTAACATTGGAAAAAAAATCTTAACCCTAGATGAGGAGAAAAAACACACAGAAGAGAAAAAATCGGAATTCGACCAAAGGAATACCATAATTAGTCTTAATTTAGAACAGGAAAATATCAAATTGAATTCCTCTAAACAGCTATTAGACTCGAAAAAAGAGGACTTAGAGAGAATCAATTCTCAAATAAAACCATTAATATCAAAAGAAGAAATGAAAATAAGAGCCATGGAAGAAATCAATAATGATATTTTAAAGATTGATAAAGAGTTACTTAGATATCTGGATGTTGATGATTCTATATTAGTAGAGCAAGATCAAATTATTATAGGACTAAAAGAAATAGCAAAAAATCAAAAGGATTTAGATAAAGATATCAAAGCTGCTATGAAAACAGAAAATAAAATGGAGGATAAATATTATGATAAATTTCAGGGAGTTCTTGAAACACTCGAATCTAAAATAAATAGCAAATTTAAGAATTCTCAAATAAAATCATTCTGCTCTCTTAAATTAATTGGAAATTTTGAAGAATTAGGTGTAGATATTAAGGCAGCTACAGCAATAGATCAGTTAAAATCATGTACTGCTCTAAGCGGAGGGCAAGTATCGATGATATCAATTTGTTTAATATTATCTTTGCAGGAAATAAAACCGAGTCCCTTATGCATGTTTGATGAGGCAGGCATGTTTTTGGATGATAAGAATTCAGAGGTTGCATACCAAATGATTAAATCAACTCTCGAAGAGAACCCAATTCAAATGTTCTTTTTTTTGCCTAAAACCTCAAATGCCCTATATTTACTAGCAGACAAACTAATTGGTGTAGCAAGAGTCGGAAAAGAAGAGGTTTCAACCATATTCAAACCAAAATTAATTAAAAAGGACTAATTTATGATCGAAGAAGACATTTCTGAAGAAATTAATAAGAAAATCGAGGATATTCAAAAAGAAGTTCTCGCGGGAAAATTAACATTATTAGATCTTGAGTTAGCCCCCTTATTTAATGAATTAGAAAATACTTTAAGTGTTTATAACCTAAATAAGTATTCAAAATCATACAAGAACGCTACCGAACTACTCTCTCAAAAATTTGATGAATTAAAAAATTTACTGAGTTCTTTAGATACAGAAAAAAAATTTATGGCATATTTGAAATCAAATCCTGATGATTCGTCTATTTTGGAATTATTGAAAGGTTGTTGGAGAGAATCCTTCAATATCGAAGCTTTATCATTGGAATTTTTAGAAAATTCAAAAAATAAGTTAAGTAGAGAGAGGAGCAGGTCTATAACTATTGAACACCTTGACAAAATAAAAGTGAAAAATAATTTTATATTGGAAATACCAAGACATAATTTTACCGAAAAGATGACAGAATTTTTCAATGAAATTAAAGATATTTTGCCATGTTCATTTAATGATATATTTGCCAAAGAAAAAATCCAAGAGAAGATTTACGAAAAGTTTGTATATCTTTTACACCTTTTACAACAAGGAAAAATTAAATATGAAAATGAAACAAAAACCTTATATATTTGAATAGAAAGAGTTGATCAAAAAAGTGAATGAAATTTCAGTTTTAATGCACGTATTAAGTAGTAAGAATAAACAGTTCCAGATGGGAGCCACTAAAAGTGAAGTTCTTAAAAAACTTAATATCACAAATAAAAATAAGACCGTTTTTTTTCAAGATTTAATATCGAATTTATCCAATTATATTGAACCTTTAGGATTACAAATTAGATTTAATCCAATAGATTCTCATTGGTTTATTTCATATGAACCTGATATCTCTAATCTTATTTCTGCAAATCCCTTTGAAGGGAAACCAAGGTTAGCCGCAACTTTATTTTGTACTCTAATAAATTGTCTTCAAAATTCTGGCGAGGGGAAAATTCATGATATCGAACAGTTAAGAAAAAAGAAACACACTATTAAAGATCTTAAAGATTTAGAAAAAATGGGATATTTAGAAATAAATACTGAATTAGGGCTGGTACAGTTGACACCCTTAATAGGCTATCAGCTTGATTTTGAAAAACTCTTTATTAAGCTATCTTTAAAGCTGAAAGAATGAAAAAATTATTTCTCAATGTAATCTCCTATTTCTTCTAAAACTTTTATGGAATCTGGGAGAGTCGTAAACTCATTACCTCGTTAGAATAAATAACAATTCTCTTCTCATAATAATAAATAAAGATGAGTAGATGTGCAGTCAGAAAATATAAAATAGATTATATTAATTTTTTTTAAGAGTTACATTCTATTTTCAACTACTTTCCATTGAGATGTCTTAAGAAAGCTTTCGTCAATATTTTCATAAAGATCGAATAACCTTTCATAACCAATTGTAAAAGTAGCCTCATCTTTTTTTACAAATCTTCTTGAATTACATTCAGTTAAACTGCCAACAACAGCTCTAGGAGGGTCTCCTCTTTCGAGTTCTAAGAGAGGCTCCAATATAAAAGATGTACAATTTGATCCAAATGCAAGTTTTGCATAATTACTGGTATCATAATTAGATAACATAATTAAGCCAGATAATTGATCCATATTTGCAAAGAAAATAACAAGAAGTGGTTTATATTTTTCCATGTCTACTTGGTCTAATGGCATAAACACAGCACTTTCTGTTTGAGCTTCTTTATGTTGAAGATCCTCAAAAAGCTGTAAACATATTTCAGGCGTTTTTACGCCACGCTCTCCTTCCATTACAACTTCACCGTCTTTATTAAGAAATCCTACTGAATGGAATTGACTAGCTGGACCTGGCAGAAAGGGAATTTTAATTCTCATAGTCCGCAATGCCCCTCCGCACATATTTTTGCTATTATTTCCCAATACTAAGGTTCTCCCCTTTTTAACACCATTTATATATTGAGATAGACATGGTCGATCCTTTAATTTCCTTTGCTTCTTTGGATTAAATGCCTCTTTAGGGGGATCATCGGTGTAAAAAAAAGCGATAGGAGGTGTTTTTAATTTGAATGTGTTTATAAATTTTTCAGCAAGTTCTTTATTATTAACCATTTAGATACATCTATTGTCAATTAATTCAGCCTATTAAATCCTATAAAAATCAATAAATAAAATAGGTTGTTCTTTTCAAAATTAATAATTTTTGAAAATTTTCTTTTATGATAAAATATTTGAAAAAGAAAGATGTAATTAAAATCAAGAAATCTTGAATGAAGTCAAAAAATTATCTCTAAAGCTAAAAGAATAAAATAAAGTTCAAATACTAATTCAAATTTTTTATAAAAATGACGATTTATGAGAATATTCGTCTTGAACGAAAGGGAAAAGTCGCTACATTAAAAATCAATAAACCACCTTTGAATCTTCTAAATACTCCTTTGCTTCAGGAGATTATAGAGGTTCTTCAGTCTATTAAGGAAGATAAGGGATGTAGGGTCCTTGTCCTTACTGGAAAAAGTGATAAAGTATTTATTGGTGGAGCCGATATGAATGAGATGAAAAATCTTAATCCGCAAACAGCCAAGGATTTTATTACCCTTCTACATTCGGCTATGAAATCGCTAAGGTTACTCCCTATTCCTGTAATTGGAAGAATTAATGGTTATGCCCTTGGCGGTGGTTGCGAGGTAGCTATGGCCTGTGATTTACGCATTGCCTCAGAAAGGGCCATTCTTGGACTTCCTGAAGTAAAAGTAGGGATTCCATCTGTTATAGAGGCTTCCCTTATGCCGAGATTGATAGGGTTCGGGTGGGCCACAGATTTGTTGTTAACGGGAAGAAACATTGATGCCAAAGAGGCCTATAGGTTAGGGCTAGTTCACCAAGTGGTAAAGAATAAAAAACTCGATCAAACTGTAGAGGATTTGGTACAAAAACTGATTCTCTGTGCACCCCAAGCACTCAAAGCTCAAAAAGAGCTTATCTATGGCTGGATGAACCGATTTCTCGATGAGTCGATAAAAATGGGAATAGAAGCCTTCTCAAAATCCTATGAAGGACCAGAACCTAAGGAAGGAATGAATTCCTTTTTCAAAAAGAAACCTCCTTCATGGGCTTTAGACGAAACGAAATAACATTTCATACTTATTTGTAAAGATTTAAATAATATTGTCCTTTCTGTTTTTCTTCTAGCATTCATCTTTCCGATTCTAGGATCTTCAAGCTATCTTTTGCTTGTTCATCGTTCGGGTCGATTTCAAGTGCTTTTTCGTAACATTCAATCGCTTTCTGATAATTTTTTAAACCTTTATAAGCGTTTCCCATATTTTTCCAAGCTCCACCCCTGTTAGGCAAAATAACAGGTTTTTTGGGATCGACTTTAAGTGCTTTTTCGAAACATTTGATTGCTTCTCGATAATTATTTAGGTGATAATAAGCGATCCCCCTCCCATACCAAGCAAAAACTAATTTAGGATCGATCTTAACCACTTTTTTATAACATTCAATCGCGCTCTGATAATTTTCTATGAAATAATAAGCAGATCCCAAGTTATACCAAGTCATTTTAAGTACCATTTTATCTTTTAAGCCGATTTTAATCGCTTTTTCATAACATTCAATCGCGTTCTGATAATTTTTTGAACTAGTACAAGCGTTTCCATCTCCACGCCATTCTTCAGCACTTTTACCTTCAATTTCTTTCGGCATATTTATTAACCTCACAAAAATCAATTTTCTATTACTTTAATACATTTTACTTGACTTTTCACGAGAAGTTGTATATGATTTAGTTACATTTAGTTATAAAAATAGTAAAATAAAAAAATTTAAAATTTTTTTTATTTCTAAATATCGCGGATTTGATCTAAGCTTTTTCCTAAGTTTGAGTCACAACACTGAGAATCATCTCAGCAACCCGATCATTATACGTCTCTATATCCTCAAAATCCTCAATCTGCTCTGCACAAACCGTAAAAAACTCCTTGATATTGATCTTACGCTTCGCAAAAAATTCCGTGATCTCCTCCTTGATCTTCTCAACCTTCTTCCCAATATCCCCCTCGATTAAATCCATCTTGTTTATACACACATATATGTTATCCGGAAAAAATCTTACGTCATTGAAAAAATGAAATTGTTCACTTACTTCTCGATCACATGAAAACGCAGCAATTATCTGAGTGGCTATACGAGATATCGTTATGATGCCCATTCGGATCACACTGCGAGAACTATCTCCACCGGGCGAAAATATCGTATGAGCTCTCTGCGATCTATCTTCGCGAAAAACTACGCGGTTAGGATGGATTGTCTTAGTTTCTTTTTCATTTCGAGCATCTTCTTTTGATCCGCTAGGAATGGTAGCTTCACCGCTAAAGTCCGTTTTTACGATGGTGCATTTCATTCCCCCTTCTACCTTCTCGATATCGCCCTTATTTAAATACTTGACAAAAAGCCGCAATAGGCTTGTCTTTCCGGTGCTGATGTCGCCCAAAATTCCCAAGTTCACCATTAGATACCCCCCTCCAATAGCTTGTTCAATAATAGTTCGTAATCGCCAATTAGAAATTGTTCCAGATATGCGTTATTATGGCAATGAATAAGTGCTACCATTACTTCCTTCAAGCTTTTTGCGCCTTTTACATATTTTAACAGATTTTCGGGGGTGGTGTCTACTTCAAACTCTTTAACTTTCTTTTCAAATCCAATTAGTTTTCTTTCGGGCAATGAGTTAAAGAATCCAAAAGCGGAATATCCTTGGTATTGAAAGAATAAGAAGAATCTTGACTTAATTGAGGAAATGATCCTTGTAAGATAAACTGATGGATAGATCTCGCCCAGGGTGAGGTCATCATCCTGTTGTATTACGAAGTATGGGGAGATTGGGGAAACTTGGTTACCGTACATTTCTTTGGGAGGTAATGAAATGAAGGGTAATTTTTCCTCGACTATCGTCCATAGGTCTTCTCTTTTTTTTTCCAACAAGATTTCCTTTATCTCGTCATACGCAAAGTAGAAATCTGATTGAAGAGATAATAACGAGCTTAAATAGACGGACAATGACGCGAAGGTAGCTTCCAGCAAGGGTTGTCTACCACCTTTATCAGACGGTTTTACGGCGCCTTTCCATGCCCTTAATGCAGAATAGGCAAAACCTTTGACATCGAAAAATTGACCTGAGAGGAAGATAAAAGATGGGGCATCTTTCTCTCCTGCTGAAAGAAATTGCATTGCCTTTTTAATCAATGCCTCTTCTAAATTCTCATCTTTGAATTTAGAGTGTAATTCAGGCATTTGAAGCCATGATTTTTTTTTTTTCGCCACTACTAGTTCCACTCCATTATTACTATAAATTTAAGAGTTGCTTAAAATTATTAATTTTTTGTATTTTAATAAAACAAAGTAATATGTTAATATATTTTTATGTAAAAATAAATTACAATTAGAGTTCTATATTTATTTATTAAACTTTCTTGCATTTCTAAATATTATAATAATAGTTCCCTTAGTTTTGTTACAATTAGATCAAAATCTTTTATTGATTTAATATTAAGAATTTCGATATTTTCAATTATGTTCGAATCTTTGTAATGTCTATAGTTTACTTCCAATTCAGGATTTTTATCTTTTATAGGGAGTAACGCTTCTCTGACAAATATACCGATAAAATCTTCGGATGTTTCTTGTATATTTCTTACTTCTGGTTCAATAAATTTTATATCAATGATATTGGAATCGATGAAATTTAAAATACATAAAAGATTGTCATCTTCTGAGAATATTTTGCTTTTAATTTTTGTTCCTTTAGCATTGTCATCAGGAATTTCTTCTTGAAAATATTCTTCGATGGGTAGGTCAGAATTTTCCAGTTTATTCTTAGCTTCTTGATACAATTCATCCGCACTATGAAAAGATTGGATTGAAATAATCGAATTAAGGTAATTTAAAACATCTTTTAAATCTGCAATCTCTTGTTGTAGTTCCTCAATTTGTTCATTTTTCTTATAATA
>Ga0209976_10000711_pt1 | contig 20693 bp, 26 predicted proteins | sample SumtaG_FD_182806 | JGI IMG/M metagenome (GOLD analysis project Ga0209976, IMG submission 182806) | Deep subsurface microbial communities from Indian Ocean to uncover new lineages of life (NeLLi) - Sumatra_00157 metaG (SPAdes) (version 2) | ecosystem: Environmental > Aquatic > Marine > Oceanic >...
AGACTGAGTATTCAAGCGGCATTGCGGGCGTATAAAGGAAGTTTAAAGGAAGAGTTTGCCGAGCTGGCAGAGAAAACGGTGGTGAAGGCAGCAGGTCAGGTATCGATTGCTGATTTGGCTAAAGATGTGTCGGTAATAAAGGCAGTGGAGACGATTTTGGAGTTTGCGGTGGTAGAGGAGGCATCGGATATTCATATTGAGCCGCTTTCAAATGAGGTGGCGGTGCGGTACAGGGTTGACGGAGTGCTGCATGATGTTTTGAATTTGGCTAAGGAGTTACAGCCGGCTTTGGTGGCCAGGATTAAGATTTTGGCGAACTTGAAGCTGGATGAAACAAGATTACCCCAGGACGGCAGGATGATGTTTAAGAGCGAAGGGGGAAAGAAGGTGTCCTTGAGAGTGTCGGTGTTGCCGACGGTGGAGGGAGAAAAGGTAGTGTTGAGAATCTTGGAGGAAGTGTTGCAGCATTTTTCTTTGGCAACTTTGGGTTTAATGCTAGAGAAGGAGAAGTTGGTTAAGATCTCGATTAAAAAACCGCATGGGATGGTGTTGGTGACTGGGCCGACAGGGTCAGGAAAGACGACAACTTTATATACCATTTTAGGTTTGTTGAATACGGTAGGGGTAAATATCAGCACGGTGGAGGACCCGGTGGAGAACAGGATTAGGCGGGTAAATCAGACTCAGGTAAACCCACAAGCAGGCTATGTGTTTGCTAAGGGGTTGAGAAGTCTTTTAAGACAGGATCCAGATATTATTATGGTGGGTGAGATTCGGGACAAGGAAACGGCCAAGATTGCGGTCAATGCGGCGATGACAGGACATTTGGTGTTGTCGACCCTGCATACTAATGACGCGCCAGGGGCAATTCCAAGGATGCTGGATTTAGGGGTGGAGCCGTTTTTAGTGGCTTCAACTTTAGAGATGGTGGTGGCCCAGAGGTTGGTGCGTAAGATTTGTCCGGCTTGTAAGGTGGAGCATGGGGGAGAAACAGACTGGATTAAGATATTAGGAGGGATTATTCGGGATAAAGAAAGACTGGCTCAGATTCAAGGGTTGCTGCCGAAAAAGTTTGTTCGAGGGAGAGGGGGGCCGAGATGTCGATATTCCGGATATCAAGGCCGGATAGGAATTTTTGAGGTGATGGGGGTGGGCGAGGCGATAAAAGAGTTGATTGCGGCTAGGGCAGCGATTGGAGAGATTAAAAAACAGGCTTTGAAGCAAGGGATGGAAACAATGCTGATGGATGGAATGAGAAAGGTGGGGAAGGGAATAACCACGATGGAGGAGGTCTTGAGGGTGAGTCTGGAGTAAGTTATGGCCCAATTCAGATATACAGTCAGTCGGAAGGGACAGGAAACATCAGGGGTGGTGGAGGCAGCCAGTTTGATTGAGGCAGGAGAAAAGCTTCAAGAACAAGGGGGATATATTTTGGAGTTAAGAGAGAGGTTTTCGTGGGGAAGTTTAAGAATAGGTAATTGGTTAGAGGAGTTTTTAGCGCCTTTAACAGAGAAAATGGGAGCGGGAGAAAAAATCTTGTTTACCACTCAATTAGGCTCGATGTTAAAAACGGGTTTGCCGGTGACTAGGGCCTTGGAGGCTTTTGTGGATGAGAAGCAGACTCACATGTCAGTACCTTTGAAGCGGATTATGGATCAGTTGAAGGCAGGCAAAAGTTTGTCTGAGGCTTTAGAGAGTTATCCTAAGATATTTGGCAAGATTTATGTTAATGTGGTGCGTTCCGGGGAAACGATGGGAAAACTGGCAGAGAGCCTGACTTATTTAGGAGATCAGTTAAAGCGGGAACATGAGTTGAAGAACAAGGTGAAGTCGGCCTTGATTTATCCGATGGTGGTGTTGGCGGCTATGTTTGGGGTGATGAGTTTTATTGCTTTATCGGTAGTGCCGAAGATTGTGGTTTTTGCCAAAAGTGCGGGAGCGAAGCTGCCCCAGATTACTCAACTGATGATTGGGGCAACTGAGTTGGTGCGGCAGTATTGGTTATTGATGATTTTGGCGGCGGTGGGATTGGTAATAGGTTTGTGGCGGATGATGAAGACAAAGGAGGGAAGAAAATTGACGGATGGACTACTTTTAAAAATACCGGTGGTAGGGGAATTGATCAGGCGATACAACCAGGCAAGGTTTGCTCGATTGTTGTCAGGATTTTATCGTTATGGGGTGAGTGTGGAGTTAGCCTTTGAAATACTGGCTGAGAGTTTGGATAACCATTATTATTCACAGGCTTGTTTGCGGATGAAGCAAAGATTGATGACAGGGCGGAGTTTGTCGGCAGTAATGGCTTCGGAGAAAGAGCTTTTTTCAGGGATAATGGGAAGGGTGGTTAAAGGAGCGGAACAGACAGGAGTTTTGGATGAGACTTTATTAAAACTAGCGGTGTTTTATGAGGAAGAGTTGGAATCATCTTTGAATAATTTGACGACAGTTATTGAACCGGTATTGATTATAATTTTAGGGGTGGGAGTAATTGGAATTGCTTTAGCGGTGATTTTACCAATTTATCGAGTAACATCGCAGTTAAGATGAAGAAAAGAGGGTTCACTTTACTGGAATTGTTGTTTGTGATTGGCTTGATAGCCTTAGTGGGGGGAATGGGAGCGGGGGTTTATAGTCGGGTGAAGCAGAATGAGGATATGACGGCGGTGGTGATGCAGGCAGTGCATTTATTAAATATGGCTCGGTCGAGGTCGGTGACAGGAGAAGGAGATACGGTTTGGAAGATAAGATTGGAGACAGATAAAGTAAGACTTCAAGACGAAACAGGGGTGACGAGGGAGGAATATCGGTTGCCGGAGAAGTACAGCTTGTTTGGGCCGGTGACTGAGGTGGTGTTTAATCGGGCTGATGGGAGGGTGGAAATGTGTGAGACAGGTTGTGTTTTTGAGTTGAGAGAAACAGAAGGAGCTTTAAATTATCAATTCAAAATATTATTTTCAGGAGTAGTGGAGTATTGATATGAATGATATGAAGAAAGGATTTACATTGGTGGAGGTGTTGGTGGCGATGGCTTTGTTGATGGTTTTGACGGTGGGTTTGGTGGGGTTGACTCAGTTGTCGGTGAGAGCGAGTGCGGTTTCGCGATTGAGGGTAGGGGCGATGGCGATACTGAGTGAGACGATGGAAGCGACCATGGCAGTGAGAGCCAGTAATTTCGGCAGTTTGGATGAAAGGGTTTATCATCCGGAGGTAGCGGAGGGGAAGTGGGCTTTGGTTGATGGGACTGAGATGGTGAGAGGAATAGAGCGTTGGGTGGAGATCAGTAAGGTGCAGAGAGAAATATCTTGCGGGGGTGAGCGGGTGTGTCCAATTGTGGAGAGTGGTGGAGTGGTGGATCCGGTGACGTTTAAGGCTAAGGCAGTGGTGGTGTGGCAAGAGCGAGGAGAAGATAAGAGAGAAGAATTAGAAAGTTTATTGACTTTTTGGAGGTAAGATGAGGAAAGGTTTTAGTTTGATTGAGGTGTTGGTGGCTTTAGGAGGAGTGGCGGTGTTGGCTATAGCGGCAACATCGTTTTTGTTTTCAATTTTATCTCAACGAGATCAGGCAGTGGCGGAGTCATTGGCAGCTGGACAGGTTGAGGCGGTGGCGGCGGTAGTGGGGTCGGCGGTGCGGTCAGCTAGGGGAATAGAGGTTGAGGACGGAGGGAAGAGTTTGGAGTTAACGAGTGCAAGTGAATGCTGGTTATTTACCTGGGATGAGGTTTTAAAACAAGTGAAGTTTGGTCGGTCAGAAGGAATAGAATGTAGTCCACCTTTGACAGCGGGGGAGGCATTGACAGCAGAGAAAGCGGTGATTGAGAGAGTGAATTTTAGTATGTTAGCACCTGATGATTCGAGTCGGACGGTAAGAATGGAGATGGATGTGAGGATTTATCGACCTTTGTGGAGTACAACTCAAGAGTTTGATCAGTTGTTTGTTAATTTAGTGGATGAAGGAGGGGGAGATGAAGACTAGAGAGAGTTTAGGTCAGGCAGCGTTGATTGTGGTGTTTGGTTTAGGGATGATGGGGGTGGCGGCAGCTTTGGCATTTTCCTGGTTTGGGCCAAAGACAGTCATAAGGCAGAAGGCTTTAGTTGACTCAGGTAAGGCATATTATGCGGCCCAGAGCGGGATAGACGAGTTGATGATTAGACTGAGAAGTCATCATAATTTTGGCAATGTCTGGGATATGGTCCATGAGTTGGATAATGGGTCAGTATTTTATGCGACAATTTCCGGAGATTTGGAAACTAAGATAGCTACGGCCACAGGTAAGTTTGGTGGTTTTACCCGGAGGCTGGAGGTGAGGGTAGCCAGCAGTTCGGCCAAGACTTCGTTTTTGTTTGCGGTCCAGTCAGGTAATGGAGGTTTTGAGTTAGAGCGAGGGACAAGAATTGAAGGGGTTGGAGGCAAGCCGGGCAATGTTTATTCTAATGCTGATGTTTTAGGTGAGCGGATGACTTCAGGAACTTCAGGGTCAAAAATTTTAGGCAATGTATGGGCAGTGGGGAAAATCAGTGGTTTGAATGGAGATACGACTGGCGGGGTATATATTACAGGTGATGCAGCGGCTAATGAGTTGATTCGGTGTGAGGTGTTGGGAGATGTGGAGGCACCAGCGGCGCCGATGTCAGGTTGCAATTATGGGGGTGGGTTTACGGTAGCTGAGGCGCCAGAAGTGAGACCAATGGAGACAGTGGATATTGTTTTTTGGAAGCAGCAGGCAGAGTCCTCGGTTTGGCCAGGAGACTGTACGATCAGTTCATCGGCAGGGCCGAGTGACTGTTCTGGAGCAGAGAAGCAGTTGGGGTCGGTAAAAATTGAAGGGAATTTGGTGGTTGATTCAAACGTTGACTTTACCTTGACAGGGCCGGTGTGGGTGGAAGGAGATCTGACGATTAACTCTAATGTGGATATTTATGTTGATGAGGCTTTAGGCATAGAAGGGGTAGTGGTGGTGGTGGATTATCCGGCAGATCAGTTTGCCAGAGGTAAAATTGAGACGGCCAGCAATGTGGATTTTTTTGAGACTCCTCAGGGCGGTCCGGCAGTATTTGTGTCAACTAACACTGAGGATGACTGCGGGGCAGTGCCGGCAATTGAGGTAGCCAGTAATACAGCCACGGTAGTGTTTACAGCGCCTAATGGATGTGTGTTTTTTCAAAGTAATTCGTTTGTGAGGGGAGTATTGGCTAAAAAAATTCATTTATCTAATAACTCGGTGATTGAATATGATCCGAGATTGGCGACGGTGATATTAAGGACAGGATTAGGGGGTTGGGCAGTGACCAGTTTTAAGGAGACAGGAAACTAGGAATTGGTGTAAGATTAAACATTGGAGGAAAATGGCCAAAAAAACTGCCCGTGGCCTACTAATTCGCGACGAAACAATAGAAGTTTTAGAGTTGACTTCAGATAAAGGTCGGTTTGAGGTGTCGGGTTATGGTTGGGCGAGGTTGGCGAATGGAGTGATGAAGGGTGGAAGAGTGATGGATGCCAAGGCTTTAGCTTATGAATTGAAAAAGTTGATGAGAGCGAGCAGGATTAGGTCAGTGAGAGGGCCGGTGGTGTTGGGATTAGCGCAGTCACAGGTATTTCTAAAGGTATTTACCATTCCGAAGTTTGAGGAAAAGGAGTTAAAGGAGGCGATCACTTGGCACGTGGGGTCACTGGCGCCGGTGTTGCCGAGAGATGCTTATAACTCATATGAGGTGATTGGCAAAGGAGTTCAGAATGAGGTGAAGGTTTTGTTGGCTTCGGCGCAGCAGTTAGTAGTGGATGGCTATTTAGAGGCGATGGAATTAGCCCAAATTGAGGTGGAGTCAATTGAGCCTTTGGCTATTTCCCGGGTGAGATTGATTGATCCTAGAATGTTTTTGAATAAGAGTGTGGCCAGTGTGCATTTGTATGGAGGGAGGTTGTCAGTCTCGATTTTGGTGAATGGCAAGCTGTGGTTTAGTAAGGAGAGCTTTGTGATTGAGGGGAAGGAGGGAGTGATAGCCACGACAGTGACAGAACTGATTAAGTTTTTTACTGAGAAGAAAGATAAGGATATAGCCGGGGTGACGGAAATTATTTATTCAGGAGATAGGGCGGGGATGGGGGTTTTAGAGAAGAATCTGAAAGGTTTTAGGCCGAAGGTGACTAGAGCAGAATCAGGGATAATTCTGGTCAAATCAAAGGTGGTTAGTGATGTAGAAGCAGTCATGTTTGCGCCGGTGTTGGGATTGGCGATGAGAAGCGGGGTACATCAGAAGGGACTGATTAATTTATTACCTGATTGGCCAGAAGAAAAAGCAGAGTTGGTGGGTCTTAAAAAAACAATGTCAAGGACAATAGTGACGGCAGGACTGGTAGTTTGGTTGACAGTGGTGGGTTTAGGAGCGGGTTGGTGGTGGTTGGGGCAGAGAGGGCAGGAATTGACAGGGCAGATCAGCCGGTTAGAGGCGGAGGCAAGCCAACAGCAAGAGGGAGAGTTTTTAGATTGGGGGAATCAGTTCAATCAAACAGTTAAGGCAGCGGGTTTGATTGAGGAATCGCGGGTGAGTCTGGTTCAAGTTTTACGAAGACTATCTGAGTTGATGCCTAAAACAGTCAAGATAACCTCCTTTACTTATAATAGTTTGATAGGAAAATGGTCAATGTCAGGAGTGGCCGATAAACGAGAGGATGTTTTGGTTTTTGATAAGATGTTGAAGGAGTCAGATATTTTTGCTGAGGCTAAGCTTTACTTTTCCAGTTTGGAGAGTGACGAAGGAGTAGTCTTTAGATTCAGCGGAGGGAAAGATGAAAAATAGTGAGTTGAGTACTGGTCAAAAAGTTTGGTTGGGATTGGGGTTGGTGGGGATAGGAGTGAGTTTGTGGCTTTTGTCAATGTTTAACAAGACATGGCAGGCAAAGACCCAAAGAGAAGAGAGAATTCAAGAGTTGAAAGTGAAGGTGGCTGATGCAGAGGAGTTGGAGATGGATAAGCAGATTTTAGGGGTTAAGTTGATGGAGTTGGAGGAGTTTTTTTTAGAGGGAGAATCAGGGGTAGCAGCAGCAGCTGGAAGGATGGAGGAGATGGCGGCGCAGACAGGAGTAGGTTTGACACTGGCATTTGAGGATTTTCCAGAGAAGGTGGATGTGGGGGGGGTGTATCAGATGGGGTTGGGGATGTATGCAGAGGTGGAAGGGCCGTATCAGGGAATATTAGAGTGGGTCAGGCGGGTAGAGGAATTGCCATATTTTATTAGATTGTCGGAAGCAAAGATAGGCTTGGCTAAGTTGATGCCAGGAGTAAAAACAGAGTTTAAAGGAGTGATGTTTTTGAAAAATGAATAAAGAAAAATACAAAGACCAGATAGCTTATTACAAAAACCGAGTGATGTTGTTGGTGGGACTAGTGGTGGTTCTACTGCTGGGGGAGTTATTGATGGTTTGGCAATGGTATCAGAAAGGCAGGAAACAAGTAAGGCTGGCAGGGATAAGATTCAATTTGAAAAGAGAAGAGTTTGATGAATTGTGGGAGGATTTAACTGAGAAGACTGTAGAGGTTGAATTGGAGCAGGAAATTAGGTATGGTGGAGATATAGGTAAGTTAGAACCTTTTGAGTAAAAGAAGGAGGTGAGAAGAAAAATGCTACCTGCCCGATTGAGGAAAGGTTTCACCTTGGTGGAGTTGTTAGTAGTAATTGCGATTTTAGGGATTTTGGCAGCGATTTTGGTTTTGGCAATTAATCCGGCTGAGTCACAGAGAAAAGGACGTGATGCAACCAGATTGTCAGACCTAGCCACAGTGAGAGAGTCAGTTGATTTGTCGATTGCTGACGGTGAGGTATTATCAGGGACAGCATTAGTGCTATTTACCGGAACTTCAGCTGGGAGTCGTGATACGACCGATACTGGTAACTGGGTTGGCATGGATGTGTCGAAATATCTTTCGGTCCTGCCAATTGATCCAAGACAGAATGCGACTGATGATACACTTTTGTCTGATGGCACAACGCTGATTGCGGCTGGAGGAATGGTCTACACTTTTGTATCTAATGGAACTACTTATGAGTTGAATGCTTATTTGGAGTCAAGTGATAATGCGCCGTTTGTTCAAAATGATGGCGGTGATCAAAATTTGCGTTTTGAGGCTGGGACTGAACCAGGATTAGACCTTTCAACCGCATTGCCATAAGTTGAGATTGGAATTAGAATGTATAAAGACCTGCTCAGAAAGCGGGCGGGTCTTTTTTTGTGATGAGATGTTAATTAGGTAGGTTTGGTATAATAACTTGCCTGTCAGGAGACAGGTTTTATTTATGACTGAAAGTGAACCTATACCATTATCAGAACAGATGGCTGGAAGAGTGATGAGGTTGAATGATTTGAGAAGGAAAACGCTGTTACAGATTAATTTGGGCATGAGTGAGATAAGTGGAATAGGTAGAGAATTGGTAGGTAAAAGAAGGGTGTTTATGGTTAAGGCGGAAGTGGATGGAGATTCAGATAGTTTAAAAAAATATTTTCCTGAAGGGCTACCTTTAGTGATTGTATTAGATGAAGGTGTATCTGGGCTAGCGGTAGGGCAATTAAGAGTAGGTTATACAAATCTAGATCTTCGATATGGGGGGGAAGAATCTAGATTGATAGATATATGTGATAGTGATGGAAGGACTTTGATAAGAGGGGAAATAGACCTAGCTAGTGGAGAGGTTAAGTTTATTAATGGGGAGGAAGAATATCAGAGCAATAAGGCAGGGGAAAGAGTGGGAATTTTAGTAAAGGAGAGTGAATACTTTGGAGAAAAAAATGATGGATTGCCTTTTGTGGTTAAAGATTTGACAGATGAAGATTTTAAAGAGATTGTTGATCAAGGGACAGGCAAGTTGTGGAGTGAGGAAAAGTGTAAGCGGATTGATGAGCAGTATAGAAAAGCAGTATTGCGTAATCTGTTAGTTTTGGATGAGGTTGATAATTCTGCCGTAGATAGCTGGGTCAGTTTATTAAGAGATGGTGATCCAGGGGATTTTTTTAATCAGGTGTGGCAGTTGGTTGAAGGGCTTGAACCAGTAGAAGGGAGTAAGGGGGGGGTGGGAGATAGAAAAGGGAAATTAAGTCAAGGAGGAGCTGAAGTATTGGTTAAGAGAAAGTTTGAGCAAATATTAGGTTATATAGGTAAAGGTAAATTACCTAATGTTGCTAAAGGAGATATACAATTATATGTAGAAACTGATTTAGCCTATGGTATTAAAGATGAGAGATTAACATATTTATTTAATACACCAAGAAAAACTAAGCCTGGTTATTTGGAAATTAAGTTAGGTTATGATAGTCAGAGATTTGAAAATTCATTAGAGGTTGATGTAATAGTAGTTAGTGGTGAAGTTGGTAGCTTACAAAAAGAAGAGGCGTTAATAGAGAATGAGAATTTAAATTTAGCTAGGGTGTTGAGTTTACTAGAGCGTAGAGAAGAGTAGATAGATATTAATTTGGTGGTTTTTTAAAGATGGTGCTAATGATGGCGCAAAGCAGAGTGGTTAGGAAGTTTGGTATAATAAAGCTATGGGGAAGAAGGTTTTTAAAGCAATACTTTTGTTGTTACTGGGTGGAGGTTTGGGGATAGGGGGAGTGTGGCTGTGGCAAAATTTTGAGCTAAGACAGAGAGAAGAAGTGATGACGGTGGCTTCGCCATTGCCAAGTGTTTTGCCAGCGGCTTCAATGGTACCAGCGGTTTCAGCTTTACCACAGGCATTAGCAGATCCATATGTTGGATGGTTAACTTACACCAATTCGCAGTATGATTATGGATTTAAATATAGTGGTTCGTGGAGTTTGAATGATTCAATGCCAGGGTCAAACCAGTATGACAGAGTGGTGGTGCAAGGGGACATTGCCACTAAAGGTTGGCCGAGTATTGATATTGGTTTAGGGCAGCCAGCAGCGACTTTAGCAGAGGTAAAGACTTATTTAGAGTCATTGTTTGGTGGGACGATGACGATTGAAAATACAGTTTTTGGTCAAGGAATGATTTCAGCGGTGAAGATGTCGTCAGCAGCCAGTCCGCAAGCTTATGCGAGCGAGAGCTTTTATTTTATTCATAAAGGGGTGGTTTTGAGAATTAACTTAAATGATACAAGCGCAACTGAAGCCAAACCAATTTATCAGCATTTTTTGGATGAATTTGAGGTGTTTTGATTAGAGGTTGGGTTTAAGCTATGGTATAAATAGGCTATGTGTTTTACGGTGCCGTTGAAGACAATTAAGAAGAAAGACGGGGGCTGGGTGATGGAGGATGAGAGAGTGGTGAAGGTGAAGATATTGGAGAGAGTACGAGTGGGTGATTATTTAATCTGCCAGCAGGATATAGCAGTGGAGAAGTTATCAAAAAAAGACGCTGAGGCAATGCGGCGGTTGATAAAAGGAATAGCGGATGAATTTAGAAAAAGGCATTAAACTTTCTTTGTTAACAGCTATGTTTTCAGGGATGGCAGTGTTTTTTAATGGATTGGTAGTTAAGGCAGTGGGAGATGCATTGGTGTTTACTACTTTAAAGAATTTAGGGGTGGCGATAGTGATAGGAGTGATTTTAGGAAAGAGATCTTTTAAGGGAAAGATAGGTTGGAGAGAGTTGAGGAAGGCAGATTGGTGGAGGTTAGGGTTGATTGGGGTGATTGGAGGCAGTTTGCCCTTTTATCTTTTCTTTAAAGGTTTGATGCTGGCCAGTTCAGTACAGGCAGGATTGATTCATAAGAGTTTGGTTTTTTGGGTGGCGATATGGGCAGTGCCGATGTTGAAGGAGAGAATTTCTTTAAAGCAATTAGGAGCTTTGGGATTGGTATTTGGCAGTAGTTGGGTGATTGGAGGTTTAGGGGAGTGGAGTTGGGGAAGGGGAGAGATGATGATTTTGGGAGCGACAGTTTTATGGGCAGTGGAGAATGTGATAGCTAAGATTACTTTGCGGAGAGTGGAGGTGGAGGTGGTGATGGGAGCGAGGATGATTTTAGGGTCGGTTTTGCTGCTAGGGGCAACTGTTTTGAGTGGAAAGATGGGCTTGATAGGTAGGTTGTCGGTGGGGCAGTGGGGATTGACTTTGGTGACAGTAGGGTTGCTGAGTGGTTATGTGATGAGTTGGTATAGGGCATTACGATATGCACCAGTGACTTTGGTGGCCACAGTCTTAAGTTTGGGAACAGTGGTAACTAATGTTTTATCAGGGATATTTATTACTCGAAATTTACCAATTGAATTGGTTTATCAGAGTATTTTACTGGTAGGAGGAATTTGGTTTTTTGGCAAGGAAGTAAGGAGGTTTGATGAACGGGTTGCGGCGGTGCACTAGGTATGGGTTTAGCCCGAATAAGCTAAAGTACTGTGGTCCGGATAAAAATAGGGAGCTGTTTGGGTATATGGTGAAGGGGGTGGAGGATGCGGGGTTAGAACAGTTGTTAGGTGATTTTGGAGTGATGTATCCGTATTTAAGGCTGATTGCAGAAGAGAATGGGATTAAGGATCCGTTTGATGAGAGGGTGGTGGAGGCATATTGGATTGGGAATGAGTTATTAGAAGGGGTATCAATGAAGCAGTTTTATGATCATTTACTGGAGAAACAGGGCCTGAAAAAGAGGTTTAAGATGAAGTATTTAAAGTGGGTAGTGGGTAAGGTTCCGGTTGGAGCCAAGGTGCATCATTCATTCCATGTGTTTAATGTTTGGAACAGAACAGGTCATGAGGCGAAACCACACACAGTAGAGACCATGGATAAGTGTCGGATTTCTTGGGGGAAGGTGGTGAAGCAAGCGAAGGATAAGATAAGGGTAAAGACGCAGGAGTTGGTTTATAGAGATGGGAGATTGAGATTGAAAGATGGAGTAGAAAAGGAAGTGAGTTGGAGGCTGGGAGATAAGAGTTTTGTTAAGGGTTTAAAGAAAGGTGATTGGGTGACAGTACATTGGGACTGGGTGTGTGAGAAGGTGAATCAGAAACAGGTTAGAAATTTAGAGAAATATACTAAGTGGCATTTAAGATTGGCGAATACAACTTTATGAGGGTATCGGTGTTTGGCAATCCGGATTTAAAGAAAGACAGTTTGGTGGTGGGGTTGGTGGGAAGGTTGAGGAGGAAGTTTCCTGGGGTGGAGTTTAGAGTGGAGGATCCGGGGGAGGGTTTGAAGCCACCTAAGGATGGTTTATGGGTGATTTTAGATGTGGCTGAGGGAATAGATAGGGTGAGGGTGTTTGAGAAGGTGGACAAGTTGGTAGAGGAAAGAGGGGTAAGCCTTCACGATTATGAGGTGGGGACGGAGTTGAAGCTATTAAAGAAGTTGGGGAAGATAAGAGATTTGAAGATCATGGCAGTGCCGATGAAGATGGAGGAGAAGGAGTTGTGGAGAGAGGTAGTAAAGAAGTTAAAGGAGGTTATTCCCAAGGAGCTTCACCGTAGATATTAACAGGGGTGCCGGGATTATCGCTAGAGGCCCAGATGCTGCGTTCGCCTTGGAGGTCGGGTTGAGCCCAGTAATAGAGTTTTTCAGCGTTTGATGTTTCTAAGTTGACACAGCCGTGGGACATGGGATAGCCAAAGTTGTTGTGCCAGTAGGTGCCGTGGAGACTAAAGCCGCGGTGGCGGGGGACTTGGCTGTTGGAAAAATACATGACGTAGGGGACGTTGGGGAGATAATAGTAGGTGTTGATGGCTCTGGAGCCGCCTTCCATTTTGGAGTAGCGGAGTTTGACCCAGATGTTAAAGGTGCCGGTAGGAGTGCGACCCCATAAACCAGAGGAGAGAGGGAATTGATAGATGAGGCTGTCGCCTTCATAGGCATAGAGTCTTTGATGGCTAAGATCGATGTCAATGCGTTTATTAGCAGTGGTTTGGCCGAGAACTACAGGCGAAGGTGAGGCGGCGGAGAGAGGTTGGGGAATGTCGATGGTTTGGTTGTTAAAAACAGCAGTAGTGGTAGTGGAGTCGTATTCTTCAGTTAAAGTTTGAGGATCGATGGATTTTTGACGAGAGAGAAGGAGGAAAAAACTGGGTTTGAGAGTTAAGACGGCAATGACAAGAACAAGAAGGACGCTGGTGAAGCTTAACAGACGCCGCATAGGATTAGTTTAACATATTATAGCCATTTGACTTTGAGAAAGTGACTGGCACAGGACATACAGGGGTCGTAGGCGCGGATGAGGATCTCGATGTCATGTTGGAGTTGTTGTTTGAGTTTGTCGGAGAGATCTTTGGAGGTGGCGGCAGGAATGTTTTTAAGTTTTTGGCTGACTAAGAGTTTGATGTCGTTTTCAATGTTTAACTGGTTTTGGCCGGTGGGAACAAGGATCTCAGCTTTTTTGACGATCATATTTTCAATAGTGAGGTGGTGATAGAGGATGCCGCGGGGAGCTTCGATGATGCCAAAGCCTTCTCCGGAAGTGAGGGTGGGTTTAAGGAGTGGTTCTGGTTTAAAGGCGGTTTTTTGGAGGATGTCTAGAGAATCATCAATGGCGTTGAGAATCTCGATGGCTTGGGCTAAGTTGTTATGATAAATGTTGTTGGAAGGGAAGAGGGTGAGGGATGAAGCGATATCTTTTTGGGTATTTTGATGGAGGGCTTTTTTATTGAGGTTGATGCGGGCAAGAGCGCCGACCATGTAGGAGGTGTTTTTGTAGGTGTAGGCAGAGGCGTGGGAGTAAGGAAGGGAGATGTGTTTTAGTTGGGAGCGGTATTGCTCAGGCGGAAGGTTGACACCGTCAGAGGAAACGATGTTGCCGGTGAGGTAGTTGTAATCTTGGTTTTGAGTGGCTAGATAAGGAGTGTTGCGGGTGAGATTCCAAGGACAATCTTGGAAGATTTTGATAAGGCGTAAAACAGCGGGCCGAGCTTTTTGAAGGATTTCGATAACTGCCTTAGTTTTTTGAGGATCAGGCAGTTTTAAAAAGCCGCCGATTTGAGGAAGAGGAGCGTGAACGCTGCGGCCGCCAGTGAGAATAGAAAGCTGGTTGCCGCTGTCTTTAACAGCAAAAGTATCATGAAGGAGTTGGTGTTGTTGGGGGTTGTTCTTGTCGAAATCTAAAATGGAGTTTTTATTGAAAAGATCAGGCAGGACAAAGATGTAGAGATGAAGAGCGTGGTCGCGGATGATGAGGCTATTGAGAGTAAGGCGGCGGAGAGTGATGGTTTGGGGAGAAGGGGTGAGATTGAGGGCGTTTTCTACAGCTTCAAGGGCGGCCATGATGTGGGCGTTAGAGCAGGTGCCGCAAATGCGAGCAAGAAGAGAAGGGGCGGCAATGGCGGCTTTGCCGCGGATGGCTTGGGTGTAGAAGCGTTTGTATTCAGTGATTTTGAAATGGACTTGGTCAACCTGGCCGTTTTTGACAGATAGATCCAGGCCGGCTGAGCCTTCGATTTTGGAGATGTCTTTGAGGGAGAGATCAAGATTGACTGGGTGCATTTTTAAGAGGTTGAATTAATTGATTGATTAATTCTAAGAATTTTTGTTCGTTCATGGGGCAGCCGGGCACTTGATAATCGACAGTGACAAGGTCTGAAAGTTTTTGAACTTTATCAGAGTATTTGAATTTCTCAAGGATGGGTTTGATTTCATTGAGGCGGGCGGGGTCGAATTCATTTCGTTGGGCGGCTGGCTGACCGATGACAGCACAGGCGCCAATGGCGACCAATTTCTTGGCGTTTTGACGGATTTGTTTTAATTTTTCAAGTTGTTCGTCTGAAGAGATGGCGCCTTCGACAAAAGCGACATCCATGGGACCAAGGGTTTTAACGGGGCGAAAGATTTTAGCGTATTTGAAATCCAGGTATTTAGTCCATTCCTGCCAATGTTGGTTTAAAAGCTCGGTCATTAAGATAGTAGAATCTTCGCAGCAGGTAAAGGTGAACCAGCCAATAATCAGTTTTTTCTGAGGTGATTCCATAAACTTAGTGTAGCAGATTTTGGTTAACTTGACAGTTAAGTATTTGAGGACGTATAGTTAAAACCTGTGTTGGTTTTAATTAATCAGCTTGGTATTAAATATCTGCCTGATTTGTGTCGCCTGAGAAGCGGCTTTTTTTATAGGAGGATAAGATGGAATACTCACTAGCTTTACAGTTATCACATGCAACTGAGGTGGGGGCGATAGCAGCGGCCAGAGCAGCGGGGTTTGGAGATAAGAAGGGAGCGGATGGGGCAGCGGTAAAAGCGATGAGAAAGTATTTGAATGGGGTGGATTTTAGAGGGAAAGTGGTGATTGGAGAGGGTGAGAGAGATAAGGCACCAATGTTGTATATCGGTGAAAAGTTGGGGACAAGTAAAGGGAAGGCGGTGGATATTGCAGTAGATCCGTTGGAAAATACTAATGCGACAGCTGCTTTAGGGCCTCGGGCGATTGCTGTTTTGGCAGCTTCTGAGAGGGGTGGGTTGTTTCATGCGCCAGATATGTATATGGAGAAGTTGGTGGTGGGACCAGATGCAGCGGGCAAGGTACATTTAGATGAGACACCGAAGAAGAATCTTAAGGCAGTTGCTAAGGCTTTAGATAGAGATATTAGGGATTTAGTGATTATGTTTTTGGATAGAGAGAGAAATGAGGAGTTGATTGCTAAGGTGAGGGAGGCGGGGGCAAGAGTGAAGTTGGCATTGGATGGGGATTTATTACCAGGAGTGGCGGCTTGTATGAGGGGAACAGGGGTGCATGGAGTGATGGGGATTGGGGCAGCGCCAGAGGGAGTGATGACAGCAGCAGCGATGGTATGTTTGGGCGGAGGAATGCAGGGGAGGTTTTGGCCTAAGAATGATGATGAGGCTAAAAGATTAAAGGCGATGGGGGGCAGTTTGAGAAAGATTTATTCTGAGAAAGAGTTAGCTAGTGGCAAGACGATTATTTTTTGTGCCACTGGAGTAACTAATGGTGATTTATTAAAAGGAGTTAGGTTTTTTGGCGGAGGAGCTAGAACTCATACGTTGGTGATGAGTACTCAGACAGGGAAGATTAGGTTGGTGGATACGACGCATGTGTTTGATAAGAAAGAAATAGACTTTCATTTGTAGCAATACAGAAGAAAGGAGGCAAGATGATGCCGAAAAGCATAAAAGATTTGTTAAGGGGAATGGTGGAGGTAAAGAAGGAAAAGGTGACAGTGGTAGTGGAGAATAAACTGGAAAGTGAGCAGTGGGATGAGTTGGTATGGAAGGCTGTATGGGGGAGTGATAGAGAAAAGGCAGTAGCCAGGTGGGTGATTTGGGAGGTGGGACAGTATGTGGGAGTGAGGCCAGCTTCAATTAATGATTTGTATATGGCGAGAGGAAGAGAAGAGGTGGCTTTAAACTTTACGGTGCCGGCAATGAATTTAAGAGCGATGGCTTATGATATGGCTCGAGCGGTGTTTAAAGCAGCTAAGAGGTTGAAGGTAGGCGCTTTAATTTGTGAACTGGCCAGAAGTGAGATAGGGTATACAGATCAGTCAGCTGAAGAATATACAATAGTGATGATAGCGGGAGCGATTCGGGAAGGATGGAGAGGAGGATTACCAATTCAAGCAGATCATTTTCAAGCTAAGGCAGTGGGTCCAGGTGAAGCTAAAAAAGGCGAGATAGAGGCGATTAAGCAGTTGACTAAAGAGTCAATTGAGGCGGGATTTTATAACATTGATATTGATATGTCGACTTTGGTGGATTTGGAGAAAAGGACTGAGGTGGAACAGCAGGAACATAATATTAAGTATTCGTTGGAGATGGCTAAGCTGGTGCGAAAGGTGGAGCCTAAGGGAGTGACGGTGTCTTTAGGAGGAGAGATTGGTCATATTGGGGGAAAGAACAGCACGGTGGAGGATTTTGAGGCATATATTAAAGGGTTTAATGCAGGTTTGCCTAAAGGAATGGTGGGGATGAGTAAAATTAGTATTGCGACCGGAACGCATCATGGGGGGGTAGTGCTGGCGGACGGCAGTTTGGCAGATATTGCAGTAGACTTTAAGGTGTTGGCTGATGTGTCTAAGGCTTGTCGGAAGCTGAAGATTAGCGGAGCAGTTCAACATGGAGCCTCAACATTACCAGATGAATATTTTAAAGAGTTTCCTAAAGCAGAAGCGATTGAAGTTCATTTGGCTACAGGATTTCAGAATATTATTTTAGATCATCCAAAATTTCCCAAAGACTTTTTAGAAGAAATGTATGCCTGGCTAGATAAGGAGAAAACAGATGAGAGAAAAGAAGATCAAACAGATGAGCAGTTTCACTATAAATTGCGTAAGAAGACTTTTGGTCAGTTTAAAAAAGGTTTTTGGGAGATAGAAAAAGGCATTCGAGAAGAAATTGGGGCAGTTTTAGAAAAAAGATTTGAGTTTATGTTTAAGCAGCTGAAGGTGGTGAATACTGAGAGTTTGGCAAAGAAGTGGATTAAGCCAGTAGAGATACATAAGAGCTTAAAGGATTTTGGAGAAAAAGAGAAAGTAAAAGAAGTTAAAGGCTTGGCTGATTGATTATGGCGATAAAAAAGAAAACATTAAGGGATATTAACCTTAAGGGTAAGAGGGTGATTCATCATTGTGATTTTAATATTAAACTGAAGAAGGATAGTAAAAATAGGACGGTGCCGGTGTCTGATGTAAGGATAAAGGCATATTTTCCGTCGATTTTTTATCTGTTGGAGAAGAAGTGCAAGATCATTTTTATCTCTTGGTTGGAGCGGCCGGGTGGTAAAAGAGTTAAGGAGTTAAGCACAGCGCCAGTAGCTAAGAGACTGTCACAGTTGATTAATAGAGAAGTAAAGCATGTGGATGAGTTAGTAGGACCAAAGGTAAAAAAGTTCGTGGATCAGATGGAGCCAGGAGAGATGGTGATGTTGGAGAATACGCGGTTTTATCCAGGTGAAGAGGTAGATGATGACAGGTTTGCTAAAAAGATTGCAGCCAATGCTGATGTGATGGTAATGGATGCGTTTGGGCATGCTCATCGGGTGCATGCGTCAGTGACGGGAATTCCTAGGCATATACCGGCTGTAGCGGGTATGTATTTAGAAGGGGAGATGGAAACGTTTGATCGATTAAAGAAGAATCCGCAGAAGCCGTTGGTGTTGATTGTAGGTGGAACCAAAACTTACGACAAGATTAAGGCGATCAGGAATTTAATTAAAAAAGCTGATTATGTGTTGACTGGAGGAGCAGTAGCCAGCAATTTTTTGAAAGCCAAGGGAATGAATGTGCAGCGGTCGTTTTTAGAGGAGCCGTTTATGGATAAGGCGAAAAAGACTAAGATTGATCCGGTAGAAGAGGCGAGAGAATTGATGGAAAAGTATCCCAAGAAGATGGTGGTGCCAGATGACTATTTAGCAGCTGATGAGATTAAAGAACCAAAGAAGAAAAGAAAGATTGATTTAAGGAAAGGTGACAAACTGCCTAAAGATTGGGCGTTTTTAGATATTGGGCCAAGGACGATTGAGAAGTATGAGAGGATAATTGCAAAAGCTCAGACAGTGTTTTGGGATGGGCCGATGGGTAAGTATGAGGATGAGAGGTTTAGGCAGGGGACTTTGAGAGTGGCTGAAGCAATGGCAAAGAATGGGAAGACGACCATTCTGGCTGGGGGAGACACAGCAGGTTTGGCAGAGAATTTTGGCTTGATTTTTAGGTATAGTCACGTGTCGATTGCTGGCGGGGCGACATTGCAGTATTTGGCTGATAGACCGATGCCAGGGATTGAGGCGTTGCTGGATAAGTAGGTTTATGGTAAACTCCTACTTGAAAGGTAGGAGTTATGTTAAAGATTTCTAGAGAGGTGGATTTAGGGTTGTTGTTAATGGTGGAGCTGGCCCGGTTGAGGCGAGGGGAAGCTGTGGGGTTGAAAACTTGGGCTGAAGAGAGAAGTTTGCCTTATCGGTTTTTAAGCAAGATAGCGGTGAAGTTAAAGAAGGCGGGTTTATTGAGAAGTAAAGAAGGGAGAGAAGGCGGTTATCGATTGGCGAGATTAGGAAAAAATATAAGCGTGGAGGAGGTAATTGGAGCATTGGAAGGGTCGGTAGCGGCAGTGCCATGTTTGCAGGGGATAGAGTGTAAAGCTGAGGGTTTTTGCCGACAGAAAATATTGATGAGTAAGTTGAGTAAAGTGATGAGTAAGCAGCTGGAGAAGGTGAGTTTAGAGGATTTATGTTAAAGGTGAAGGGGTTAAAGGTTGAGGTTGAGGGTAAGGAGATACTCAAGGGTGTGGATTTGGTGGTCAAGCCAGGTGAAGTGGTGGGGATTATGGGGCCGAATGGCTCAGGGAAGAGTACATTGGGATATAGCTTGGCAGGACATCCGAGGTATAGAGTGAGTGGGGGGAAGATGACTTTGGATGGTAAGGATTTGTTAAAGATGAGGGTAGATAGGAGAGCAAGATTGGGTTTGTTTTTAGGTTGGCAGAGTCCAGCAACAGTTAAGGGAGTGACGGTGGAACAGATGTTAAGAGCAGCGATATTGCATTGTCGAGAGGAGGTTTGCAAGAAAGGAGAAAAGTGTTTGACGGTGAGTGAGTTCAGAAAGATGTTGGTTGAGGAGGCAAAGAGGTTAAAGATTGATAAGAGGTTTTTGTGGAGACCAATAAATGAGGGGTTTTCTGGAGGAGAGAAAAAAAAGATGGAGATTTTGCAGCTGGCGGTGTTAAAACCTAGATATGCGATTCTGGATGAGACTGATTCAGGCTTGGATATTGATGCTTTGAAGATGGTGGCTCAGGGGATTAATCGGCTAAAAAAAGAGAATCCTAAGATGGGGATAGGGTTGATTACTCATTATCAGCGGATACTGAAATATATTAAGCCGGATAGAGTGTTGGTGATGGTAAGAGGGAGAATAGTTAAGTCAGGAGGGGAAGAGTTAGTCAGGAGGGTGGAAAAGGAGGGGTATGAAGGGTTTAAGTAAGCAGGTAGTGAGAGAGATATCCAGGAAGAAAAAAGAGCCTGATTGGATGCTGAGATTTAGGTTAAAGGCTTTAGAGGTGTTTGAGAGAAAACCAATGCCTAGTTGGGGAGCGGATTTGTCAGGATTGGATTTTTCTAAGATCAGATATTTTAAGGAACCAGAGGTTTATAGGAAGAGGAGTTGGCAGGAGGTGCCAAAGAAGACTAAAGAGACGTTTGAGAAGTTGGGGATACCTAGACTGGAGAGAAAATTGTTAGCCGGAGTAGGAGCGCAGTGGGATAGCGGAGTGGTGTATCAGAGTTTAAAGGCAAGGCTGGCTAAACAGGGAGTGATATTTGGTGATATGGATGAGGCGGTAAAGAAATATCCAGAGTTGGTGAAGAAGTATTTTATGACTAAGTGTGTGGGAGTGGAGGATAATAAGTTTACGGCTTTGCATGGGGCGGTCTGGAGTGGAGGGAGTTTTGTTTATATACCCAAGAGAGTAAAGGTAAAGGAACCGCTACAGGGGTATTTTTGGCTGAATTTGGCTCGAGGCGGGCAGTTTGAGCACACCTTAATTGTGGTGGAAGAAGGTGGGGAATTGCAGTTTATTGAAGGTTGCAGTGCGCCAACATACCAGGAAGAATCTCTACATGTAGGGGTGGTGGAGATTTTTGTAGGCAAGAGAGCTAAGGTGAGATATTCGACGGTGCAGAACTGGAGCAAGAATGTATACAATTTATCAACTAAAAGGGCAATGATAGAGGAGGAAGGGATAATGGAGTGGGTGTCAGGTAGTTTAGGCAGTAAGGCAACGATGGTATATCCTAGCAGTGTTTTGACAGGTAGAGGGGCGAGGGCG
>Ga0209976_10000713_pt1 | contig 20690 bp, 20 predicted proteins | sample SumtaG_FD_182806 | JGI IMG/M metagenome (GOLD analysis project Ga0209976, IMG submission 182806) | Deep subsurface microbial communities from Indian Ocean to uncover new lineages of life (NeLLi) - Sumatra_00157 metaG (SPAdes) (version 2) | ecosystem: Environmental > Aquatic > Marine > Oceanic >...
TTTCGGCTTTTAAGCTTTGATATAATTGTGCCAATAACATCATCTGCCTCAAACCCTTTTTTTTCGTAAATAGGTATATCAAAAACGCGAAGAACTTTTTTAACCCAAGAAATCTGATCATACATTTCCTGCGGAGCCTTAACTCTCTTTGCCTTATACTTTTTATACTTTTTCTCGCGAAAAGTCGGACCAGCTAAATCAAAAGCAACTGTTAAATAATCCGGCTCCAAATCTTTAATCACCTTAAAAAGAATGCTAGTAAATCCATAAACAACGTTAACCAGCTCGCCTTTCTTTGTTGTTAGCCGCGGCAAAGCATAGTATGAACGATGAATTAAACCATTTCCATCAATAAGAATTAATGTTTTCATTTCATTGTTATCCCTCTTTTATTTTCATTAAAATGTTCAAATTTTATCCACAATGTATCTCGCAACAGAATCTTTCTGACTCGCTCTGCCCATTCAATAACCACTAAATTTTCCGACTGTATTATTATTTCCTTAAATCCTAAATCCAGCAATTCCTGAGCAGAATTAAGACGATAACAATCAATATGGTAGAAGTTCGTATTTCGTATCTCGTATTTTTTTAAAATAACAAAAGTAGGACTGGTGATTTTTTCTTTAATGCCCAATCCTTTGGCAAGCCCCTGAACAAAGGTTGTTTTACCGCTTCCTAATTCGCCTTCTAATCCAATAACCATTGCTTTCTTGCGCCTTAATCCGCCTTTGATAATCTCTTCAGCCAAAAAAAATCCCACCTGCTGCGTTTCTATTACTTCTTTAGTAACAATCTCTAATGTTTCAGGTTTCATGATACAGGTTTCATGATACCATATTTGACCCCAAGACCAAAGTAAGCTACACTTTATTATATAATAAATTATATAATGCTTGCCCAAAACAATGAGTATTTCTAAAGCCAAAGAGCTTGAAAAAAAACTGACTGAACTCAAATATAGGGAAGAAATAGAAGAAGCCGAACGTTTAGCTAAAAAGATTAATCTGCCCTATATTGACCTGTCTGCCATACCAATCAACCCTGATGACTTAACTATCTTATCAGAAGAAAAAGCCAAAAAGGGAAATCTTTTAGTTATTCAAAAAATCGGCCGTGTTCTGCGGCTGGCTGTTAAAAATTCCGAAGACCCTCAAACTAAACAAATTATCAAAGATCTCCAAAAACAAGGTTTTGAATGCCGGTTATTTATTACTTCTCTAACTGACCTAAAAAAGGGCTGGAAGCGCTATGCCGCTATCGCGCGCGCACCTAAACGCATTCCTCTAAAAGACGTTTTTATTATCCCTCAAAAAGAACTGAAGGAATTCAAAAAATCTTTGCAAACTATTGAAGAACTTAAAAAAACAATCAGCGCTTTATCAACAACCCGCCTTTTAACAATAATTATAGCTGGAGCTATTGAAATGAAGGCCTCGGATATTCATCTGGAGCCTGGCGAGAAAGAAATCCGTCTTCGTTATCGAATTGACGGCTTGCTCCAAGATATTGCTTCTTTTCCAATAAAAGAATATCACTTCTTGCTTTCTCGGATTAAGTCCTTATCCGACATGCTCCTAAATGTTCATGATGTCAGCCAAGACGGCCGTTTTACAGTTAAAATTTCGGAAGACCAAAAAACAGAAACGGCAATAGATATTAGGGTCTCGGTTCTGCCAAGCGGTCAAGGAGAAAGCATTGTTATGCGTCTTTTGGGATTAGCTGCTGTTGAATTAAACATTGAAAAATTAGGCATCAGACCAGAATTATTTGAAACCATTAAAACACAAATCAGCCAGCCAAATGGTATGATTTTAACTACTGGCCCGACTGGTTCTGGAAAAACCACCACTCTTTACTCTTGTTTGAATTATGTTAATAAGCCTGGAACAAAGATTATCACTGTTGAAGATCCGATAGAATATAAATTAAAAGGAATTACTCAAACGCAAATCAGCCGGCGCAAAGGACATACTTTTGCCAAGGCGCTTCGGGCAATTGTCCGCCAAGACCCTGATACTCTTATGGTCGGAAATCAGAGACGAAGAAAGCGCAAAGATAGCTGTTCAATTTGCCCTAACAGGACATCTCGTATTTTCCACGCTCCACACCAATGAAGCTGCCGGAGCAATTCCCCGTTTAATTGGAATGAAAGTTAAACCCTCTTTACTGCCATCATCCATCAATTTAATAATTGCCCAGCGCCTGCTTAGAAAACTTTGTCCTTATTGCAAAGAATCATACCAGCCGTCTGCGGAAATAATAAAAAACCTTAATCTGGTTATGTCAACAATTTCTCCTAAAGCCAAAATTAAGCCGTTCAAAAAGATTTCTGCGCTTTATCAATCCAAGGGCTGCGCAAAATGCCATGGGCTCGGCTACCAAGGCCGGATAGGTATTTTTGAATTCTTTACTATTGACAGTGAAATAGAAAAACTAATTTTAAAAAAAGCAACTGCTCGCCAGCTTCAAACAAAAGCTCAAGAAGCAGGAATGATTACTCTGGCTCAAGATGCCCTTTTAAGAACGGTTGAAGGCATCACCGATATAAAAGAAACAGAAAGAGTAGTTGGAATATTAAAATCCACCATTCTGTAGGCAACGACTCTCTGCCTGAGAACAGAGAGAAAGATTTTTCCGAGGAATGCTCCAGCCAAAGCCAAAACATCCAAAAAAACTAAGAGAAAACCCCATCGAACTCTTTTAAAAAAGTGTCCTTATTGCCTACAGAATGGTGGATTTTAAAAAGAGCAATACAATGCTCAAGATTTAATCTCATAATAGCAAACTATTACAAAGATGTCAAGCCCAACCAATCCAAAACAACTAAATGAAGACCGCCATCTTGATTCAACCCTTAGACCTCGTTCTTTCAAAGAATATGTCGGCCAGGAAAAAATCAAGGCTAATCTAAACATTTTAATTGAAGCAGCCAAAAAAAGGAAGGAAGGAATAGACCATCTTCTTTTATACGGCAGTTCCGGACTTGGAAAAACAACCCTATCGCATATTATCGCCAAAGAAATGGGGGTTAATCTAAAAATCACTTCAGGGCCAGCCATTGAAAAGACTGGTGACTTAGCGTCTATTTTAACCAATCTAAACGACGGCGATGTGCTTTTTGTGGACGAATGCCATCGAATGAACAAAACAATAGAAGAAGTTCTTTATCCTGCTATGGAGGACTTTCTTTTGGATATTATCATTGGCAAAGGCCCTTCAGCCCAAACCCTTCGCTTGGAACTGCCCCGTTTTACTTTAATAGCCGCCACCACCCGAATTGGCATGCTTTCTTCTCCTTTGCGCAGCCGCTTCGGCGTTACTTTTCGTCTGGATTTTTACGAACAGAAAGATATGGAAGAAATAATTGAACGGTCAGCAAGAATTTTAAAAACTGATATTGAACCGTCAGCTGTCCAAATGGTCGCCAAATGCTCCCGTTATACCCCGCGCGTGGCTAACCGCTTATTAAAAAGAACTCGCGACTATGCCCAGGTCAGAGGAGATGGCTTTGTTAACCAACAAATAGCAAAAGAAGCGTTAAAAATGCTGGAAATAGACGAATCCGGCCTTGAGCCGACTGACCGGCGCATACTCCAAACCATTATCCAAAAATTCAACGGCGGTCCGGTCGGCTTGCAAGCGCTGGCAGCGGCAGCTGATGAAGAACAAGATACTATTGAAGAAATTTATGAGCCATATTTGCTCCGTTCAGGCCTCCTGGGCCGCACTCCACGCGGCCGCATTGCTACTGAATCCGCCTATAATCATCTGGGACTAAAATACAATAAAAAAGAACAGGATAAACTGCTCTAAGAGATCTATATTATGACAAAAACATACTTAGGTATTGATTGTGGTTCAGTGTCTGTAAAAATGGCTGTTTTGGATAGAAATGATAAATTAATTGCCAAGACATATCTTGAAAATCAAGGTATAACAGAAACGCTCTTAAGAGGACTGAAAGAAATCAAAGAACAAATCAATAATAAAAAAATCAACGGAGTTGGAATAACTGGTTCTGGAAGGCAATTTACAAAACTCCTTCTTGGCGCAGACTTAATCAAAACCGAAATTCTGGCTCATGTAACCGCAACAAAACATTACTTTCCCAAAACCAGAACAGTAATAGATATTGGCGGCGAAGACGCTAAATTAATACTGCTCAACGAACAAGGAATCTGGATAAATTATGTTTTCAACAACATCTGCGGAGCAGGAACTGGCAGCATGCTGGTTAATATAGCCAACAACCTTAATGTTAAAGTTGCTGACATAGCCAAAATCGCCCTAAAAAGCAAAAACAAACTGAATTTCCCTGCCAAATGCGGCGTGCTTCTTAATTCTGCGGTTATAACCTACAAAAACCGAGGAACTACTAAAGAAGATATATTAATGGGCGTGTGCCGAGCATTAATCAAAAACTATATGCTCCTTGCCAGAAATTTGAATATCCAGCCGCCTTATGTATTTCAAGGCGCTACTGCTAAAAACAAAGCGCTAATCAAAGCCTTTGAAGAAGAAATGAAAGAAAAAATTAATATACCTGAATATCCTGAATTAATGGGCGCTATTGGCATGGCTCTGCTTTGCAGAAAGGAAAACATTGATAATCAATTCAACTTTAATTTAGCCACTGAATATCAAATAAAAAATATTATTGGCCAGGGCTGTCCAAATAATTGCGACATTACTATTTTATATAAAAATAACAAAAAGATCGGAAGTATTGGAAACAGATGTTCAAACTGCGCGTAATCGCCATTCCGCCAATAGGAAAATACACAACCCCTTTAAGAAACACATTAAAGGGGCTTGGTTTTAATTTACAGGAGCAAATGACGCTCACACGGGATATGATAGACAAAGGATGCAAGCATAGCTCTGAAATGATGTGCTTTCCTTTTAAGGCCACTTTGGGATATTTTATGGAAGCGCTGGACAAAGGCGCTAATACGCTTTTGATGTTTGACTCTAATGGGCAATGCAGATTCAGACACTACTATATTATCCAAGAACATACATTACAGAATTTGGGTTATAAAGATTTTGAAATGATCCCTATTAGAGCCAATCATATGATCAAATCATTCAAACGAATTGATAAAAATCTCACAACTTTCAAAATTCTAAAAGCATTCAAGCGAACGTGGAAAGAATTAAAAGAAATTGAAAAACAAACAATAAAGCCAAAGTTTAACATTGGAATTATAGGCGAGATATATACAGTTATGGAAGACTCTCTGAATTTCAATATTGAACAGAAAATCAAAAGGGCTGGAATGAACCCCTATAACTGCGTAACTATGACTCATTTCTTAAGACATTATCTAATCAAGGACAAATACTTTAAGCAAGGTCTGAAATATTTTAATGGTCCTCTTGGCGGACATGGAATTCAAAATGTCGGCTATACATTAATGCTGATTGAAAAAAAATTTGACGGAATTATCTGGTTCCGTCCCCTATCCTGCATGCCCGAACAAACCGTTGACCCAATAATCAAATCCCTGTGCGATAAAGCCAATATACCATTATTGGTTATAGACATAGACGAAACCAGCGCTGAAGCAAACGTTGCAACAAGAATAGAAACATTCTTTGAACTGGTGCAGTATAAGTGACAATATGATTAAAAAAATCAAAATAATTTTTTTGTTGATTACAGGAGGGTTTTTTATTTGGCCAAATTTTGTTTTTGGGACAGCTGGCAATGTAGTTATAAATGAAATTTGCTGGATGGGGACAACTGAAAATTGGCGATATGAATGGCTAGAGCTTTATAACAATACTGACCAATCTATTCCTCTTGACGGGTGGAAAATTGAACTCTATCGAGATGATCTTGATTTTACTATTGATTTATCAGGGACTATTGAGAATTATTTTCTTGTTGTCGCTTCTGATGCAATTTTTGCTAATTACGATTTCAATTACTCAAATCTTGGTGGAAAAGTTAATAATAACGGACAAAGAATTGTTTTGAAAAACAACCAGGGAAGTATCGTTGATGAAATAGACTGTTTTTCTTCCGGAGAAGGATGGCTTGCTGGAAATAATTCTACTAAGCAAACGGCGGAAAGAATAACGAGTGGCTGGCAAACAAGTTTAAATCCCGGCGGCACACCTAAAGCGCAAAATAGCAAAGGCGAAGAAATTCCGCCAGAAGAAACACCAGAAGAAGAATCGGAAGAACCACCAATAGAAGAACCGCCAATAGAAGAGTCAAACGACGAAGAATCAACTCCGCCAACTGCAGTTAATCAGCCGCCTATTGCTGACGCTGGTATAGATATCACTGCTTTAGTTAATCAAAAAATATCTTTTGACGGCTCTTTGTCTTATGACCCGGATAATGATACTCTGACTTTTTTCTGGAACTTTGGCGACGGCGCTACTGACACAAAAGAAAAATCCTTTCATATTTATACTTATCCCGGACAATATATTGTCAGCTTGCTGGTGAATGATGACGAATTTTCTGATTTAGATATTATAACAGTCAACATCTATAATGACTCAATAATTATCAGTGAATTTCTGCCTGACCCAGAAGAAACAGACACAGAAAATGAATGGATTGAATTATTTAACCAAAGCGATAAAATCGCCAATCTGACCAATTGGCAAATTGATGACCAAGAAGGCGGAAGTTCGCCTTTTATTTTCCCGGAAAATAGTTTGATTGCGCCCGGGCAATTTTTGGTTTTAAGGCGACCAATTACTAAAATCGCCCTTGACAATGATAAAGACCAAGTTCGGCTGATTTATCCAAACGGCTCTTTATCCAGCCAAATAAATTATGAAGACACGCAACAAGGTTTTTCTATCGCTTTTGACAATAATGACTATTTTTGGACAAAAATTCCTACGCCTGGTTCAGCCAACATTATCAGCTCAACTGATTGGGATTCTCCAGACAAAAATATATCCAGCAACAATCCCCAGCCAAATATTGAACAAAGTCAAAATTTTGCCGCGCTTAGTCCAAAATCTGATTCCAACGAACAATTTTCAAACGAAACATCTGAAACAGCTTCTCTAATCAACTCAAGCCAATCAGCCAAAAAATCTAATCTCATTTTAACCCTTTCCATAATCATTTCCGGCTCTATACTGGCCAGCTGGCTTTTGATCCGATTGAAAAGAAAATAATCATTGACACTGCTTCCTGCCAAATAGTATCATATAAGTATGTCAGGACACAGTAAATGGTCTTCTATCAAACACCGTAAAGCGATTACTGACGCAAAACGGGGTAAAATATTCAGCAAGCTATCCCGCTTAATTAGTATTGCCGCAAAAGAAAAGGGTGGCGACCCAGAATCTAATCCCAAATTAAGAATGGCTATTGAAAAAGCCCGTCAGATGAACATGCCAAAAGATAACATTGAAAGAGCGGTTAAACGAGGCACTGGCCAGCTTGAGGGAGTTAAAATGGAAGAAATCATTTATGAAGCATATGGTCCGGCTGGCGTTGCTTTAATTATTGAAGGAATAACTGACAACAAAAACAGAACGCTTTCTGAAATCAAACATACTCTCGGGCGATTTAACGGAAAATTAGCTGAAGCAGGAAGCGTTAAATATCTTTTTGACAAAAAGGGCGAGGATTGGATTCCTAAATATCCTCTGGAAATTACTGACAAACAAACCAAGAAACAATTGGAAAAACTCTTTGAAGCGCTGGATGAAAATGATGATGTACAAGAAATATATTCAAATTTAAAAATATGATTATTTTAGGCATAGATCCGGGCACAGCCATAACCGGATGCGGCATTATTGAGAAAGTTCCAAACGGATTAAAACTTATTGATTATAGCTGTATCAGAACTGACAAAAACCATTCAACAGCTGAACGGCTAAAAGAAATAGACCAGCAATTAGCCAAGATAATCCGCAAATATAATCCTCAAAAAATTGCTGTTGAAGATATTTTCTTTTTCAAAAACCTTAAAACAGCTGTAAAAGTCAGCCAAGCGCGGGGCGTTATTCTCGCCAGAGCCGCCCGAGCAAATAAACAAGTTCAAGAATATACTCCGCTTCAGGTTAAACAAGCTGTTTCCAGCTATGGCCGAGCTGATAAAACCCAAGTTCAGAAAATGGTTAAATTATTGCTCAGATTAGAAGAAATCCCTAAGCCGGATGACGCGGCTGACGCGCTGGCTGTAGCAATATGCTGCGCGAATAGCACAAAATAATTACAATTATCAAATTATGTCCTTCATCACCCAATACATGATCAATCAAGGAATCCCGCAGGAAACCGTTATCCTGCTTTTAATGCTTCCTATTGCTGCCACTATTATTGCTTTTGCCCGTCAAATTATCGGCATTAAGGGTTTTGGTATTTACACTCCTCTGATTATTTCTTTTGCCTTCTCAGCCACTGGCTTAAAATACGGTCTGGCTTTCTTTATTACTATTTTATTAGTTGGCACTTCAATGCGGCTTTTGGCCAAACGTTTCCGACTGCTTTATTTGCCCAGAATGGCAATTGTTCTCACAACAGTAGCCATAGCTATTCTGGCTCTTTTTTCGCTCGGCGCTTATGCTGGCCGAACCGGCCTTATCACCGCTTCTATTTTCGCTATCTTGATTATGATAACTCTAGTTGAAAAATTTGTTGCCGCTCAAATTGAACGCGGCGCTAAAAAAGCAATAATACTAACCATTGAAACTTTGGCTCTTTCAGTAATCTGTTATTTTGTAGCTGGATGGCTATGGCTGCAAAATATGGTTTTTGTCTATCCTCTTTGGTTTATTCTGGGAAGCATTGTAATCAACATTGCGCTTGGCAAATGGACTGGATTACGGCTCTCTGAATTTCTTCGCTTTAGAGAAGCAATTAAAAGAGTTGAACTGCCTGAAAGGAAAAGATAATGTTTGATTTTATAAAAAAATCCCGATATATTTTGGGTATGAATGCCCGCAACCTAGCATATCTTCAGCCCTCTAATTCCTCGAGGGCTATTCGTATTGCGGATAATAAACTGTGGGCAAAAAGGATCTTAAGAAAAGCTGGCTTGCCTGTACTGCAAACTTACGCTGTTATTCGACAATCCAGAGATTTAAGAGAATTTGACTGGACTAGTTTGCCTCCAACTTTTGTACTTAAACCAAATCGAGGATTAGGCGGCGAAGGAATTGTTATTGTCTATGGCCGCAAAAAAAAATATCCTCGTCCTTGGGTAAAAGCCAATAAAAAAGAATTAAAAATTAAAGACCTCCAAAACCATATTTTTAATATCTTAGAAGGAAATTTTTCTTTGGCCGGACTGCCTGATATAGCTTTTTTTGAAGAACGAATTAAACTGCTTAAACTTCTCAAACCTTATTCTTACCGGGGAATTCCCGACTTAAGAATCATTGTCTATAACTCAACCCCGGTAATGGCTGAACTACGACTACCAACAAAAGAATCAAACGGCAAAGCTAATCTCCATTTGGGAGGAATCGGAGCAGGTATTGATTTAGGCACAGGAATCACCACTTCATCTGTCCAAAAAGACCGGCTTATTGACTATATTCCGAAAACAAGATTACTTCTTCGCGGAATTCAAATCCCTGAATGGAAAGAAATTTTAAAATTAGCTGTTCATGCCCAAGAAGCGACTAAAATCGGCTTTATGGGTATAGATATTGCCATTGACCGAGATAAAGGACCAGTCATTCTTGAATTGAACGCGCGACCCGGATTATCTATTCAAATTGCCAACTTAGCGCCTTTAGACGAACGGCTAAAAAGAATTAAAGGGCTAAAAATTAAAACAGCCGCCAAAGGCGTAAAAATCGCTCAAGACCTTTTTGGCGGAGAAGTGGAAGAAGAATTAGAAGAAATATCAGGCAGAAAAGTAATCGGCATTAACGAACTAATTGAAATTTTTGATTCGCAACGGGAAAAACATCTAACTATGGCTAAAATTGACAGCGGCGCTTATCGAACAACTATTTGCAGTGGTTTGGCCGAGCAGTTGGGAATTAATAAAATAATCGGCTATAAAAAGGTTCGCGGCGCTTTAGGAGCCGAAAACAGACCATTGATTGATCTTTCGTTTATCCTTAACAAACGGCTCGTAAGCACTGATGCGTTTGTGGCTGACCGAACAGAAATGAAATATGATATTATTGTCGGCAGAAAGGATTTAAAAAGATTTTTAGTTGACCCGGCTAAAAATATTTTTATGTCTCAACGCGTCTTGGAAAAAGCAAAAGCAAAACGGGGAATAAAATAGTATGAAAATTCTTATTATTGGCTTGCCAAAATCAAAAGAATCGCAATTATTAAAACAAGAAGCTGAAAAGAAAAATCATCAAATTAAAATAATTCCCTTATCCGAATTGCTCTTTAACGGCAAAGACAAATTGACTATATCTACCCAAACAGAACAAGACATAGCTGATTTTGACGCTGTCCTATTTCGGGCAATCAACCGCCATATTACAGAGGCAAAAATTACTGCCTGCTATATGAAAAATAGAAAAAGAATAGTTGTTGACGAAATTTTAGCAAAGGGAAATTATGAATACCATAAATTCTTTATGCACAGCTGTCTCTTGTCTAAAAATATTCCCCAACCGCTCACCTTTTATGCTCTAAATATAGAAAACATCAAAAGAGCTGTTAATAAAATAAAGCCGCCATTTGTTGTAAAACATATAAAAGAAATGCACGGCCGCAGTAATTTCCGTTTTGATTCTGAAAAAGAAATTCTTGATTTTTTCAGCCAGAATAAAAAACAGCGCTTGGGACATTATATAATCCAGGAATGGCATCCTTCAAAATATTATTACAGAACTCTTGTCTTGAACAATAAGGTCTTAGGAATTATGGAACGGATATCCCTTCATTGCCAGGACCGTCCTCAAATTCCTCTAAGCCAAAGATCAAAAAAAGCTGAATTAACATCAGCTTTGAAAAAATTATCTCTTAAAACAGCTCAAGCAATGGATATTGAATTCGCTGGCTTGGACATTATGCCGGATAAAAATAACGAACTGCAAGTTTTAGAAATCAACCGCTCGCCTAGATTTAAACGATTCACCCAAGTCACTGGCGTCAACGTCGCCGAAAAAATGATAAATTACATTGAACAGAAAATAAATCTATAATCAATTATTCATACTACAAATAAGTTATTTCTTGATTTGAACAAATTTTCTTTTGCCTGCCTGGATTATCATTCTATCTTTAATATCTATTTCAGCGCGCCAGTCCTTAATTACTTTCCCGTCTATTTTAACCGCGCCTTGCTCAACAAGCCGTCTGGCTTCGGCTTTGCTGAAAGTCAATTTTGTTTTGACCAATAAATCCAGTATATTATATTTCCTGCCGCTCAATTTAAAAACAGGCATTTCTGACGGCTTTTCTCTTTTCTGAAAAACGCGGTTGAATTCTTTTTCAGCGCCTAAAGCTGATTTTTTGCTGTGATGAATAGAAACAATTTCTCTGGCTAATCTTGCTTTAATATTGCGAGGATTAGCTTTGCCGTCTTTTATTTGCTTGCCCGTTTGAATGATTTCCGTCATTGAAACATCAGTACAAAGCTCTAAACCGAGAAGGATCAATTCATCCGGCCAAGACATAATCAGGCCGTACATTTGATTTGGTTCAGCATCCAAAGCAACCATATTGCCTTCTGTTTTGCCCATTTTTTTACCGGACGGATCAACTAAAAGCTTGGTCGTTAAGACAAATTTTTCTTTGTTTTTAAGCGCTTTCATTAAATCGCGGCCGCAAAGCATATTAAATGTTTGGTCATTGCCTCCAACCTCCAAATCAATATCCATTTCTACGCTGTCATAGGCCTGAGCCAAGGGGTATAAAAACTCATGACGATAAATTGGCTTTCCTTGTTTAAGACGCTCTTGGAACATATCTCGGGCAAGTATTTGTTGAACTGTAAAATTAGAAGCTATTTCTATTAAATCCAGGAAAGTAAGCTTGTCATTCCATTGGCTGTTATACATAATCTTAGCTGAATTTTCTCCGGAAAATCTTAAAATCTTGCCGGCTAATTTTTTGTAATTCTTGGCATTGTCAAGAACTTGTTTTCTGGTCATTTTCTTCCGAACTTCTGTCTTATCCGTTGGGTCGCCAATCATAGCCGTAAAATCGCCAATAAGCATAATCACCTTATGGCCCAATGCCTGAAACTGCGCCAATTTTCTAAGAGTAATGGCATGCCCGATATGAAGCGTTGGCGCGGTGGGATCATAACCGCAATAAAGCTTTAATTTTCTGTTGGATTTTAATTCTTTTTCTAAGGCCTGTTTATTAGGATAAATATTTTCTACTCCGCGAAAAAGAACTTCTTGAATTTTATCTTGCTGGTTCATATAACTTAACTATACCACCCTTGCCAAGCACGGTCAATTCTGTCAGAATACCAGAATAAAGGATGAAGTTATGCCTAAAAGAAAAAGGAGGAAAATTAAAACAATAATCCGCTTTATTGTTTTTTGTTTAATCCTATTCGTTCTTGGAACAATGGGTATATTTGCCTATTTTGCCAAAGACCTACCTGATCCGACTAAAATCAATCAGCGCCAAATAGTCCAGTCAACCAAGATTTATGACCGAACCGGTCAAATAGTTCTTTACGATATTCATGGTGAAGAAAAAAGAACAATCATCTCATTTGAGGAAATACCACAATTTATCAAAAACGCCACTGTAGTTGCTGAAGATGATAATTTTTATCATCATATTGGCATGGACTGGCGCGGTATTCTACGAGCGGCCTTGGCTAACCTAAGGGGTAAAAAAATCGCCCAAGGCGGCTCTACTATTACCCAACAATTTATCAAAAATGCATATTTAGGCGGACCCCTATCTGAAAGAACCTACGCCCGCAAAATCAAAGAACTAATTTTAGCCCTATTATTAGAAAGAAAATATTCTAAAGATGAAATTCTGAATTTTTATCTTAATCAGATATCATACGGCTCTAACGCTTATGGCGTTGAAGCAGCCAGCCAGACCTTTTTCAATAAAACAGCAACAGACCTAACTTTAGCTGAATCCGCGCTGTTAGCGGCGCTTCCACAGTCGCCCAACTATTACTCGCCTTATGGATCACATCCTGAAGAGCTTAAATCAAGAACTGAATATATTTTAGAAAGAATGATTAAATTCGGCTATATTACCGAAGAACAAGCCAATCAGGCGCAAGAAGAAGAACTAAAATACGCTTCTCTGACAGATCTGAAAGCGCATCATTTTGTTACTATGATTAATGAATATTTAGAAATGCATTACAGCCAGCGCTATACAGATATTAATATGGCCGGATTGAAAGTGTATACTACATTGGATTGGGACCTCCAACAAATTGCCGAAGAAGTGATTGATCAAGCCGCAGTCCAAAACGAAAAAAAATATCGGGCAACTAATGCCGCTTTGGTAGCGATTGATCCTAAGACAGGCCAGCTTTTATCTTTGATTGGCTCAAAAAACTATGAAGAAGACCAATTTAATGTTGCCACCAGCCCGCATAGACAGCCCGGATCTTCTTTTAAGCCGTTTGCTTACGCAGCCGCTTTTAAAAAAGGATTTACTTCAGAAACCATCTTATTTGACCTGCCAACCAGCTTTGGCAAATTCGGAGCAGGAGAAGGAAAAGAATACAAGCCCAATAATTATGATCTGAAATTCCGGGGACCAGTAACAATGAGACAGGCCTTAGCCCAGTCAATTAATCTGCCCTCGGTTAAAACCCTTTATTTAGCCGGTATTAATGAAACAATCAACTTAGCCCAAGATATGGGCATTACTACCCTAAAAGACAGAAAAAATTACGGATTATCCCTGGTTTTAGGAGGCGGCGAAGTAAAGCTTATTGATGAAACAGCTGCTTACAGTGTTTTTGCCTCTGAAGGAATAAAGCATCCTCTGACAATGATTTTAAAAATAGAAGACGCTCAAGGAAATGTTTTAGAAGAATATCAAGACAAACCAATTCGCGTTTTAGACGAACAAATAGCCCGTCAAATCAATGATATTCTTTCAGATGAAACAGCCCGGATTCCAATGTTCGGTTCTCGTTCAAATCTTTATCTACCCGGCATACCAGCAGCTGCCAAAACCGGCACAACCCAGGACTACAGCGATGGTTGGACAGTCGGCTATACTCCAAGTTTGGTAGTTGGCATCTGGGCCGGAAACAATGATTTTACTAAAAAAATGAAACAAGGCGCAGCCGGGTTCTACGTCGCAGCCCCGATTTGGAATGATTTTATGACACAGGCGTATGAAGTAAAAATAGAGACAAGAATAGAAACGGTTCCCCAGAATGAGGGGCTGTCCCTATTTCGACTTCCTGAAACCACAGAAAACTTCACTTTGCCAGAACCAACCCCAACCAGCACTAAACCAATGCTTAACGGTCAACTCGCCTATCAAAAGAAAGTTAAAATTGATCAGATTTCCGGAAAATTAGCCACTGATTTAACTCCGCCTGACTTAATTGAAGAAAAAATATACCAAGAAGTCCATTCAATTCTTTATTATCTTGACCAAGATGACTCTCTATTCCAAAATTGGGAAACGCCTGTTTTAGAATGGGCTCAAAACCAGCCCTGCTCTGAAGGTTTTTGTTATAACCAAAATCCACCAAGCGAATACGATGACATCCACATACTGGAAAACCAACCGGAAATAAAAATAACCTTCCCGAAAGAAGATAGTTTAATTATTGGAAATACTTTAACTATTCAAGCTCAAACCCAAGCAAACTTAGGCATCAAACAACTTGATTTCTTTATAAATAACCAATTAATCGGCTCAGATATTACCAAACCATATTCTGTTACCTTTAATATCTTGCCCTACTTAACCGACTCTGCCAAGCAAACCATTAAAGTCCGCGCATACGATAGAGTTCTTAACAGACAAGAGGATGAAATAATTATAATCAAACCTTAATTGGCATAACTACATATGTATAGCTTGTGTCGCCAACGGGCCTGATAACCACCGGACTGGCGCTGGTATTTAGTCCTAAAATAACTTTATCGCTGAAAATAGTATTTAACCCATCTAATAGATAGCGGTGATTAAAGGTCGCCTCTACTTCTTTGCCTTTAATTTGCGCTTCGAGTTGTGATTTATTCTCACCAATATCAACATCCCTAGATAAAACCTCTATTAAAGATTTTTTAGGATTAAAATTAACTTTAATATTATTGACTTTTCCGCTAAATAAACTGGCTATTTTAACATTTTTTATTAATTCTTCCCGGTTAACTACAACTTGTGTCTGAAAACTATCTGGAATAATTTGTTGATAATCTGGGTATTGTCCTTCTATTAATCTGGATATAACCTGTGTATAACCTAAATCAAATAGAATCTGATTGCCTGATAAAACAATTTTCACCTCTGTTTGTTTTTCGCCTAAAATCCTTATTATTTCCTGAATAGTTCTTTGAGGAATAATTATTGACTGGCTTGTTAGTTTATTATTAGAATTAATATCAATATTACTTTCTGCCAGCCGAAAACTGTCTGTGGCCGCTAATCTAATTAAATTTTTATCAAAAAACATATAAATACCGGATATTTCTGGACGGGTTTCTGAAATAGCCGCCATTTCAACTACTTGAGCTAAATTATTTTTCAATAATTCTCCACTGATTTTTACCAGTGGTTTTTCTTTTATTTTAGGAATGATTGGAAAATCATTAGCGCTTAAACCATTAAGAATAGATTTAAATTTTTCGCACTTTAATTCTAATTTATTATTTTTAATTTTAATTTCGATTTTTTTATTAGGTAAATTATTTACAAAATCACTAATTAATTTAGCTGGCACAGTAATCTTGCCTTTTTTAATAATTTTTCCAGCCAACCAAGTATTAATTCCAATTTCTAAATTTGTTGAAGAAATTTTTAATTTATTATCTTCAATTTCTAAAAGAATATTATTTAATATTGGTAATGTTAAATTTTTACCAATAATTCTTTCAGTTATATTAATACTTTGTTTTAAATTTTCTTGAAGACAAATAATTTGCATATTTTTTTAATAATATTAATAATAATTAATTAATTAAATTTATTATTAGTATTATTAGGTTTTTATAATCTGTGGAAAAATTTAATTTTAGAATATATGTTTAAGGTTTAAGGTTTTAAAATATGTTAATTTAGATATAAATAATTTGGGGATAAATTCTTAATTAATTATAAATCCGTTCTTTAATAAGATTAATTTCATGTTGAAGTGATTCATTATTTTCTATCTCTTTATTGATTTTTTGACAACTATACATTGCCGTGGTGTGATCGCGGCCGCCTAATTTTTCGCCAATATATGGATAAGAACTATTTAATTCTTTTCTAATTAAATACATACATATTTGTCGAGGTCGGACTAATTCTTTTTTTCGAGAATGATTTGATATGTCGTTTATATTTAAATCATAAAATTCAGATACTATCTTAAGTATTTTTTTATAATTAGTTATTTTTTTTGGCGAGTTTATAATTTTAAAAAGCATTTTCTGGGTTGTTTTAATATTTGGAGTCATGTTATTTATTTGCGCGTAAGCAATAATTCTATTAAGTGCGCCTTCTAATTCTCGGATATTGTTTTGAATATTTGTGGCAATATAATCTAAAATTTCTTCAGGGATTTTAAATTTTTTTTCCTTGGCTTTGTTTTTTAATATAGCTATTCTAGTTTCTAATTCTGGATAACTAATATCAGCTATCATCCCTCCTTCAAAACGAGACCGTAAACGTTCTTCTAATGTGGAAATTGCTTTTGGCGGCCTGTCTGAGCTTATAATAACTTGTTTGTTTTTTTGATGAAGCGCGTTAAAAGTGTGAAAAAATTCTTCTTGAGTTTTTTCTTTACCGGCAATAAATTGGATATCGTCAATTATTAGAGTGTCTATCTTGCGATATTTATCTTTAAATGTATCCATTCCCTTTTTTGAAATAGCATCAACCAATTCGCTGGTGTATTTTTCTGAGCTTAAGTATTTTATTTTTCGGGATGGATATTTTTTAACTAATTCATTGCCAATGGCTTGGAGTAAATGCGTTTTGCCCAATCCAACTCCGCCATAGATAAATAATGGATTGTATAATATTCCTAAATGTTTTATTACTCCCCTGCCGGCTGCTTGAGCTAATTCATTAAACGAACCGACAATAAAATTATTAAAGTTATATCTAGGATTTAAATTCGTCTCTTTATTAAGTGTAAATCTTGGAAGGTCTAATTGATTTTCTATTAAAGATGGAATCGCCTTTTGTTTGATTTTAGGAATGATTGATGGAATAATTTCTCCGCTAATAATAAATTTAACTTTTTTAACATCCGGAGAATTATTTCTAAGAATCTTTAAGATAAGTTTATTATATTTATTTTCCAGCCATTCCTTAGTGAATCCGTTAGGCGCGCTAATAGTAATTGTTCCGTCTTTTTTAGATCGAATTTTAGTATTCTTAAACCAAGTAATAAAACTAGCTTTGGAAATACCCAGCTCAATTTCGCCTAAAACGGTTTGCCAAAGCTCTTTTAATTTCATAGTTTGAATAAAAATTATTTTCAAAGACATTATATCATATTAAGGAAATGAATCAAACACATTTAAACCTGTTTTTGTGAACAATCTGTGGATGAAGTGTGGAAAGAAATAAGGGTTTGACTTAATAAATAAAAAAGATTAAGCTTAATATGTTATGTCTATTACTTATAAACCTAAGAAAAGAAAACGAAAAAGAGTTCATGGTTTTAGAGCGCGGACGGCTGAACAATGCGGGCGCAGGATTATATCAAGGCGAAGGAAGAAAGGAAGAAAAAGATTGACTGTTTAATGTCATTCTAAACGACAAGTTTTTATGTTGTCCAGAAAATATAAATTAAAAAGAGATAACGATTTCAGAAAAGTATTTAAACAAGGCAGGTATTATCACGGAAATTTTATTAGGATTAAGATTCTTAAAAATGAGTTAGATGTAAGCAGATTTGGTTTCATAGTTGGATTGAAAATATCAAAAAAAGCAACTGAAAGAAATAAAATCAGGCGTCGTTTAGAGCAAGCAGTCCGACTTAATTTGAATCAGATTAAAGATGGTTTTGATGTGGTTGTTTTGGCAGAGAAGGAAATAAAAGAAAAAGAATATCTATCAATAGAAGAGGTTTTGCTTAATTTATTCCAAAAAGCTAAATTATGGAAATCTTAATAACTTTATTCAACGAAATTCTTTACAGGCCGCTTTTTAACGGTTTGATTTGGCTGTATAATATTATACCCATTCATGATTTAGGCATAGCTATTATTGCTTTGACTATTTTAATCCGTTTTCTTTTATATCCTCTTTCTAAAAAAGCCATTCAATCACAAAAAGCGTTGACTAAGCTTCAGCCGGAAATAAAAGAGATTCAGAAAAAGTATAAGAATAAAGAGGAGCAGGCCAAGGCCATGATGGCTTTATATAAAAAACATAAAGTTAATCCAATGGCTGGCTGTCTGCCTATTTTAGTCCAGTTCCCTATCCTTATTGCTCTTTATAGGGTCTTTTTTACAGGACTTGATCCTAATAACTTAAATGGACTTTATAGTTTTATTGAAATACCCGGAACGCTTAATTTAATGTTTTTAGGAATAATTGATCTTTCTCAAAGAAGCATTTTTTTGGCTTTATTGGCTGGATTTTTGCAGTTTATACAGTCCAAAATGATTATGCCTAAAATGATGTCTGGACAGAATAGTAAAAATTTAAAGATAGGCGGTTTGGATTTTAGTTCTTTAATGAGCCGTCAAATGACATATTTTATGCCAATAATAACCATTTTTATTGCTTGGGGCCTGCCGGCTGCCTTGCCTCTTTACTGGGTAGTGATTACTTTATTCGGCATTGCGCAGCATCACTTTACTAAAACACAAGTTGCGGGTTAATATATAAATATGGAAAAAGCAGAAATCATCAAAAAAACAATAGTAGAATTATTAGAAACAATGGGCTTTGATGGCGATGTTGCTGTTAATGGCTCTGATGAAAAAAACATCTTGGTTAATATTGAAACTCAACATGCAGGATTTTTAATTGGCCATACCGGAACAAATTTAGACGCTCTACAGCATTTAGCCAGGGTTTTAGTCAGTAAAAAAAGCAACGAGTCGGTTCAGTTTCTTTTAGATGTTAATAGTTATAGGAAATATAGAATAGAATTGTTAAAAGAATTAGCTAAGAATATAGCTAAGCAGGCGCTAACAGAAGGCGTGGCTGTCACTCTCCAGCCAATGCCTGCGTATGAACGGAGGATTATTCATTTAACGCTAATGGACGAACCGCAGATAAATACCGAAAGCATTGGAGAGGATCCGGAAAGAAGAATCGTTGTCAAGGCCGTTAAATAAATATGTTTTATGCTTATTAAAGCCAAGAAAATTATTGGCTGTCAGGTGGTTACCCAAAGCAATTATCATTTGGGCAGGGTTGTGGATTTTGATATAGATTCCTCCAGACAAAATATTATTAAATATTATGTTTCCACCGGACTCTTGGGTTTTGCCAAAAGTCGGTTAATTATTAATACTGGACAAATTGTTGAAATACAAGAAAAGAAAGTTATAGTTGAAGACGCAGTTGTTTCAGGAAAAGCGACCGTAGAATATGCTAAGTAGGAAAATCGCCTACAATACTATTATATCAGCAGGGGCTAGGATTATCGGACTAGTCCTTTCTTTAGTAATTGTTAGTTTTATTACTCGCTATTTGGGACAGGATGGTTTTGGTAATTATATTATCATTTTAGCCTTTCTTTATTTCTTTGTTGTTTTAGCTGATTTGGGCCTTTATTCTATCTGTGTTCGGGAAATATCCAGACCCAAGGCAGATGAGCGGAAAATAGTCAGCAATGCTTTTACTTTAAGAATTTTTGTTGGATTATTTATTTTTCTTCTTGCTCCTTTGATTGCCTATTTTTTTCCTTATCCCATTCAGGTGAAGTTAGGCATTCTAATCGGCGCTCTTGGTTTTTGGTTAATGTCTAATCAGCAGGTATTGATGGGTGTTTTTCAGAAGTATTTGCGGATGGATAAGGTGGCTCTGGCTGAATTTTTAGGACGAGTTGTCCAATTGGGCTTGGTGGTTTTTTTCGTTTGGCAGAAATTTGATTTTCTTTTTATTGTCGGCGCTTTGGTTGTCGGCGCTTTGGTTAATTTTCTTTTAGTTTTTCTTTTCAGCCGGAAATATATTCCTATTTCCCTCCAGTTTGATTTTGTATTTTGGCGTTCTCTTTTGAAGGAGTCCTGGCCATTGGGCTTGGCAGCTATTTTTGTAATGATTTATTTTAAGCTGGATACAATTATGCTTTCTTTAATGAAAGACGCGGCTGATGTTGGTATTTATGGTTTGTCTTATAAAATTTTAGAAAGTTTACTTTTTTTCCCAGCCATGTTTGTTGGTTTGATCATGCCTTTAATGTCTAAATACGCGCTTTCTGATAAAGCAAAGTTTAAGAAAATTACCCAAAAGACATTAGATGTTTTGTTGATATTTATCGTGCCTATGCTGATAGGCACTTTTTTTCTTTCGGATGAGATAATAAGTTTAATTGGAGGTCAAGGTTTTGAAGCGTCAGCCGGCGTCTTGAGTATCTTGATTATTGCCACTGGCATTATTTTTCTTGGTGTTCTTTTTTCCAATATGATTATTTCATTAAAAG
>Ga0209976_10000715_pt1 | contig 20687 bp, 22 predicted proteins | sample SumtaG_FD_182806 | JGI IMG/M metagenome (GOLD analysis project Ga0209976, IMG submission 182806) | Deep subsurface microbial communities from Indian Ocean to uncover new lineages of life (NeLLi) - Sumatra_00157 metaG (SPAdes) (version 2) | ecosystem: Environmental > Aquatic > Marine > Oceanic >...
AATTGTCTCTCTTTTTTACAAAAGCATAATATTGCCTTGGAGTTATAATTAGAAATTATTTACATTGAAAGTGTAAGGTATATCGTTTTACTCAAGTTTAAATATTTCTTCTTTTATTTGATAATAAGAAGTTCGTATGCATTTTATTTAGAAAAGTTGTAAATTTGACATCTAAAGTACGCTTGGTTTTGATAGGGAGACCAGAAATGGGGAAAACGACTATTAAAAAAGTCGTTTTTGAAGGTGAAGATCCAAATGAATTAATTATATTTCCATTGGAACCTACGCTAAAAACTGATTTTTCTGTACATAAATTTATGGATTCAAAAATTATTCTCTTAGATACTGCTGGCCAATCGTTATCGAATTTGCTAGAAGATGAAGAGAAACAAATTAGATCTTTTGAAAATTCTAATGCGATAGTATATGTTTTCGATTATCCATCCTATATAGAAAATTCTGAAGAAGTCATCAATGATATCCGCCGTATTTATGAAATCAATAAGAAACATAACTTCAATGCTAAAATTATTTTATTCCTTCATAAAATCGACCTTATTGTTGCTCAAAAATTAGGTCTTAAGTTAGCTCTTGTCGTAAAACAGATTAGAAAACTTCTGAATTTACCCGAAGATCTCGGTATTTATTACACAAGTTTACATCCTAATTTAATTTATACAATTTATAATGCCTTATCAGCGACAATCGGAAGCTTTTCAGAAGACATATCAAAGTTAGAATCGACTATAAGAAAGCTCCTTGAAAATTTGGAGAAGACAATTTGTTTTGTATCTAACCAAGATAACAATCTTATAATAGAAGTAATGTCAAATGATTTTGATACTACTACACTTTATAATCTGAATGAAGAAATGTATAAATTAATTAAATCTACTGAGGATATCAAAGCCATTAGCTTAGAATCTAAAATTCTTTATAGTGTTTCAGAAGATATTTCAGAAATTAATTCCAATTTTAAAAAGATCATACTTCTTTCTGAAACTTTAGATGAACATGAATTAAATAGCAAAATTACTGATATAAAAAACGAAATAGGTTAGTAGCCGTAGTTATAATTAAATAAATAAACCTAAATTATGTTAAAGCAAGTATACATAATCTTAAACGATAAAATAATATATCATAGGAGCTATTCTAAAGGAATAAATGCTTCCCTCCTGATAAATGTCTATCTCAGTATTAAAAGTGAGGCATTTTCTAGCATAGGAGATGAAATTGGAATTCATGATTTTTTTGAGTCACGAATTTTATACTTGGCTGATAGAGATCTTAATTTACTATTCCTTTTTGTGTTAGGATTTTCTGATGATATTGAGACTGCAAAACCCCTTATTAAGAGATTAAGAAATAAATTTCTTGATTCCTTTAAGGATAATATGGCAAATGTCGATTTTGCTGCAAAAAATGAAGAAATAAAGGTATTTGTTGATGAAATTCAAAGAAATTTTAGAGTAAAAATATCCATAGTTGGCCTTTCTGGTGTTGGGAAAACTACAATTACGCGATTGATAAAATCAGAAGAAGTTCCTACAGAACATATTCCGACAATAACAGGAAAAGTTGCTACGATTAAGCTTGAAGGAGTAAATTTATATTTATGGGATTTTGCAGGGCAAGATCAGTTTGACTATTTATGGGAAAAATTTATGACTGGAAGCGATGCGATACTTCTAATGACTGATTCAACTCAAAGTAATATTGAGAAAAGTAAAAATTTCATAAATATATCAAGTAAGGCAGTACCTTTTGCTCGAATAGCAATAATTGCAAACAAACAAGATTTACCCCATGCTATAAGCATCGAGGAAATTGAAAATGTAATAGGTCAAAAAACTTATGCAATGGTCGCTATTGAACCCGGTAGTAGAGATAAAATGATCAGAATTATTGCAGATCTCTTGGATTTGAATCCTGATGTATCTCCATTATTTAAACCTATATTCGAAAGAGATATGACAGCAAAAAATGCTCAAAAAGCGCTAGAAGAAGGCAATTTAAAACAAGCAGTAATGGATTTTGATAAATTGTATTCTTTGTGCAATGAAATAGGGGATGAATCAAAAGCAACTGAATATAAAAAAAAAGCTGATAAATTAAGAATTTTTACGATTTGATACTAAATTTTGATTTAATATTAAAAAACGAGGTATAAAAAATGTTAACTAAAAGAGTGGCTCTTGTAGGGAAACCAGAAGTAGGAAAGACGACTATAAAAAAAGTGATATTTGAAGGAGAAGACCCAAATGAATTAGTTTTGTTTCCGTTGGAAGCAACAATTGGTATTAAGTATAGCGTACATGAATTTATGGACTTAAAAATTAGTTTACTCGACACACCAGGTCAGTCACTCCCGATTTTATTAAAGGATGAAGATAAACAATTAACTACTTTTGAAAACACGGGGGCTATAATTTATATTTTTGATTATCCGACATGGATTTCTGATTCGCAAGATATTATTGATGATATCAAGAGCCTATATGAAATTAACAAAAAACACAAATTTGAGGCTAAACTTATATTATTCTTACATAAAATCGACCTGTTAATTGATAAGAAGATTGGGAGTAAGCTAGATTTAATTAGGAAACAGATAAATAGACAATTAGAATTGCCTGAGGATTTAACGATTTACTTCACAAGTTTACATCCAAATTTAGTATATACTATTTACAATGCTATTTCACATACTTTCAGTACTTTTTCTGAAGCCACTGTAAATCTGGAAGAAATTATTAAAAAATCAATGCAAAACTTAACAAAGACTATCTGTTTTGTTTCTAATCAAGATAGAAATCTTATTGTTCAAGTTTCCTCAACAGATTTTGATACAAGTACACTCTATTATTTATATGAGAGAATTTATGAAGAAAGTAAATTAAGTGGAGAAACCATTTCTGTAGCTAAGTTTATAAGTGCTGGTCCTAAAATATTATATAAATTAATAGTAGATCTTAGTAGTTATAATGCTAGCTTTAAGAACCTCCTAGTGTTTTCTGAAACACTACAAGAAGAAGATTTGAATAATCTTGTGAACAATATAAAAAAGGCTCTAGAACAGAATAGTATATAAATTCAAATAATTCGGGAAAGAAGGGATGTTAAGACAATTTTTCATTATATTAAATGATGATATTATATATCAAAGGAATTATGCAAAAGGTTTAGACGATACTTTCTTTTCAAATATATACATGAAGATTAAAAAAGCTGCGCTCTCAAAATTTGGGGCTGAAGTTGGAAGTTTTGAGATTTTTGAATATAAACTATCTTACACCGTGGAAAAGGATTTAAATTTAATTATCCTCATGATCTCTGGATTGGGAGATGAATTTGAGAATATAAAACCTCAACTCAATAAATTTAAGAAAGAATTTTTAGACATTTACGGTGACAGTATCAAGGATATTGAATTAACAATAATAACAGAAGTTATTGACCCCATGGTAGATGCTATTCATAAAAATTTAAAACCTAAAATTTCACTTATTGGATTTTCAGGAGTGGGGAAGACTACAACTACTAAATTAATTAAGGCAGAAGAAATCCCTATGCAGCATACTCCTACTATTACAGGTGAAGTTGCAACAATAAAAATTGGAAAATTGCATTTCTTATTATGGGATTTCGCTGGTCAAGAGGAATTCGGTTTTCTTTGGGAGAAATTTATAAATGGAAGCGATGCTGTACTTTTAATAACCGATTCTACTTTGAAAAATCTTGAAAAGAGCCGATATTTTTTTGAATTAGTTAACAAAGTTGTTCCCTATGCACGGTTAGCAGTTATTGCTAATAAACAAGATTTGGATGAAGCATTGAATGTCCAAGATATTGAACGATTATTAGGGCAGAAAACTTACCCGTTCATAGCCATAAATCCGGAAAATCGAACAAAAATGATACGCATCATCGCTGATCTTTTGGATATGGACCCTGAAGTATCACCTCTGCTGAAACCTCTTTTTGAGAGAGATTCCTTAATGAGTGAAGCCCAAAAAGCTTTAGAAAAAGGAGCATTCAGTGAAGCCGTAGAATTGTTTGAGAAAATAGGTAATACTTGTTTTGAACTAGGGGATGATTCTATTGCTCTTGATTTTCAAAGTAAAGCAGAAAAACTAAGAACTGCGTTAAAATCGCGACAATAGAATACTTATTGCCAAGTTCTGGTTAAGTTTTGAAGAAATGCGAGTACTTCAGTCTTTGCTATTGGGATTATATCTGCACGAAATATAATTTTATTATCTTTATAAGGCAAAGTAAACTTCATTTCTACTGTTTCTTGATATTCTAGGGCTTCTTCAATTTTCAACAATGCTTCTTCTACAATTGGCTTAGGTAAAAAATCATTTAAACTCTTTCCAATGAAATTTTGAGATTTGGATACTAAATCAAAAACTTTCTCAATTTTTTTTTCTAATTTCACATCTTGAAAGATGCCATCTATTGTGATTCTAAAAATCGAAAAAGGAATGTGCTTAAGGAGAAGAGCATTTTGATGCTCACTTTTTATTAGACTTTCTTGATTCTGGAGTTTTTCTATTGTTGTTCCTATTTCCAAGCCAATTGAAATAATCAAATCCATATCCTCAGCTGAAAGTGTAGTTTTACTATTAAAAAGCATGCTAATGGAGCCTAATATTTCAAACTTAGAGAATAAAGGTATAACAGCACTAGGTTCTGATTCATAACCGATAAAAAACATTTTTATTACATCTGGAAAGTTTTCGTTGACCAGCGCTACTCCTCTTGAATATACAATGTCGAAAGGTTTTTTGGTTACTTCTTGATGATTGTTGTTTTGAAAAAAGAATTGTGGAAGTCCTTTGTGTGCTTTTATCTCTGCAATATTTTGAGTTTTATCAACTAAATGGATGCAACATCCTTTAAGATCTAAAAACTCTATTATTGAAACTATAATTTTATTTAGAAGATCTGTAAGATCTATTGCCTGGTTTGCAATACTAATAAATTTATTCATCGTATCTATTTTTTTTGCATGTTCTTTAAGCTTTTCTTCTATTACATGTATATCAGAAAGATCATGAAATAAATATTGAATAAAAAAGTCATCCCCTAATTGGATTTCGTTTACACTTACTTCAAGATAGAGTGGTTTGCCTGTTGATTTTTTGATTCGGGAGATAATCGGTGGAGGTTTATCGATAAGATGACTAACCATATTCGGATCTACTAACCCTTCATCAAATAAATCAAGTTGAATTGCTTTTACTCCTAGTATTTCTTCTTTACTTCGTTCAATTAATTTCTCTGCTTCCAAGTTAGCATCAATGATTATACCCGTGTCGCGATTCATAATGAAAATAGCATCCCGTGCCGCTTTAAATAGAGATTGATAACGATGTTCTGCCATTTCTAATGTTTTAATTGCTGGTTTAATAGTTTCATAATAAGAAATAAAGAATTTCTCCATTTCTTTTAATTTTGATGTATCTCTTTTAAATTCTTTAGGTTCGTAGTCAAAAGCTTTATAGGCTTCTTCGATATTTGTGAAATTTTGAGCAAAACCTTCAAGTAACTTATTTGCAAGCATTAAGCTTAATTCACTCTTATAATCTGTTATCACTGATACCAATAAACTCTCATATAACCCTCGAGCAAATGGATTAGGTAATTTGAAAAATAAATTAGCTGTTTTTATTTCACCAAATATGTGAATAAATACTCCCTTTGTTGGAAGTTCCATAAGTGAGGGAATCTCTCTCAAGTATTTTTCTTCCAATGACTCGGGTGCTTTCAAAATTATTTTAGGCCCATAAAGGGGGTCAAAACGCGATAATATTAATGCCGGTTCCAAACTCTTTCACATATTTAAAGTATAGTATCTCGAATTTTAAGTAATAATTGAATTATTTAAATTTATTGTTAAATCACTATTTATAAATATACTTATCATTAAAGTTTTTTATCATTTTCTAAGAATCTACAAAGAAATTATCCAGTTTAATTGATAAATTGCTGTTTCCCTTATTTTATTAAACTCATACCTTTCTAGACACCTTAACTTAATTCAATGGATAGAAAAAGAAATATTCTAAAGAGATTAAAATTTTCCATAATTATGGAAGATTTAGATATATACTTACAACCTACCGAATTTTTTGATTTCAATAAGAAGTCAGTAAGTAAAAAAGCTATTGAGATTACTGGTGATCTAAAAACCGAAAAAGAAAAAGCTATTGGATTATTTTATTGGGTAAGGGATGAAATTAAATATAATATGTTAACATATATTCCTGATGTAAAAGCGAATTTTAGAGCAAGTGTTACCTTACGACGACGGAATGGATTTTGTGTATCAAAGTCAATTTTACTGTCATCATTTGCACGAGTGATAGGGATCCCTGCTCGTATTCATTTAGTAGATTTAATTAATCATAAAATTTCCCAAAAAATAATTGATTTTATGGGCACAAATGTCATGCACTATCATGGTTATAGCGAATTCTATTTAGATGGGAAATGGGTGAAATTAACACCCTCTTTTGACCCTCAAACGGCTCTAAAAGGTAAATTTTTTCCCATGTGTGAATTTGACGGTGAATGTGATGCAGTTTTTCCTGAATATGACAACGATGGAAATAGATTCGGTGAATATGTTATGGATAGAGGGGTGCATGCTGATTTGCCTCTTGACGACATTGCTAAAGTTTTTGAAGAGAAATATCCTGCGATTAATCAATTTAAGAATGGGATACTTCCAAAACAGATAAAAGATAAAACAATGACCTATAGAAAATAAAAGATTTAACTAAAATAGCTTTTTTTTAATCCTAATTCTCGTAAAAATATTTTAAATTTACCTAATTTCCCACCATAGTTACCAGCAGAAATCTTAATTAGACCATTCATGTTAATAATTTCCTCTATCACTTTTACCATTACTTTTTCAATTGTTTCAATATCTAAAGCGTTGAAGACAATTTCAGGAATGGAAGCAACACTTTCAGGAACTAAGAATTCTTCTGGAGGTAATTTATTTTTTAAAGTTGGGCAATAAGGATGATTGGTTGATGGACCTATTTCAGGAAAATTAGTTTCTATTTTTGATCCTGCAGAACATACATCAAAAGTTGTGCATACATTATCAATCTCAGCAATAATTTTAACTGCTTCGCGACCTACTTTAATTCCAGAATCCACGGAATCACAAAATAACCATAGATTTCCTCCCATAACTCCTTTATTGTAGGAGAGTTCTGAATCAATTAAGAAATCATAGCCCATCATTATCGGTACTGAAATCATTTTTCTATCAAACTTTTCTACAATTTCCTCATATCCATCTCCGCAATGGCCTACGTTCCCCATTATATCAAATTTGGTTTCAGTCTTATTAGGGTAATAATCGAATACGGCTGTAGTTGGAACTACAAGTATTCCTTGTCTCATTCGTCTTCCTAATTGGTCATAAAGTTTTGCTACAGCTTTTTTTCCTGATCCAGTGACCCACAACTGTACAATCGCTCCCAATCTCCCATCAATTGTCTCTTTTTCGGTAAGCCATCTCACGACTCCACCTTCAGCATCTCCAAAAACGGTTGAAGGAAGCGCTGTAAACGCGTTTACAGCCCTATGTAAAAATTCAGCGTCTTGAGCAGTCACCATTAATTGACAACAAATTCCATCAAAAGCTTCACAATACGTATCCTCTATAATAATTTCTAAATCCTCTCCATTTTTCTATCCAAAATATATTTCCATATTATTAACTTAATTAATTTGATCTAATAAAAATTTAAAATGTATAGCTTATTAACTCTATAATATATAACTAACTACTAAAACTTAAGAAACGGAGATTTGATAATATGCCAAGAGCAATTATATTATATGAAATCGATAAATCTTTTGGGCCAAATATATTAGCAGAATATTATTTGAAAGATGGGGATAAAATTCCGACAGCTGCATTAAAGGAATTTTCAGAGAAACATGTTAAAAGAGATATGCTTGAAGTTTTTATTCGTAAAGATGATATTCGTTATTATTCTAGCAAAGTTAATGCTGAACCTATAGAAAAAAACAATATTTATATGAGCTTTATTTTAGAGGAAGGAGAAGACTTAGTGTCATTAAAGAGCTTTTTCACTAATGTTGAGGTTAAAATAATCCAAGATTTCAGTACTGATAAAAGAAAGATGGCTGAATCACTAAAAATAGCAATGAACTCAATTTTTAGCCTAATAGAGAAATTAAAAGAACCCAAAATCATTAAGGATACGATTAATGAGAGAACTAAGCAAATGCTTGATAATGGAAAACTAACAGAAGCAAGAGAATTAATTGATCTTGGAGAGGAAATCCCTGAAAAACTAGCTTCTGAAGTCAATATTGCTGAACAATTGTTAGACAATGGTGATTATAAGAAAGCAAAAAAAAGTTTCCTCAAAGCAGCTGAATTAGCATTAATTATACAGGAAAATGAGATTTCGTCTTTTTTAGAAAATAAGGGTATCCATGTTGGGACATTTCCAGATCTTATAAAAGAACGAGATAATCTCTATAAAGAATTAGAAAAAAGGACAAATGAAATAGAAAGCAATGAACTATATGTATATAATTATTTAATTGAACCTATTGAACGTTTAATTGATATTTCTAATACATTTGAAGATGTTGAATTGATTGATACGCTCATGAAGTTAAAAAATAGTGCACAAAGAGCAACTCGTGTGGCGAAAGAATTGCATGGTTTAGATAATAAAATTAGAGAACTTCTAAATAAAATTTAATTCACTTTTAACTTAAGTAGTTGGATCTTCTTCTGAACTTGGTTCTTCCACTGGTGGTGGTTGATACTCACCAATATCGGCAAATATTATAGAAGAAATTTCCCAACCTTCCCGAGTAGGGTACTTTAATGCATTCTCTATTAATCTCTCTCCAATTTCATTATTTAATTCTATTTTATGAATATCAGGGTTATCTTTCAAAATCATTTCGAATTTCGCCCCTTTCGTCCCCTGTGGACAGATTAATATTGCTGCATCTATTGCTTTCTCTGCTATAGCATCTTTTAATCTTTTGGCTGCGTAATATCCCGCAACTCCCGCACTCCGATCAAAAGTTTTAATAGATGGAATTTCTATACCCCATTTTTTGCCTTCAGATTCAATTAAAGCAGCCAAAGTCTGTGATCTTTTACCTAACATAAATTTAAATTCCATCTGAGTTTTGAATTGTTTACCTTTATCTTCTCCTATCATATTTATGCATTTTAAAGTAGCTCCCGCGACAGATTGAGGGTTAACATCGATTGAATACTCCTCCTCAGCTAAGATGTCCTCGATCGTCTTTTTAATCGTTTCCCGTGGTTTTGAAAAATCTATTACTTCTTCTTCAATTTCTACTCGAGGTCTCGGTGAAGCAACAATTTCATGTCCAACTACCATGAGTTCTTCGACAGTCATTTCTTCCATGACGACTTTGTCAATAAATCTTCTACAAAGTTTAATAGAGGCTCGGGGGTTGCCTTGTGTTTTCTCATAAATCAATTCAATTAACTTTTCATTCAGGGGAAAAAGTGGATATAATGGGGGATTTAGGTTGTTGTCATCCCAAAATGCTTCCATTGATTTGGAGAAAAATATCTTTAAATCATTTAAACTAAACGGTTTTAATTCTTGTTCAGGTTCCATTCTGGATCGTAACGGTGCATCAGCAATTTCTATGATTCGTGGCCATATTTCTTTTAAAACAGCTATTGTAATGACCAAACCTTTCACTTCATTATATAATCTTTTTAAAATCTCAAGAAATTTTCGTTCTGCTGCTTCCCCTAACATCCGATAAGGTGATTCTAATTCATCAAAATAAAGGATAAGAACTTTATCTAGATTCTCTGTAATAATTTTTATAAGTGCCAAGCACACATCATCTTCTTCTACGACAGAGTTAATGCCTAGTTCCTTTAACCCATCTTCATCAAGGTCTTCACCAAGAAGCCATCTTTCTGCTAATCCTTTTTTATTCTTATCCAATTGATAGGTTACTAAAGCTTTAACACAGTCGGCAAATACGCCTGGAAATTCCCTTATTCCTCTTTGTATTACTTCATCAATTTTAGGTTTTTGAAAAAGTCCCTTTTTTTCGCCTCCCCATTTCTTAATTAATTTCTCAGAAACTATGTCAAGCAATTCTGCGCCGAGTTCTTCTATAATACAGGTATAAACATGAAGTAATACACGAATACTAGCAGGGGGGCTAGGTACATATACAATTGTCCAATCTACAGGTTCTAATTTTCCCATTTCGATTTCTTGCGAATCTTCTGCTTCTTCTAGTTTTTTCCTATTTGCCCTTTCCTTATCTTTAAATGAGTGATATGCATGAGTCTTCCCTGTACCTGCACTCCCTAGCAAGGGAATCAGACGACTTGATTTATCTCTTGAAGTTTGTTGTACAAGCCTATAAACTTCGCGATCTATATAACTTCTTGGACGAGCTATATCTATCTTATCTGGAATGCGACCTCGTGAAACAAAATTAGAAAATGGGATAATAGGAGCTTCACGTAGGACATCCAGATACATATTTTTATCATCATCACTCAATTCAGAATAAATTATAATCTCCTCTACTGTTTCTAATGTTCGATAACTAAACTTTTAATGGGAATAAATTTATTAACCTAAACAATTTTTTCTAGATTATAAGCTAATTAGTTTTTAGCCACTATAATAAATAATTAGAAAATTTAGCTTATTAAATTTATTTGATAACAAGAGATTCAAGTATTTTTTAGAGTTGAACATATATGCCTAAGAAAAACCGTAATGAAGATGAGGATGAAGATGAGGATGAAATGTACGATTTTTTTAAAGCTTTTGGTGATCCACGCAAATTTTTCACAGATCCTAATTTCATAGATCCCAATAAACTCTTTAAGTCGAAACAGTTTCAAAATTTATTTAAAGAGATATTTGAGAAGATCAAGCATAATATACCCTCTGAGTTTCGAAATCTCTCGCCTGAAGATATTGCAAAAGAGTTTATGAAGATGGATAAATCAAAATTTGGTTTCCCTTTTACGTATGGGTTTAATATAAATATTGGGCGAGATGGAAAACCAAAGGTTGGTTCTTTTGGAAATATCAAAGCGAAACCTTATTCGGGAGAACCAGAAGTAAAACAAGCAAGAGAACCTTTAACAGAAGTTAATGAACAAGATGATCAATTCATTGTTATATGTGAAATGCCAGGAGTTACAAAAGAAGATATTGAATTAAAAGCAACAACTCATTCTATAACAATTTCTACAAAAACCAAGAGTATCGGAAGAAAGTATCATAAAGAAGTCAATCTGCCATCAGCAATCAACTCAGACTATGCACGCGCACGCTACACTAATGGTATCTTAGAAGTTACACTAAAAAAAATTGATGAACAGCAAAAAAACATCAACGTTGATTAACGCCTCTTATTTTAAATCTAAATCCTACTAAATTTATCTTAATCATTCTATTGCTAAATTTAAAACTAAATCTTTATTAGTGTGATTAACACATAGAAATTTAAATCCATTGTTCAAGATCCAAGACCTGCAACAAATGTCGATGTTACAGAAGATTATGGTATGGTTGAACCATCATATGGATTTCCATCAGGCCATACTCAAAATGCTGTTGCTTTTTGGGGTTATTTCGGTGATGAATTTAAGGATAATACTACATATAAATTGAGTAATTTCACAATTCCGATTGTTCCGGTGATTATTTCCATTATAATTTTTCTTGTTTCAATTTCAAGAATTATTATAGGGGTTCATGATGTACAGGATATTGTTGGAGGGGTTTTATTTGGGATTGCTGTATTACTAATATTCATGTATTTAGAACCATTAGTATCTGAAAAATTCAACAACTTAACGTTTACTATTAAGATAATTTTAACAGTAACAGTTTCTCTTTCGCTCTTTCTTGTTGGAACATTACTATTTCCAGATGCAGGAATGGGATTAGTGGCTAATCCTCCCCTATACCCCGATTCTGGAGCTTTTGGTCAGTTTGGTGGTGTAATACTTGGATTTGGGATAGGATATCTTTTAGAAGGGGAATATGTTAAATATGATCCCTCGTCAGTACCTAAGAAGAAATTATTAATCAATGTAATAATTTGTATAATCATTTTACTCGTAGTCTTCGTTCCTTTCGAATACCTTCTCGAAATTGATAGTGTCTTTTATCGATTTGCAAGATATGGAATTGTTTCGTTTGTACTCGCTTACATTATACCACTAATCTGCAAAAAATTAAATTGAAGCTATAATAATGAATAATCTATTTTTTTTTATTTTAAAAAAGAAATCTGATCTTATGATGTTACTTCTATTACTTCTCTAGCGACTTCCTTAATGAGTAAATTATTAACTAAAAGCTTATCATTAATCGTAAGTTCGTTAAAAGGAGTTATAACAACATTGATGTAAATGTCATCCCTATTTGGATGAGGACGAACTTCTTCTAATATCATATTTAGGGAAGCGTCTGAATCTTTATAAAATTTCCTATTTTTCTATCGACAAAAGGGAAAATTAACGATATGTTTTCTCTCCCCATTTTTATTTTATTATGATTTTTTTTATAATGTAATTATTATTATCTCTATTTAATGTCAGAAGAACATATTTCTAATCCAGAATTTGGATTATCTATAGGAACAATAGCACCAATAATCGATACCAAAGATGTATTTGAAAACCCCATCAACTCAACAGAAATGTTTCGAGAAAACCGTGGTATTATCGTAGACTTTTTTAGAGGTGCTTGGTGATTTTATTGAAAACAACAACTAACTAAATTTAATAAAACAATTCTTGAATTCAATAAAAGAAGTGTAAAACTTATAACTATAGCAACAGATAGAGGAAGACCATTGAAAAAATTAGCCGAAAAAGAAAATTATGATTTTACCGTTGTAGCAGATCCAGAAGCTAAAATAGCAAATGAATTCAATGTATTTGGAAAGCCAATTGATTATGATTTAATTAAAAGCGAATTAGCTATACCTTCCACTTTTTTAATCAATTCAAGTGGTGAAATTGTTTGGCGCTATATCGGAACTAAAACGGATAGACCTACGATGGATGCAATTATTGGTGCAATAGAAAAGAATTTATGAATTTATAAAACCAAAATGAATGATTCGAGTATAAAAAAATGAGATATTCGAGGACAGCCTTGCCCAGGTTAATGGAAACAAGAAAAGTATGCGAGATGAAAAATTGGACTAAGAATTATTTATAATTTCATTCGGGATCATTATCTTAAGTTGTCTTATTTTTAAATTTTAGGTATTTAGAATGGATTTTGTAGATGAAATTTTAGAATTTTATGATTATAATTCACTTTGTACAGAAATTTCAGCAGAAATGTGGATAAATAATTACATAATAAAAATGATGAATGTCTATAAAAATGATGATCTAGAAATCACAAATGGATTGATTTTATTATTGAATTTGTTAATAATTGATAGCCCTGATCGTTTCAATAAGATAGGGAAATCAGGTAAAAATATTTCTAAAATTGAACGTGAAGTATTACGTGAATATTTATTATATGAATTTAATCCTTTATCAAAATAAATTCAATAATAGTTTAACTTTTTTTTTCCCTTCTGGATCTTCAATACATTCTAAAATTCTTTTGGATAATTCTTTTTTTTTCTGGAAATAAATTTTCATTATCTCTTCTAAAGGCATATTTGGATAACGCTTTGAAAGTGCAATGTCTCTTCTTGGACACCCTCCTCTTCTCATACAACAATATGAGATTGAACCAAAACATACTACTTCTGAATCCCAGTTATTTTCTTTTGAAAATTCTTCTTTTATTCTTATAAATTCTTCAGGGCTTAATCCAAGTTCTTTTAACGTAAGATCTCTTTTACATTTGAAACCAAATGTTAATGAATGTCCAGGTTTACAGCAAAAAGTTAGTCCGCGATAATCAGCATCCATACATATGTGAATTGGAGCATTATTCCAGCCAGGTATTTGCCTAATTTTTTCTGGATCGATTTCTTCCATTTCAAATTGAGATTTTTATACATTATTTTATTAGAAAATAGAACAATTGATATTAAATTTCACATTTTATTCTATTATGAATAAAAAGAGGGCCCGGTGCGGGAATTATTCCTTCAAGCAGAAATCCCTTGAAGTTTGAACCCGCCTTTCCCCAGTTTAGGATATGATCCCTCACTTCTAGGGATTCACATATGGGTTTCTAGATTTTGATTCTAGAAAATGTCCCCAATACTAACCACTATACAAACCAGGCCATTTTTTATTTAAAACTTTGATTAATAATGATTAGTATTAAAAAAGTTTTATTCAATTTTTCACAAATCATTCTGATTTATAACTTTTAGGAGATAATTTAGTAAATGATCAACTGCATCGTCCAAAACTCCCGAATTGTCTATTTTAAAATCTGCTTCTAAAAAGTGTTGGTTAATTCTTGCTCGCTCAATCCTTTCTTCTAAGCGGTTTTGAGCTTCCCTTCCTCGATTTTTAATGCGTTTAACTGTTATTTCGAAAGGAACTTCAATAAACACCACTTTCAAATTTTCATATTTTTCTCTTGCTTCTTCCATTACTAATCGGCTCACGTTTACCAAAACGGGATGCCCTTTTTTTAACCAATCTTCTATTTCTATAGGAACTCCATAGTCCAATCCATAGATATGCCATTTTAAAGCAAATTTTCCTTTGTTTTCCATTATTTTAAATTCAGCATTGTCTATGTAGTAATTATTTTCGGTTTCAGATGGAGATCTAGTTATGTACCTTCTTGCTTGAATAATCTTTTTCAACTCATGAGGATATCTCTTAACTACACCAGAAATTATAGAATCCTTACCAGAACCAGAATTACCCACGACTAAAAATAACGTACCAGGATAAAATTTCGAAATAGATCACATCAGCTCCTAATTTCCTTAAATAATCATTTTATAATATACAATTATAATAATACTTCTCATTTACCATTTTTTTATTTAGAAAATTATAAAAAAACTTTTAAGAATAATTAACGATATCAATCTTGATATCAAATTTATATTAATAGAAGATACTTAAAACTCTAAGATATGGCGAAAAAAAAGAGCCAAGATTTTTCAAAAATCTCAGATATCCCTGAAAGCTACCAGAGGTATGTGGATGAAATTCACAATATCTCACGAAAAAAAAAAGGTGGATGGGTTACAAATAAAGAAATAGCAGAGAATCTTAATGTTGAACCCGCTTCAGTATCAGGTATGTTGGAAAAACTAAGGAAAAAAGGATTAATAAATTGGGAACCAAGAAAATCTATTAGATTAACTGAAGAAGGTAAAAAAATAGCAAGGCAATTAAATGAAACTCATGTTTTACTTCACCAATTTTTTTCGAAAGTTTTAAAAATCGACGATTTTGTTGTAATAGAAAATCTATCGTGTGAAATTGAGCATCATATTACTCGCGACGTTAAAGCATCTTTAGAAGAGTTCCTTTCAAAATATTTGGATGATTAGCTTTAATTATCATTCTTAATTCTTTGAATCATCCCCATTAAGATTTACTTTTATTAGGTAATTTTATGTCTGAAGAATTAAAACAACAAATAGAAGATGTTCAAAAACATTTTGAGAATTTCTCGAATTTTATTGAATTGCCGGATTTTCGATCGTTTTTATTGTTTACTTTAACTAGCCAAGTGCCTACTAATATATTAGCTCAAATTGGGTTAGGTGGAAGTAAAGAGGTCATAAATTTACCGTATAACCCAATTTCAAAAGCCTATTATCAAAAAATTAATTTAATGTCATCAGGGTCATTGATAATATACGTCAGAAATAACACTATTTCTAATGAGTTTACAATGGGAAAAGATGATCCTATTATTAAATCCTTCTTAAATCCTAACGAAATGAGTTTAGCTTTTCGAGGTAAAGAAAAATTTCTTCTACCTATGATAAGTGATTGTAGCACTTTCAATAATGATGAGGAAACTTCTTTAACTGTAAAAGTAGATGATATTTTCCATTCATTAGAAAGTTTCCTAGCTGTTACTGAACCTAATCTGCTTTTTGTAATTAAGGCTAAAAACGAGTCAGAACCTGATTTACTCTTTACTTTCAATTTAATGCCTGAGATGCCAAGTAAATCAAATAAAAAAATATTAAAAATCGATGTTTATTGTGATAATGAGCATAAAACAAAAGGTAAAACATATTTAAAAAGACAAGAGGATTATAAGATAAGTTATTTAGAGGACATTAAAGATGTAAGCCATACCGATTTATATAAATCGGCTTTTTCCTTGATATTGCATATAAAGTCATTTAAAAAACTATAAGAAAAGAACACCTTTCAGTTATGCCTTTCTGCATTCTCTTTTTTTTTTTTTTTAAGTAATATTAGTACATTAATAACACAAATACATTTATTAAAAGTGTGATTGGGTGATATTCGTGTACCATTAAAGGATTAACATCATTAAAGCATTAATATTATCAATTTATAAACCATTCGACAAAATATATCTAATATATCCTTATCATCAAATCATAAATATAATATTTAATTAGAAGGGTTGTGTAAATGAAAATAATTACTATCAATCTACCAGAAAAATATTTAGAAGCGATTCAAATTCTAAATGATATGGGAATTTATCCTTCTCGGAGTGAAGCAATAAGAATCGCATTAGGAAATTTTTTATCAAATGAATTAAAAATGTTCAATGATCTTGAAGATGAAAGCTTCAAAATGCTTATAAGAAGTAAAACAGCTTAAATCATCAAAATTATCTTTTTTTTTTTTAAATATTCTATCGTTAGAGATACGAGTAGTAACAATTAATCGGGTAAATTAATTCTTAAATCAACTTTAAATAGAATCGAAATAAAGTAATATCATTAATTAAGTCGTAAATGGATTAGGATCATAATGAAAGTCAGATCAAACCAAATTTTAACTTTATTAACACTATTCAGTAGTGCACTTTTTAGTATTATAACTCCGATGTCTCAAGAAATTTCGAATGAACTGAATTTCCAGGAAAACCAAGTAGCATTCATTAACTCGCTATTTTTAATGGTTGGAGCCTTGAGTTCACTTCTTTGGGCACTATTGGGGGATTATTTTACGCGTAAGATGCTTCTCATTATATCTACTCTTGAATGGGCGATCCTAACATTCTTAACAATGTTCGCAACTAATTTCTACTCTCTTCTAATATTTCAACTAATAACAGCGATAGGGTTTGGGGCATCCTTACCTTTAGTTTTCTCATTAACGGTGGATCTAATTGAACCTAAAAACAGGGGTAAACGTTTTGGATCTCTTAGTGCCGTATATGTTTTAGGAAACGGAATGGGTCAAATTCTCTCTGGGTTTCTAATTGATTACTATATATGGCAGATTCCTCTGCTAGTCATTTCTATTGGTGGTTTTATATGTACAGGTTTACTTTTTTTCCTAATTGAGCCAATAAAAGGGGAAAAAGATGAGCTTTATAATAATATTGATGTATCTTATAAAATCAAATTGGTAGACTTAAAACAACTGTGGAGAGTTAAGACAACACTATTGATTTTATTATTTAACTTCGTTATGTTTATTGCTATAGGCGCTATTTCTTCTTTCTTTATTTCAATGTTAAAAAATGATTATGGGCTTAGTTCAACTTTAGCTACAGTCTTTTTGATTTTAGTTTTTGGAAGCCAGGTTCCCTCTGGACCATTTTTTGGTAAACTTGGTGACAAAAAATATGATACTGACAAAAATGGAAGGATTAAAATTATAGTATTTTGTTTGATTGTCGGGTCCATATTGTATATCTTTGCATTTTCTTTATATTTTATATCTACTGAGTTAATTTTCGCGATAATCTTCTTAGTATTCGCATTTGGAGGAGCATTTTTGTTTGGAGGTATTGATCCTCTAACGCAAGCGACACTTAGTATTAATCCCCCACAAATCCGATCAACCATCTTTTCAGTAAATTATCTAACTTATACTTTTGGAAGGAGTATAAGTTTATTACTTCTTAGCCAATTCTTTTTAACATTTAATAACTCCTATAGTCCAGGTTATTTAATTCTATCAATAATGGCTCTAGGTTGTTCAATTATCCTCTATCCCATTCTAAAGCTACTCCCACAGGATATTGAAAAAATTAAATCAAAACAAGTGTAATAGATAATTCAATAATAACATTGAACAGATAAAATGGAAATCAAGAAAGATATCTGTACTGGTTGTGGTCAATGTATTTCGATTTGTCCAGTTCAAGCAATAAGCCTATTAAAAAAAAAAGCTGTAATCAATAAAAGCTTGTGTGTGGAATGTGCTGTTTGTTACAGGGATTCAGAATGTCCTGTTAAAGCATTTCGTCTGACAAGATTAAAATGGCCTCGAATAATTAGAAGTCCGTTTAGTAATGTAATTGCAACGCATAAGATAACGGGAATTCCTGGTAGAGGTACTGAAGAGATGAAAACAAATGATGTTACTAATCGCTTTGGATTTGGAGAAATTGGTGTATCTATAGAACTAGGACGCCCGGGAGTAGGAACTCACCTTAGAAATATCGAATTATTTACAATAAAGCTTTCAAAATTAGCCGTTAGTTTTGAAGAAAATAGTCCCGTTACAGCTCTTATAATTGATGATCAAGGACACATACAGGAGGAAGTTAAAGATGAATATGTTCTTTCAGCAATAATTGAATTTAAAGTACCAAAGGAGAAAATTGATCAAGTATTAAGTATCATCAGAGACGTAGAAAAAGAGATAGATACTGTATTTTCTGTAGGTATAATTTCAAGAATATTCCAAAGTGAAATTAGTTCTATAACAAATTTGATAAAGAAAAATGGATTTGAAGTAAGACCAAATGCCAAAATAATTATTGGACTTGGTAAACTTTAGAATTCGAGGGAAAAATGAAAATATGACTCATTCATTACATCGTAAAGGAAAAAGAAGCGATCTAGAAAATGATTATATAATATTGGCTATGCTTGCTGCTAATTTTAACAATAAATATGAAGACTCACGCCGTAAACTTATTGAAATCGGAGAAATACTGAAAAAATATAACCCTATTAATATTATGTCTGAGGCCGCATGGAAAATGTCCCCGGTAATAACTGCTACTTTTACCGAAATTGAAATCGTTAAAAAAATTATTAAGGAATTTAAGGAAAAAGATTTTGGTATTTCAATTGTAATTAGTGGCTTAATTATAGAAATTGAAGCAATCCTAAGTGAAATTGGATTAAAAACTCATACTGTTCATCTTTCTCTAGGTACATTTGGAAAGAAAGAACTTCTTCCATTAGAGGATACGTTAGAAATTACAACCATGTGTGGTCATCACTGTATATCACCAACGTCAGTTTCTACTATAGTTAAACAAGTGGCTTTAAAAAAAATTTCAATTGACAAAGCAATCAAAAAGTTATCAAAACCATGCGTATGTGGAATATTCAACGAATCAAGGGCCTATAAAATTCTAACATCCATGATTAAAAAACACACACTCTAATAATCTACTGGAATAATTTAGTTTTACAACTTTTCTGAGGAAAAGGAATAAATTAGAAAATATTAATCTGAAGCCGAATTTAATGTAATAATATCTTTTTTAAGTGTGAAATATGAGAGTCGCTAGATATTATAATAATAATGATATTAGGATAGATAATATACCCAAACCGATTATAGGTCCGGGAGAATTCTTGGTTCAGGTTAAAAAGTCAGGAATTTGTGGGTCTGATATTTTAGAATATTACCGAATAGCTAAGATGAAAAAATTAGGTGTTGATTCTTTAATTTTGGGTCATGAAATCGCAGGAGATATTGTTGAAATTAGTGAACCTGTTAAACACCTTAAAGTAGGAGACCGTGTATTTGTTTCTCATCATGTTCCATGCTTTGAATGTAAGGAATGTAAACAGGGTCATGAAACTGCATGTAACCTCCTACATAATACTAATTTTGATCCCGGAGGTTTTGCTGAATATGTTAGAATACCACAGATCAACAGTGAAAAAAAAGGTGTATATGTTTTAGATAAAAACGTTTCTTACGAAGAAGCTGTTTTCATTGAACCATTAGGTTGTGTATGTCGTGCACAAAGATTAGCAAATATTAAAAAAAATCTTACTTTTTTGATTTTAGGATGTGGTACTTCTGGTTTATTACATATTCAGTTAGCAAAACTTAGAGGAGCAAAAAAAGTTATTGCTACTGATATTAATGATTACAGACTTCAAAAAGCCACCGAGTTCGGAGCGGATCATGTTTTTAACGCTAAAGAAGATCTTGCAGAAGAAATAAAGAAAATCAACAATTATAGATTAGCTGATATAGTAATTGTTTGTACTGGTGCATTATCTGCTGCTAATCAAGCATTAGAATGTGGAGCTCCTGGAAGTAAAATTTTATATTTTGCAGTTCCAAAACCAGGGATCAGTCTTGCGGTTCCTATTAATAAATATTGGAGAAATGAGATTACAATCATGACATCTTATGGAGCGGCACCTCAAGATCTCAGTGAAGCTTATAATTGGATTTTTTCAAAAAGAATCAACGTTTTAGATTTGATTACTCATAGATATCCTCTTTCAATGGCAGGAGAAGCATTCAA
>Ga0209976_10000717_pt1 | contig 20618 bp, 19 predicted proteins | sample SumtaG_FD_182806 | JGI IMG/M metagenome (GOLD analysis project Ga0209976, IMG submission 182806) | Deep subsurface microbial communities from Indian Ocean to uncover new lineages of life (NeLLi) - Sumatra_00157 metaG (SPAdes) (version 2) | ecosystem: Environmental > Aquatic > Marine > Oceanic >...
CTTGCTGGCAATGTGTTTGATGTATTTTGTGGTTGTTAATAATATAAGGACTAAAACAGGGACAGTCCCTGTTTTTATTAATCTGTTTTTGTTTTCCAGCGGGATTGCGGTTACTGCCGCGTATTTGTCTGTGTTTAATATTTGGAGCAGGATTTCGGATTTGCCTTGGGTAATGCAGTTTAGAACATTTAATCCAGTGAACGGGTCTTTAGAAGGATTAGCTGTGTTTTTAACTGTGGTGGTTAGCGCAATAATAGGATTGTTGCTAAATTCAAAATTACAATTCAAAATTAAAAATATTTTACAGATTTTATTACTTTTTGCTTCGGTTGTATTGTTAATTTTGATTGATTTCTGGCCGGCTTGGGTGGTTTTGGGAAGCGTTTTACTGGTCTTGCTGATTATATCTTTCTGGACTCGGATGTTTAGGGAACGGGTTAATGTTTTGATTCTGCCAATTATTCTTTTGCTTATTGTCGGGGCTGGGCTGGCAACTGACCTGACTTTTGTCAGGACTCAATTTGGAGATTCGTCTGGTGATTTGCCTCAAGAAGCGATTTTGGATTATAAGACAGCTTGGCTGGTTTCTTTGCAGGCATTAAAGGATGAGCCGGTTTTCGGGTCTGGGCCAGGAACTTTTTTTGCTAATTTTAGCAAATTCAAGCCAGTTGAATTCAATGAAAACAGGTTTTGGAATATCAGGTTTGACAAGGGGCCGAGTCAAATTTTAGAAATGATTGGCACAGTCGGTATCTTGGGAATGTTGAGCTATTTAGCGCTTGTCGTGATGTTTTTGCTGATTATGTTTTTAGGAATAAGGAGGATGAAGGACAGCAAATTAATTCTCCCTATTCTGCTTGCTTGGTTTGCCTTGCTTTTTGGCCAAATTGTTTATCTTCAAAGTACTGTTTTAGCTTTCTATTTCTGGCTTTTTACCGGCTTGGCTATTGTTGTCTGGCAAAAATCACAGCTAATCAAGCCCAAAAAACTGGTTTTATCTCTTAAAAAACTGCCTGAACTTGGCTTAATAGCCAATGTTATTTTACTGATTCTTGTGTTTGTCATTGTTGGTTTGTTTTATGTAGGCGGGAGATTTTATCTGGCAGATATGAAATTCAGCAAAGCGCCAGCGGATAATCAAGAATATCTTAAAAATTTAGTGGAAACAGTCAATCTGAACAAATACAGAGAGAATTACCGGAGGATTTTATCGCAGGCATATCTGGTAAACGCTTGGGCAGAGGCGAGAAAACCGCAGGAAGAACAGAATATACAGCTTTTACAGACATACGCGGCCGGCGCTATCCAACAGGCAAGAGAGGCGGCCTCTATTAGCCCGAATCTGGTTACTGTTTGGGAGAATTTGGGAATGGTCTATCGCGATTCGCGCGGTCTGGTCGGCGGCACCCTGCCTTTTGCTCTAGAGGCGTTTGCCAAGGCGTTGGAGCTGGAGCCGACCAGTCCTTTGTATTACCGCGAGCTTTGCCGATTGAGCTTAATCAGCGAAGAAAAGGATTGGGACAAGACAGTCGGCCATTGCCAGAAAGCCATTGAATTAAAGCAGAATTATCTGGACGCTCATATTCAGCTAGCTTTGGTTTATGAACAGAAAGGGGATTTGGAAAAAGCTTTAATTCAGATGCAGTCAGTTTTGGAGAAATTAAAGGGCATTAGTTTTCAGCGCGGGTCTACTTTGGCTGGCGCCGCCACAGAAATATATTTCCAGCTTGGCCGTCTGCATTTTAATCTTGACCATATGGCTGACGCAATCAAAATGTTTGAGCAAGCAGTGATTATTACGCCGGAATACGCAAATGCGCGATACGCTTTGGGAATGTCTTATCAGGCGAGCGAAAGATACAGCGACGCTTTGATTCAATTTCAGCTTGTCAACCAATTAGTCCCGGGCAATCAGGATGTTATGACAAGAATAGGGCAGCTGCAAGAGATGGAAATAAGGCAGGCGCAAGAGACAGAGGGGCAGTAAGTCATTATCTGATATGAATATAGATTATGTATGAATATAGATTATGCAAGAATTTGTTAAAATGTATAGATTTGACAAGATTTTATATGTAATATACTATAAAGATATATAATAATGTATAGATTTAGGATGTGAATTCAAAATTACTAACAATCAGCCAAGCATCTAAAATGATCGGAGTTTCTATTCAAACTTTGCGCCGGTGGGACGATGCTGGCAAATTACCTTCAGTTCGCAAAAGAATAACTGGACATAGATATTATACAAAAGATGACATTGATAATTATATAAAGAATAATATAAAAGGTTTACTTTTTAAATTGGCGAGAAGCTGGGTCATGAATGATTTAGAAACCGAATTTCATCCTGATTTTTATTGTTCTAATAATTCTATGTTTCAAGCACGATTATCAAGATTAGAAGGTGAATTAGGGGAAATAAGAGAATTAGGCAAAACATTTCCTTTAATTTCGGCTATTACGGGTGAAATTGGCAATAATTCTTTTGATCACAACTTGGGTAATTGGCCTGATATTCCAGGCATTTTTTTTACTTACAGTTTAATTGGGAAAAAGATAGTTTTAGCTGATAGAGGACAGGGGATATTAGCAACTTTGAAAAAAGTTAAACCGGAATTAACAGATCATCAAGACGCTTTGAAGGTTGCTTTTACTGAAATTATTTCCGGACGCGCGCCAGAGTCTAGAGGAAATGGATTGAAATTCGTGAGAGATGTTGTAACTAATAATAAGATAAGTCTATTCTTTCAAACAGGCGATGCGCAACTTAAGATTCAACAAGAAGATTCTGATTTGAATATAAAGAAATCAATTGTTAATTTTCGCGGCTGTTTAGCCCTAATTAAATTTTAATAAACGTATGATTATTTTTCTAAAAAAATTTGGAACGACTTTAACTGGTCGACAATTCGGCAAAGAATCTTTTGCTGCTTTTTTGCCGTCCTTAAGAGAAGTAAAAGACGACGAAAAAGTTGAAGTTGACTTTGAAGGAGTCGTAACTTTTACGCCTTCTTGGGGCGATGAATTTCTAAGTTCCTTACTTAATAGATTCGGTGATAGATTAATATTGAAAAACACTGAAAATCTTTCAGTTCAGGCAACATTGAGATTATTGGAGAAGGTTTATAATAAAAAATTTAAAGTAGAAAAATCTAATTTTGAATTTTGAATATGCTTGACAGTTTTTAGCGATTTGATATATACTTTTAATAATTAATAAAATTTTTTAATAAGCGATTGTCCCTTTTAAAAAGGGAGAGGTTGGTTTTTTTATTATGTCTATTAATGATTTACGGGATATAAGGAAAGATGTATCTCGCGCAGGACGGTTGGAATTTCAATTGCCTGATCTTATTGAAATTCAGAGAAATTCTTATAAATGGTTTTGGAAAGAAGGATTGCGCCAGCTTTTTGACGAAGTTTCGCCGGTTAGAGATTGGGGCGGCAAGGATCTGGAACTTTACTTTTTGGATTATTATCTGGCGGATCCAAAATATAGCGAAGCAGAAGCTAAGACCCATAATGTTTCTTATGAGGCGTCTTTGTATTGTCGGGTTAAATTAGTCAACAATAAATCTAACGATGTAAAAAAGCAGGATATTTTTTTAGGTGATTTTCCTTTGATGACACAGCGCGGCACTTTTATTGTTAATGCCGTGGAGAGAGTGGTTATCTCTCAATTGATAAGGTCATCAGGGGTGTTTTTTACTTCTCGGTTTTCTAAAGGACAGCAATTGTTTGGCGCTAAAGTTATTCCTAACCGGGGCGCATGGCTGGAATTTGACACCGATTCTGACAAGTCAATTAGCGTAAAGATTGATCGCAAAAGAAAGGTGCCGGTGAGCGCTTTATTGAGAGTGTTTGCGGCAATGTCCAAGACGAAGTCCGAGACCTCTAAAGAGTTAACCAGTGAATATATTAAAAAGCTTTTTGCAGATGTTAATACTGGCGAGAACGACTATATTGAAGCGACTTTGGAAAAAGATGTTTCGCGGACAATTGGCGAAGGATTTATTGAGGTCTACAAGCGGATAAGGCCAGGCGATTTAGCTACTGAAGATAACGCGCGTTCATTTATTGAAGCGATGTTTTCTTTTGAACGGTATGATTTGGGAGAAGTTGGAAGATGGAAGATGGAACAGAGATTAGGGATGGATTCTTCTAAGCCGGACAACAGGCAATTAGCAGGGGTTTTCCATTTTAATGATTTGGTGGAGATTATTAAAGAGATTATTCAGTTAAATAATGATCCATTGGCCAAGCCGGATGATATTGACCATTTGGGCAATCGCCGCGTAAAGACATTTGGCGAACTGTTACAAAATAAATTAAGAGTTGGTTTGGCGCGGACAGAAAGAATTATCCGCGATAAGATGTCTACCCTTGAACCGCATGAGCTGATGCCCGGACAGTTAGTTAATTCCAGGCCGTTTGTGGCGTCAGCCAAGGAGTTTTTCTCTTCTTCCCAGCTTTCGCAGTTTATGGACCAGCATAATCCTTTGGCCGAACTGGAGCATAAGCGCCGGCTCTCGGCAATGGGGCCGGGCGGTTTGACCAGAGAGCGCGCCGGGTTTGAGGTGCGGGATGTGCATTCCAGCCACTATGGCCGGATTTGTCCGATTGAAACGCCGGAAGGCCCTAACATTGGCTTGGTTGGCCATTTAGCGTCCTGCGCTCGTCTTAATAAATACGGTTTTATTGAGACGCCTTATCGCAGGGTGGTAAAGGGCAAGGTAACTAAAGAGATTGTTTATCTTAACGCTTTTGAAGAAGAGCGGCATAATATTGCTCATGCCGGGGTGGCAATTGACAAAAAGAGTAATTTACAGGACAGGAATGTTGAGGCGCGAGTTCTTGGGCATCCGAGCACTATCAGCCGTTCTGAAGTTGACTTTATTGATGTTTTGCCTCAACAGCCGATTAGTATTGCTACTTCGCTGATACCATTTTTAGAGCATGATGACAGCAACCGGGCTTTGATGGGTTCTAATATGCAAAGGCAGGCAGTATCTTGCGTTAAGCCAGAGGCGCCTTTGGTCGGGACTGGCATAGAAGGCAGAGCAGCCAGGGACTCGGGTCAGGTAGTGGTGGCAGAAGAGGATGGGGTGGTTAAGGAAGTGGATGCGAAGCAGATTGAATTAAAAATTAAATCCGTCAGAGGCGGGAAAAATTCTAAGACATATCCTCTTCATTCTTTTACCCGTACCAACCAATGTACGAGCATCTGCCAGAGGCCTTTGGTAATGAAAGGTCAGAGGATTAAGAAAGGCGATGTCTTGGCTGATGGCGCGGCTACTGACAACGGCCGTCTGGCTTTGGGCCAAAATCTGTTGGTTGCTTTTATGTCTTGGCAGGGAAGCAACTTTGAAGACGCTATTATTCTTTCGGAAAAATTGGTCAAGGATGATCGTTATACATCAATTCATATTGAAAGTTTTACATGTGATGTCAGGGAGACCAAGTTAGGGCATGAAGTTACTACTCCGGATATTCCCAATGTTGGCGAGGAGCGGCTTAAGGATTTGGACGAAGAAGGAATTGTTAGAATTGGCGCAGAAGTCAGGCCTAATGATATTTTAGTCGGCAAGATTTCGCCTAAGGGCGAAACTGACCTGACTGCCGAAGAGCGCTTGCTTCAGGCGATTTTCGGCGAAAAAGCGCAGGATGTTAAGGATACTTCCTTGCGGATGCGTCATGGCAAAAGGGGCCGGGTAGTCGGCATTCGGATATTCTCCCGTGATAAAGGCGATAAACTGCCGGCAGGCGTAATTAGAAGCATCCAGGTAGAAGTAGCTCAATTGCGGAAGATTTCGGTTGGCGATAAATTGGCTGGACGGCATGGCAACAAAGGTGTTATTGCCAGAATTATGCCGGAGAACGATATGCCGTATTTGGCTGACGGCAGGCCAATGGATATTGTTCTTAATCCGTTGGGAGTGGCTTCGCGAATGAATGTTGGCCAAATTCTGGAAACGCATTTGGGCTGGGCAGCGCATACTTTGGGATATCATGTAATTAGCCCTTCTTTGGCCGGAGTAAAGGAAGATGAAATTAAGGAAGAGTTGAAGAAGGCGAACCTGCCTAAAGATGGCAAGGTTATTCTTTATGATGGCCGCAATGGCGAAGCATTTGAACAGCCGATTACAGTCGGCTATATTTACATAATGAAATTACTCCATTTGGTTGAGGATAAAATTCATATGCGTTCTGTGGGTCCTTATTCTTTGATTACCCAACAGCCATTGGGCGGAAAAGCGCAGCTTGGCGGCCAGAGGTTTGGCGAAATGGAAGTCTGGGCTTTGGAAGGATACGGAGCAGCGCATACTTTACAGGAAATGTTGACGATTAAATCAGATGATGTGATTGGCCGGGCAAACGCTTATGATTCGATTATTCGAGGCAAGGAGATACAGGCGCCGAATGTCCCGGCTTCTTTTAATGTTTTGATTAGTGAATTAAAAGCGATAGGGTTAGGAGTGGAACTTGTGGAGAAATAATTTATGTCAACAAAAGTAAGTGATTTTAAATCTCTTCGTTTGAAGCTGGCTTCGCCGGACGAGATTTTGAATTGGTCGCACGGCGAGGTTGTTAAGCCGGAAACGATTAATTACCGGACGCAGAAAGCGGAAAAAGACGGGCTGTTCTGTGAAAAGATTTTTGGTCCGGAAAAGGACTGGGAATGCTACTGCGGCAAATACCGCCGCATTCGCTATAAAGGCGTGGTCTGCGACAGATGCGGAGTGGAAGTGACTCGGTCTATTGTGCGACGGGAGCGAATGGGGCATGTTGCTTTGGCTGTGCCGGTTTCGCATATTTGGTTTTTGCGCGCTGTCCCTTCTAAAATAGGGCTTATTTTGGATCGTTCTGCCCAGGATTTGGAAAAAGTCGTGTATTTCGCCGGATATATTATTATTAAAATCAATGAGGATGAAAGAAAGAATGTGGTTGGCGCGATTAATAAGGAGTATAAAGCAAAGGTAAAGGATAAAGGCGCCAAAGAAAAAGCATCTCTCAAGGAACAGCGAAATACGGCGATTAGGGAGGCAAGAGGGCTTTATCAGCATCAGATACTTTCAGAACTTGAATATCGTGATTTGAGTTTGAAATACGGACAGATTTTCGAAGCTGGCACTGGAGCGGAAACAGTAAGAAAAATTTTTGAGGAAATAAATTTGGAGGCATTAGCCAAGCAGTTAAACGATCAATCGAAAAAAGCCGGTCCAGCCATAAAAAGAAAAATATTGAAGCGTCTTCAATTGATTGAAGGCATGATTAGGGCAAAGATCAGGCCGGAATGGATGTTTTTGACTGTTTTGCCGGTTTTGCCGCCTGATTTGCGCCCAATGGTGCAGTTGGATGGCGGTCGTTACGCTACTTCTGATGTTAATGATTTGTATAGAAGAGTAATCAATCGTAATAATCGATTGAAGCGTTTGATTGAACTGAAGGCGCCAGAGGTTATCTGTCGCAATGAAAAAAGAATGCTGCAGGAGGCAGTTGACGCTTTAATTGACAACAGCAGCCGACGGGGCCAGGTCATGGTGGCGGCTTCAACCGGTCAAAAACGGGTTCTTAAATCATTGGCTGATATGCTTAAGGGAAAGCATGGACGGTTTAGGCAGAATTTGCTGGGCAAGCGAGTAGATTATTCTGCCCGTTCGGTTATTGTTATTGGTCCGGAGCTTAAATTGCATCAGTGTGGATTACCTAAGTACATGGCATTGGAGTTGTTTAAGCCGTTTGTAATCAATAAGTTGGTTGAGCGGGGTTTTGCCCATAATGTGCGGGGCGCGGGTAGATTGATTGAAGAAGAGACAGACGAAGTTTGGAACATTTTAGAAGAGGTAATCAAGGACCGATATGTTTTATTGAATCGGGCGCCGACTTTGCACCGGTTGGGCATCCAATCGTTTCAGCCGGTTTTGGTTGAGGGAAGCGCTATTAGGATTCATCCGCTTGTCTGCAGGGCTTTTAACGCTGACTTTGACGGCGATCAAATGGCTGTTCATTTGCCTTTGAGCGACGCAGCGCAGGCAGAGGTAAGAGAAATAATGTCCTCTTCAAGTAATTTGCTCAAGCCAGCCACTGGCGAACCAGTAGCTGTTCCCACCCAGGATATGGTTTTAGGATGTTATTGGATGACGAAAATTGAAGACGGTTTGCCAGGCCAGGGGAAGTTTTTTGCCAGTCCGTCAGAAGCGCTTTTAGCCAAGCATTTTGGATATGTGCATTTAAGAGCGAGGATAAAAGTGAGGATTGATTCTGATCTTATTGAAACTTCCGCCGGCCGAATTATTTTTAATGAGCCGCTGCCTTCGGAAATGAAATTTATTAATCAAATAATGAATTCGCGGGAATTGCGCAAGTTGATTTCGGAATTGATAAATAAATTTGGCGTTAAAAAAACCGCTGTGATTTTGGATAGAATTAAAAGAATGGGATTTAAATACGCGACTACTTCTGGAATAAGCTGGGGCATGGATGATTTGAAAGTTCCTTTAGAAAAGAAAGAGTGGCTTAAAAAGGCGCAAGAAGAGCTGTCTGCGGTTCAATCGCAGTATAATAACGGCTTATTGACTGATGATGAAAGAAAGTCAAGAGTTATTGAAATTTGGCTTAATACAACTGATAAAATAGCCCGTCGGACGCCCGAGGTTTTAGATCAGCAAGGTTCTGTGTTTAATATCTTTGATTCAGGGGCAAGGGGTTCTTGGGGTCAGCTGACACAAATGACCGGCATGAAGGGATTGGTTATTAACCCGGCTGGCGAGATTATTGAACTGCCGATTAGGAGTTCTTATAAAGAGGGCTTTAGCGTTTTAGAGTATTTTATTTCCACTCATGGCGGCAGAAAAGGAATGGCTGATACTGCCTTAAAAACAGCTACTGCCGGTTATCTTACCAGGCGTCTGGTTGATGTTTGTCAAGATGTTGTTGTTCGCGAAAAGGACTGTGGTTCTAAAGAAGGAGTTTATATTTATCGCGAGGATGAAGAGGATATGGGGAATTCATTGGCTTCGCGGATTGTCGGGAGAGTGGCTTTGGGAAAAATCAAAAACAAAGAAAAAATTCTGGTTAAGACAGGCCAGTTGATTGATAAGGAAACAGCTCAAAAGATAGATGAGGCAGGTGTTGACAAAGTGAAAGTCAGGTCAGTGATCACTTGTCATGCGGAAAATGGAATTTGTCAGAAATGTTATGGCTATGATTTGGGCAGAAACGAGATTATTAATTTGGGCGAGGCAGTTGGTATTGTTACTGCGCAGGCAATCGGAGAGCCGGGAACGCAGTTAACCTTAAGGACTTTCCATACTGGCGGCGTTGCCGGAGGTCAGGATATTACACAGGGTTTGCCTCGTGTGGAAGAGATTTTTGAAGCGAGGACGCCAAAAGGCAAAGCAGTTATTTCTGAAGTTGACGGCCGAGTTAAAGATATTATCAAAAGAGGAGAGCAGACGATTGTTCAGGTGAAACCTAATACTCGTCATTCTGGCAAACGCGCAAAAACAAAAATCTTGGAATACAGTTTGCCTGCTGGCAGGATTGTTCAGGTTGAAAAAGGCGATTTAATCGCAAAAGGACAGCAGTTAAACGAAGGACATATTGATTTGAAAGAATTATACAAAACAGCTGGTCAGGAAGCTATTCAACGGTATATAACAAGGGAGGTTCAGCAGATTTATACTTTTGCCGGCGAGGCCATTAATGATAAGCATATTGAGATGATTATCAGACAGATGTTTTCGCGGCTTAATGTTATAGAACCGGGTTCAACAAAACTTTTAGCTGATGAAATTGTTGAGAAGTCCCTTTTTCTAAAAGAGAATGCGCGGGTTTCTAAAAAGGGGCGACTGGCTGTAGGGTTGCCGCTTTTGCTTGGCATTACCAAAGTTTCTCTAAGCACAGAGAGTTTTCTTTCAGCCGCTTCTTTTATAGAAACAACCAAGGTTTTAATAAATGCTAGCGTTCAAGGCAAGGAGGATAAGCTAAGGGGATTGAAAGAAAACGTAATTATTGGTAAACTAATACCAGCGGGTACGGGTTTTAAATCCTAAATTTTCATTATGGCTAAGCGCAAAAAAAATCTAAAAAAAATCATAAGGAAAGCAAAAGCTAAGAAAGCGTCCCTTCATTATGAAACAAAAAAGGGCATTTTTGCTGTTAGCTGTTTTGCGCTGGCCATTTTGAGTGTTTTGAGTTTTTTTGAAGGCGCAGGAGTAGTTGGTCAATATTTTCAAAAAGTCAGCCGTTTGCTTTTTGGACAGGGGTTTTTTCTTGTGCCTATTGTTTTTGTTTTAGCTGGTTTGGCTGTTTTTACTTCTAGTTTTCGCCTAAGCAAACAGCAAAAACCGGTTTATCGGGCTATTATCGCAGGCATAACCCTTTTTATTTTAAGCGTATTGGGAATTTTTCATGTTTTAGGCGCTGGCGCAGAGACTGTTCCTCTGTCTCTAACTGGCGGTTATTTCGGACTGATTTTTGGCTGGCCATTGATTAATTTTTTTGGCTTTTGGGCGGGCCTGGTGACGCTTTTTGCTCTTTTAGTGATTTCAATCCTTCTTATTTTTAATATATCTCTTATTCCTTTAAAGAAAAAACCGGAAACTGAAGAGCCGGTTTCTGAAAAGGCCCAAAAGCCACTGTCAACAGAAGAAGCGAAAACAGATTTTGGCCTTTGGCAGAAAATTAAAGATAAGACGCGTTCTACTATTCAAGGAGAAAAGATTGAGTCAGAAGAAAAAGGAGCAGGCGGTTTGCCATCTGGCAAAGGCGACAGAATTTTAGGGCGCGAGGATATTCGGGATAGCAAAGAAAAGTCGTCTTTAGCGAGTGAACCGATTCCATTATCAGGGGAAAAGGCGGTTATGCCTGTTTTAGACGCGGCTGGACTAAAGGATTTCAAACTGCCGCCGCTTAATTTTTTAGAAAAGGACAAGGGACGGCCAACAAGCGGGGATATTAAGGCGAACATTAATATTATTAAGCGGACTTTGGAGAATTTTGGCATTGAAGTGGAGATGGCTGAAGTTAATGTTGGTCCAACAGTAACCCAATACACATTAAGACCGGCCCAAGGCATGAAGCTTTCAAGAATTACTGCTTTACATAATGATTTAGCTTTAGCTTTGGCAGCGCATCCTTTGCGGATAGAGGCGCCGATTCCCAGCCGTTCTTTGATTGGCATAGAGATTCCCAATCGTTCGGTTGTTATGGTTCGTTTAAGGACTCTTTTGGAAAGACCGACTTTTCAAGAAGCAGTCTCCAATTTGACGTTTGCTTTGGGTAGGGATGTGGCTGGGAATCCTTTGTTTACTGATTTGTCCCGAATGCCTCATTTAATGGTTGCCGGCGCCACTGGAACCGGCAAAACCATTGCTTTGAATAATTTAATTATGAGCTTACTTTACCGGAATACGCCTGATAATTTGAAAATGATTTTAATTGACCCGAAGCGTGTGGAATTGACTTCTTATAATTCTATTCCTCATTTACTGACCCCGGTGATTGTTGAGCCGGAAAAGGCAGTGGGCGCTTTGCGATGGGCAGTGAGCGAAATGACGAGACGTTTTGAAATACTTCAGGAAGCAGACAAGAAGGATGTTACGGCTTACAATAAGGCTTTGGCTAAAGACGACAGGAGCGGAATCTTGCCATATATTATCATTGTTATTGATGAATTGGCTGACTTAATGTCATCATACGGACGAGAAGCAGAGGCAACGATTGTTCGTTTGGCGCAGATGGCGCGGGCAGTGGGCATTCATTTGATTGTTTCCACTCAAAGGCCTTCGGTTGAAGTGATTACCGGCTTGATTAAGGCAAACATTACTTCAAGAATGGCTTTTCAGGTGGCTTCGCAGATTGACTCTCGGACTGTTTTGGATATGGCTGGAGCGGAGAAACTGCTGGGCAACGGCGATATGCTGTTTTTGGCTGGGAATTCTGCCAAGCCGCGTCGTGTTCAAGGCGTGTATATTTCCGATAAAGAGATTAAAAAGGTTGTTGATTATCTTAAAAAAGCCAAAGAGCCGGATTATTCAGAAGAGGTTGCTTCAGTTCAAGGAATAAGAGGAAGCAAGACGTATTTTGGCGGCGGTTCTGAAGCGGATGATGAATTATATGAGGACGCGAAAGAAGTGGTTATTCAAGCGGGCAAAGCATCAGCTTCTTTGCTTCAGCGCCGTTTGAGAGTTGGATACGCGCGGGCGGCTCGGCTTTTAGATATTATGGAAGAAAGAGGAATAGTGGGGCCTGCAGACGGCGCCAGACCAAGAGATGTTTATGTAGATGAGGGAGTACGCGATGCCTAAACAAAAAACAGCGGAGAGCAAAGACAATAAACAAAAAATCCTTGATGCAACGGTTGATGAAATTAAAGGCCGTTTTGGCGACGGCGCGATTATGAAACTGGGCGAGGCAGAGCATGTTGATGTTGATGCTATTCCGACTGGTTCTATTTCTTTGGATTTGGCTTTGGGTGTTGGCGGTTTTCCAAAGGGACGGATTATTGAAGTTTTTGGTCTGGAATCAAGCGGAAAAAGCACTTTAGCTCTTCACGTGATTGCAGAAGCGCAAAAGCGGGGCGGTTTGACCGCCTTTATTGACGCAGAGCATGCTTTGGATCCAGAGTATGCCAAGCGGCTGGGCGTTAAAGTCAATGATTTATTGATTTCACAGCCAGATACCGGAGAGCAAGCATTGGAAATTTTGGAAAGCTTGGTTAGGTCAGGGGTGATTGATGTGGTAGTGGTTGATTCAGTTGCTGCTTTGACGCCTCGAGTAGAAATTGAAGGCGAGATGGGGCAGCAGCATATTGGTTTGCAGGCGAGGCTTATGTCGCAAGCATTGAGAAAGCTGACAGCAATCGTTGCCAAGAGCGGCACTACGGTTATTTTTATTAATCAGATAAGAATAAAAATTGGCGTGATGTTTGGAAATCCTGAAGATACGCCCGGAGGCAAGGCATTGAAGTTTTATTCATCAGTTCGTCTGGAACTGCGGAGGTCAGCTCAGATTAAGCAGGGAGATCAAATTATCGGCAATAGAATCAAGGCAAAAATCGTTAAAAACAAGGTAGCGCCTCCTTTCCGTCAGACCGAGTTTGATATTTTTTACAATGAAGGGATTTCCCATTTGGCAGATGTTTTGAATACTGGTTTGAAATTAGGAGTGGTGAGCCGGACCGGCGCCTGGTTTAATTACAATGAAACGAAATTAGGAAACGGTATGGAAGCGTCTAGGGCGTATCTAAAAGAAAATCCTAAAATTGTTTCTGAAATTGTTAGTAAAATAAAAAAAGCTGCCCGAGAGCAGTAATTAAAGGTCAGATAATTTCGTAAAATTTTATATTTACTGTCGAGTGAACGGCAAAAGGCCCATAATGCGGGCTCTTTTTATTGCTTTAGACAGTTTTCTTTGGTGTTTAGCGCAGACGCCGGTTCGTCTGGGCGTCAAGATTTTTGCCTGACTTGTAGTAAACTGACGGAGCAAATCGCTGTCCTGATAATCAATTTCAATAATTTTATTTTGACAGAAATAACAATTTTTCATTAGAATGGTATATTTTTCACATCCACCTCTTCTTTTTTATTCTCAACTGGTTCTGCTGGCTGTTCGTTTTCAGTCTTTATTGGCTCTTCAGCTTCAATGACCGGGATTTCTTCTTTGGCGGTTTGGTTGGCAGGGGCTTGCGAAGGAGCGGTTTGACTGTCGAATCCAGCCGGCCGCGGCCCCATTTGCATAGAGTCGGCAACAATTTCTGTTCTATATCTTTTGTTTCCGTTCTGGTCTTCCCAGGACCTGGTTTGCAGGCGTCCGCTTATTAAAACCAGACGGCCTTTATTTAAATAATTAGAACAGATGTCAGCTAATTTTCCAAAAGCGACCACATTATGGAATTCAGTGGCTTCCTGTCTGTTGCCTTCTTGGTCGTTCCAGATACGATTGGTTGCTATGCTGAATGATGCGATTGGCCGACCATCTGATGTGCTTCTAGTTTCTGGGTCGCGGGTGAGGCGGCCGACAATAATTGCGTTGTTGTAATTCATAGTTTTATATTCTATTCATTTAATATCTCCTCTAATTTTTTGTCCAATTCTTCTATTTTAGCTTTTCTTTTGCTTTCTGAGATAATTGGTTCAGGAACAGATTTTTCTTCAACAGTTTCCTTTGGCGTTTCCTTGATTGACAGAGGTTCTATTTTTTCAACTATTTTAGAGCTAAAAGCTTTTTTAGAGCTTTTAACAGGTTTAATTTTAGACTGTTGTCTGGTGGTGATTAGAAAACGGATTATATCTTTTTTTGAATCAAGGTATTGATGAAGTTTGCTGGTTGCTTGCGCAGGCAGAAGAAAGTTTATATTTAAATAAAAGGCCTCCAGATATTTTTTTATCGGATAAGCTATTCTTTTTTTAACTACGTCATTTAGAGAAATTTCTTCAGAGATAGACCCTTCACTATTGATGATGCCCTGCTTTATATCTTGGACAATTTTGCCTAATTGTTCTTGATTAAACAGAGGAGAGATAAGGCAGGTAAGTTTGTATAACTTGTTTTCGTTGTTCATAATGAAAGATTATCAGAGAGGAGGACAAAGGTCAAGGTCAAGACCGCAGGCCTCGAAAAAACTCCTCGCCGGTCATTGGTTTTTTTCCTTGGGGCTGGACGATTTCCAAAAGCAGATAATCTTTTCCAGCGCGCATAACAGCGTCATCTTCTTTCTTTACAGCCCTGGCTTTCAGAATTTTTACTCTTTTTTTATTAAAATACGTCCATGCGCCGGGCCAGGGATGAAATGCTCTGATTTTTCTTTCAATTTCTCGGGCGTTTTGCTTCCAGTTAATTTGTCCGTCCTGGCGGGTGAGCAGTTTTGTGTAGCTTGCCCGCCTTTCGTTTTGTTTTTGCGGTTTGATTTTACCCTGGAGATATCGGGGCAGGATTTCAATTAGGCAATCGGCCGCCGCCACGGCCAGTTTTTTTTCTAAAGTTTGATAATTCTCATCGGGGGTTATAGCAATCTTTTTTTGGGAAATAATCGGGCCATGATCTATTTTTTCATCAAGCAGCATAACAGTGACGCCGCTTGTCTTATCGCCGTTTAAAATAGCTGTTTGGATGGGCGAGGGGCCGCGGTATTCAGGCAGAAGGGAAGGATGAAGATTAAGACAGCCAAAGCGGGGAATATCTAAAATGTTTTTAGGGATGAGCCGGCCGTAGGCGGCGACGATAAGCAAATTTGGTTTTAACTTCGATATTTCCGGACTGACGGCTGATATTTTTTCCGGCTGGAGGATTGGCAGATTGTGTTTCAGGGCGGCTTGTTTGACCGGCGGCGGCGCAAGCTCTTGTTTTCGGCCGGCCGGCTTGTCAGTCGCGGTGACAACAATTGAAATGCTGTAGTTGTTTTCAATTAACTTTTCCATAGCCGGCACTGCGAATTGAGAAGTGCCGACAAAGATGAATCGGGAGTGAATCATTGTTTTTTATCGACGATCAAAAGACCGTCCAAATGGTCAATTTCATGCTGGATAGTCCGGGCTAAAAGACCTTTAACTTTCATTTTAACCGGATGATTATTGATATCCAGCGCTTCAAGGGTGATTTTTTCCGGCCGTTCGACCGGCCGAAAGGTATTGGGCAAACTCAAGCATCCTTCCTCGATAATTGTTTTTTTGCGGGAGGCTTTTTTAATTCGAGGGTTGATTAAAACTAAAGCTTCTTTATCCGGTTCCGGTTTAACGGTGATAAGACGGAGAGATTGGCCGACTTGAGGCGCGGCCAGACCAAGACCGTTATTGGCCTTTAGCGTTTTAACCATATCCAAAGCCAACTGTTTAATTTCAGCGTTTATTTCCTTGACTTCTTTAGCTTTTTGCCTTAGAATAGGATTGTTTTGATCGGTTTTAATAGATAAAATCATTTATTTAGTTTATTTAGTTCTTTTAAAAGGGGGTGGTTAAAGATGGGTAATGAACAGGAAGAGATAAGGGCGCTGATCTCGCTTAAATGCGAATGCCGATTTCTTTGCAAAGACGGGACAGCGGATTCGAAATCGCTGTTACCCCTAGAAAAAAAGAATGTGGTGCGTTCTTCTTGTAAAGGATGCGTTTCTCTGGGAATGGGGAGGATAATTGCTTTTTACCCTGATTAAATAGGGGGGTGGAACAAATGATTGAACATTTGATTATCCCGTCAATTTATATTTATCTGCTTTTCGGATTTGGATTAGGTCTTGATCGGGAAAGAGGGCGTTTGGTAAATATTAGGAAATGGAGACTGTTTCTAGTAAGCTGGGCAAGGGTAATTTCAATGAGTTTTGGCTGGTTTGTTTTTCCGCTTATCTGGATATCTCTCTTATTTTTCCTTCAGTGGAGATTGGTTTGGAGACAGGTCAATACAGGTAAATATCATTAAGTATCTAAAAAAGCATTTTTATGGCTCTTGCCGAATTATCAGGCAAGAGCTTTTATTTTGCAATCCGCCATTTTATCTCGGATTCCTTGCCAGCAAATTCTTTCCATTCGTTGTCTTGGCTGATTACAAACCATTTTTTTCTAGTAGCTGACCATATCATTTGGTCTCCGCGAAAAAACGGTTTTTTAACTATTTCTTTTGGTTTTAGCCGGTCTAATTCTAACCATTTTTTAAAGACAGTTTCAATAGCATAGTCCAGATTTCTGGATTTAGCCCATTTAGCCACTTTGGTAATGGCTTTTTTAGCTTCTCGGACTGAACCAGCTAATTCTAAAAGCTGTTTGGCTGATCTAGTATGTCTAGAATAAATTATCTTTCTTTTCTTAGCATTGTTTTTTATTTCATCCAAGCTTAGCCCTTTGGTGTGGAAGTAGTGGTTAACAATTTTCTGAATATCTGTTTCTTGTTTTTTGATTTTCTTTTTCTTTTGGAGAGGCATATTTTCATTATACTTGTTCTTTGGTATACTACAAGAAGAAGCATGAAAAAACGTCGGATTTTTTTGGCTATTAATTTGCCAGTTCGCATCAGGAAAAAATTACTTGAGTTTCAGAGGGGTTGGGCTAATTTGCCTGTTAATTGGGTTAAAGAGCAGAATATGCATATTACCTTGGCTTTTATTGGTTATATTGACGATGAACAAATGTTGGATGTTTGCCGGTTGACGCGGGAAATTGTTCGGAAATATCAACCCTTTGAAATTAAATTGGAGAGAATTTGCCTTGGTCCGCTAAACAGATTGCCAAGAGTGATTTGGACAGAGGGAAGAAAAGAATCTATTTTGGCGCAATTGAAAATGGATTTAGAAAAAGCGCTGTTTGATTCAAATAACAGTGGATACAATCAATTGGAAAAACGCGCCTTTCGGCCGCATATTACATTGGCTAGAATTAGGCAGAGTGAATGGCGGAGTTTGCCGGTTAAGCCGGCTATAAACAAAGAGATAGCTTTAACTTTTCGGGTTGAGTCCATAGATGTAATGCAGAGCTATTTATCGCAAAGCGGCACTAATTATGTTGTTTTAGAATCAGCCGGTTTATAAAATTATGGAGGTTTTAGGAGTTAGAGTGGACAATATAGGGATGGACGAGGTTCTTCAAAAAGTGGAGGATTTTTTAGAGGATGGCCAACAGCATTACATTGTTACGCCTAATCCAGAGTTTATTGTGCGAGCGCAGAAAGATACAGAATTTCGGGAAATTCTTAATCAAGCGGATTTGGCCGTACCAGATGGCGCTGGTTTAATTTTTGCTTCGCGTATTTTAGGCAGGCCGTTGAAAGAGCGAGTGGCAGGTGTGGATTTAATGGAGCGGATTTGTCAGAAAGCATCGCAGAAGAAATGGCGTATTTTTTTATTAGGCGGGGAGCAGGGCGCGGCAGAGAAAACCGCAGAGAATTTGAAAGCGAGATATTCGGGGTTGTTGATAGAGGTTAAGACAAAGTGTCCGAAAGGTCAGACCTTTTTTCGCCGACCAACCATTCTCTTTATTGCTTTGGGCGCGCCTAAACAAGAAAAATGGATTGCGCAGAATTTGAATAAAATGCCTTTAGTTAAGCTGGCTGTTGGAGTTGGCGGCGCTTTTGATTTTATTTCCGGCAGAGTAAAACGCGCTCCTGTTTTTTTGCAAAAAGCAGGATTGGAATGGCTCTGGCGGTTTTGTTGTCAGCCCTGGCGCGCTGATCGTATTATGAACGCGACAGTCAAGTTTCCATGGCTAATAGTTAAATCAAAATTAAAGGATTATCCACAGTTTCCTGTTTTATTTTAAAATTGGATAGTGTATAATGGATAATAAGTGTATATTAAAAAAAATAAAAAAAGGCCAGTCCTGAATTTTTACCTTGAGTTTATTGAAAGATACATTTTGATAACTTCTTTTTAAAAATTTAGGCGGGCAAAAACATATGTGGCTTTGGATAGTTATAGCCTTAATTGTTGTGGTCGGCATAGTGCTTTGGATGAGAGCAGGAAAGAAAGGCAAAGACGAAGGCGTTTCTTTGACAGCGTCGGAATCTTCTGAGGAATCTGTTGAACCTGAAATAACGCCTCAAGCTCCTTCAGCTCCTGTTGAGACTCCTGCTGAGACTCCTGCTGAGACTCCTGCAGAAGAACAAACAACAGAACCATCTGTTGAATCCGAAGAAGAAAAACCTATGCAGTAAGCAGATAAAGGGTTTTTTTGAAACGATTATGTTAGAATAGAATCAATGAAAAGGATTTTATATCATCCTCTTGTTTTATCTTTATTTGTGGTGGCTGTGTTTATTTTTTCCAACTGGCAGGGATGGTTGGAAACGCCTAAAGATATTTTTTTTCGCTTAACTGGTCAAGGGCAAAAAATTATCTATCAATTTTCTTTAAGAACAGATAATTTTATTAGATTCTTTGTTTCAATTAAAGGCCTTGAGCAGGAAAATATTAGGCATAAACAGAATAACGAACGGCTTTTGGGCGAACTCGCTCTTTTAAGGGAGGTTAGCCGGGAAAATGAATTTTTGCGAGAACAAATAGCTTTGTCAGCCGCAGAACCAAATCAGCTAATTTTAGCTGATGTTATTGGTTATAATTTGTCTGGTTTGGAAAAATATTTACTGATTAACAAAGGAGAAAGAGATGGGGTTAAAGAAAAGGCGGCTGTGATTACAGCGGGCAATGTGTTAGTTGGTCAAATAACTGAGACGCTTGAGACATTTTCAAAGGTTCGACTGATTTCGGATCCGAGCAGCCGAGTCAACAGTATTATTCAAGAATCAAGGACCATGGGTTTAGTTAAGGGCGATAGAGGATTGGACTTTTTTATTGATTTACTGCCGCAGGGAAGAGACATAAAAAAAGGCGAAACAATTATTAGTTCTGGTTTGGCTGGCTTTTTTCCGTCAGGATTGCTAATTGGGCATATTCAAGAAATAATTTCATCTGACGCGCAGATTTCGCAAACAGCAAAGATTGACCCAGCAGCTGATTTTACAAGACTGGAAAAGGTTTTTGTTATTGTGGAGTAGGCTTATGAAGAACCTTTTAATTATATTGGCTTTATTGCTCGCAGCCGTTTTACAGACAACGGCTGTTCCCTTTTTGGCTTTTAAAGGAGTCAGTCCGAATTTGATTTTGGTTCTGATTTTGTTTTTGGTTATCTGGAAAGGATTTAAGCAGGCGTGGTGGATTATTGTTTTAGCTGTTCTTTTTTATGATAATTTTGCTGGTTTGTTTTTTGGTTTGATTAGTTTGAGCATGGTTGTGATTGCTTATTTAATTGACTGGCTTAATAGAACTGTTTTTTCAAAAGTTAGATTTTGGATTGTTGCTGGTTTGGTTGCTGGAGGTACTTTGGGTTATAATCTGTTGTTGGTTGTTTTGGACAGATTGTTTCAAGGCATTTTAACTTTTGATTTAAAATATGTATTGATTGAGGCAGCTTATAATTCACTGCTTGCGGCATTTTTGTTTATACCAGCTAAGAGGATTTTTAATCGAGTTAAGAATAGAAAGTATGGGGCTTAAAAAATACTTTATAAAAAGAAAATTCCATGAAAATATTGAAGCAGAGGAGATTTTTTTGGATGCGGAAGCAATCCGTTCATTGGAAGAAAAGGGCAAATTGGAACAGTCGATAAAGCGCCGTAATTTCATTCTATTTTATGGTTTAATTGTCGGCTGTTTGTTGATTTTGTTTTTAAGGGCTGGCTATCTTCAGGTTGTAAAGGGCGAATACTATTACAATTTAGCCCAAGGCAACAGCTTGAGAATTTATTATACGCCTGCTCCTCGCGGAATGATTTACGATCGCTTTAGAGAACCATTGGTCTATAATATTCCCAGTTTTGATTTGTTGGTTGATGTGGTTGATTTTTTGGATAATCCTTTGGAGGTTCAGGAGGATATTTTGGCAAAAGTGGTTAGTGTTGTTGAAGCGAGGTCTGACCTTTTAAGTGAGAAAATAGAGGAATCTCGCGGGCAGACAACTCAATTGGTTCTGCTTAAAAACATTGAACGTTCTTCGGCTTTGGCTTTGGAAAGCATGGTTCAAGATTGGCAAGGCATTCGTTTAGAGAAAAATGCCCAGCGCCAGTACGCGCTTGGGCCGTATTTTGCCCATATTTTGGGTTATACTGGCCAGGTTGACCAGTCGGATTTGGAG
>Ga0209976_10000718_pt1 | contig 20603 bp, 16 predicted proteins | sample SumtaG_FD_182806 | JGI IMG/M metagenome (GOLD analysis project Ga0209976, IMG submission 182806) | Deep subsurface microbial communities from Indian Ocean to uncover new lineages of life (NeLLi) - Sumatra_00157 metaG (SPAdes) (version 2) | ecosystem: Environmental > Aquatic > Marine > Oceanic >...
CCACATAACATCGCCTCTAAAACAGGAAATCCAAAACCCTCGTACAATGAGGGGAAAACAAAGAATTGGGCGTGTGAGTATAGGCTGGCCATTTGTTTCTTATCAGCAACCCCAAAAAGGACAAGATTTTTTTCTAATCCCAAATTTATTGCGGTTTCGGTTAATTTCTCGATTATATGATCGGGACCTGCTACCACCAGTTTATACTTTTTTAGATCGGGTACCTTTGAAAAGGCGTCTAAAACTCTAGCTGTGTTTTTCCTCGTAGGATGAGTCATAGCTGTAAAAAAATAATTATCCTTAATAAGCCGGCGGGGTGATTTGACGGAAAAGTAATACTCATCTACACCCGCATAAATCAGTTTTACTTTGTTTGGGTTAATATTAAAAAACTTGATTACATCTTTCCTGGTGCTTTCCGAATAAACGATAATTAAATCAGCATTTTTTATCGTACGCTTTAAAACAGCCCTGTAATAGAATTGGCCATGAAGCTTCAGAGCCATAGCAGGATCGATCATTACAAACAAATCATGTATTGTAACCACATATTTAACTCCCCCCATCCTATTAAAGGGTAAAACATTGGCTGCTCCATGAAATACCGACACCCCACTATTTCGAATGTGCTTACTTACTAAAAAGAGATCAAAAAGAACGTTACTTAGCTTATTTTTTGGTAAAGATGTTGTTAGTGTTTTTCCCAACTTCTTTTCTTTTGACATTTGAAAAAAAGTATATTTATTATTGCTATCAATTTTCGATATCGCATTATATAAACCTCTAATATAATTCTGAATCCCAGTAAATTCAGATGAATAGATTCTTGAGTTAACACCTACTTTCATCAACAATAATCTTACACCACAAATGAGATGCTAAAATAAAATCCAATGAAAACACACAAACAAAAATATAACGAATGGCACAACAGACGTAAGGACGATATTTACATGGAAGAAGTAGAATATTACAAAACACTAGGCCTTATCTTAAAGGGAAAGAAGAGTGTAGATATTGGGTGCGGATATGGTTCTATTTCGATGTTTTCGCCAGAAACAGTAGGTGTTGATATCTCTGACGAAGCCTTAAAAAGAGCTAAAAAACTGGGTGTGAAGAAAGTTGTAAGGGCATCGGCAGAAAACTTACCCTTTAAGAAAAATGAATTTGAAATCGCTGTAAGTGTCGGGGTATTGGAACATATAGAAAACCAGGAAAAGGCAATTTCTGAAATGGTTAGGGTTTCAGAAATGCAAATATTAGTGGTACACGCAGCCCTCCCATTTGGCTTAGAATACTTGAGAAGGCCACTGTTAGCCCTATTCGGTCACACCGATCAACCTGTGGAAAAACCGTTTACATTACGAAAAATAAAAAGGCTTCTCAAACGGAACGGCTCTAGGGTCATTGTTGAGGGTGTGTGGAATTACATTGATTTAAGATGGCTGCACAACAAAATTCCTTACGGTCTAGTCAAGTGGCCATCTCACCACTTTACTATTTCTCTAAAAACAAAAAACCTTGAAAGAAAGTTCCTGGGAAATACAAACCTAACTAAAAAACGTTAATATTTTTGAAAAGTTTTTGCACATGTGCTTTCCACGAAAAATCGTTCTTTACACGCTCGTATGCACTGTTACCCATTTTTTTGGCAATTGACGGATTTTCTATTAATTTTTTTATGTACTTAGCAATCTTCTTTGTATCTCTTTCCTCTGTAATAAAAGTATCAATTCCATGTTTAAACACAGAGCAAACACCACTTCCCTTTGCTACTATCGATAATGTGCCGCAAGCCGCAGCTTCTAACACAGGCATACCGAAGCCCTTTTCTAGATTTGTTGTTAGGTGAACCAACGCCTTGGGGTAAATTTGCGCAAGCATTTCCTCATCGGCAGCTCCACACAACTCGATATTATCTTCAAAACCCCTATTTTTTATCTCCTCTTTGAAGTTAGACAACATTGCTGGATCTAACCAACCACCCACCATCTTTAATTTAATATCAGGAAGTTTTTCCACTATTTCAAAAACATATTCCGGGTTCTTTCCTTTTTTCCACGTAGTTACCATTAATACATGCTTACCCTTTTTCGCAGCTCTTTTTCCAATGTATGTTCCCGGCGGAACAACAACAATATTTTCTTTCTTCACAAATCTTGTTAAATAGGTATCATGCGTATTGGCCGCCACAAACACATGATCAGAATTGGTTGATAACAAGCCGTCAATAAGAGTGCCAAGTGAGGAAAATAAACTTATCATCAAAGAAGGAAATCTACCTACATACACCCTCCTAATAATGTACTTAACGGGATCCCAAAAGTATATTGAATAAGGAATTCCTTTAGTGATTTTCAAACTCAAAGCCGACAGTGTTGTATAAGATCCATGACTAATTATGTACTTAAACTCGCCCCTTTTAACAAAAAATGGAAGTATTAGTGGATAAGAAATATGAAAAAAAGAAAAAAATGCGAATCCTGGAAATTTAAACGTAAATTTAAGCAATTTCGGAAACCTATCATCTAAAAATATTACAGGAACACCCTTAAGCAAATCTTTGTGGGCTAACTTAACCACTGATTTCCTACTTAACACAATCAACGTAGCATCCGCGCGCAATTTGTTTAAAGCACGTACTTCCTGGATGGCGCTCTTTTCTACACCACCAATATTTAACCTGTCAATTAAGATTCCAATTTTCATTTTTTTATTTCCACTTACACAATTCAATACCGATAAGCTTTTCTAGTTTCTCTATATCCTTTTTATAATACTCTCGCAACATATTTTTTGTCTCGTCATCTAATGGAGGGTATTTTTTACTTTTTACATTTACTGCACTATATACACGATAAAAAATTGGGTTTTCTAATAAAAAATCACGTAACCAAGTAATTTTAAATTTATTAATCCAAGAAAAAACAGTGTAACAAATATTCTTTAGTAGTACGCTTCTATTTCCAATAGAAGAATATACTTTTTTCCGCAGAACTCCTGGTTTAAATTCCTGATTGACATTTAAAAACCGATACAAATTCTGAACTACCTTTTCTGGTTTTTCTTTTATATCGTCAAAAATAATAATATGAACGTTTTCCTTTGAAAAAACTGAATAAAATTTTTTAATATGTGAAAAATATTTGCCACGATTTATGAATAATCCTTTTTCCACTGCCTTTTCAAATGTTGATGGAACTTTGGCCTCCACTGTTGCGGCGTTATACCAATAAAGTGAGTAAACCATTTCTACGGGGTTTCTTAAACTTACTAGAATTTTTGTGTTTGGAAAAACCTTTTTTATACGCTTATAAGCAATAGGGTCATGCAAATAACTTATACCAAATTCTCCTCTTATCTTGTTTTTTTCCACTGGGGGTAACCTACTTAAATACCACTCGAATCCCTTCGACCAATTCGACCAATTGTCTTTCACATACTGGTTTCCATAATCGGTGTTAAAAAAGAACAAAGACTTTTCTTTAGGAATGTTTATCTGCGGATGCTCTAATAAACAGGCTGACACCCAAGATGATCCCGATTTAGAAGAACCGATCCCAATAAAATCGAGCTGATAGTTTTTCTTTATTGCTTCCATTTCTTTCTACTCACCTCAGACTTTTTGAACAAACTCAATATACTCCACAACCCATACTGCCAAAGTGTAATTTCACACGCGAGTGGATGAAAAAACCAGGCAAGATCTCTTTTTCTAATATACCCCCTTACCGAACTCACAAAAAGAGGCAGCACAGTGATACAGCTTAAAATAAACTTAGCTATGCCTACTGTGTTACGTGCGTTTTCCCAAGCATAATCACGCTTCGAATTAAATTTGTGAAAGATATAGTCTCTTATTCTTCTTCTCTGTTTACGGCTAAATTTAAAAATGTCGTTGCCACAAAATGTATGTATTATCCCAATCTTCACCTTAATTAATTTAACGGAGCCTTTGGACTTTATAGTTTTTGCAACAATATCAACGTCAAAAAGGTAATCTAAATTACCTAACTCCTTTTTTAAATAACTGGATCTAAAAATAGTTCCGTTTGCACCAATTGTGGGCAAGCCTTTCCTATCAAAAGTTGCTAAAATATATTTCTTGTGATCTTCTTCCTGGTGATCTATCTCGGTCCACCTTCCAGACAGCAGGTTTAAACGATCGTAGTTTCCTGTAAAAAGTACTAAGGGATCGTTCACCCCAACAAGCGAGCAGTATCGATCTATAAATCCATCCTCTTTTCTCCAGGTATACTCCCACGGTTCGCTCCCCACAAAATCTTTGTGTTTAACTAGGGGTTTTACCATTTCTTTAAGCCAGGTTTTTGAACTTAAAATATTATCAGAATCAACAAGAGCGATATATTCACCTTTTGCCTCTCTCACACCCACAGCCTTTCCCGACTCACCTGTCTTAAGTGGGTTCTTCACGATTTTGCATTTAAATTCATTAGCTATATCGAGAGTATTATCCGACGATCCGCCATCCGAAATTATTATCTCAATTCTGTCTTTTGGGTAATCTTGTATAAAAATGGACTCCAAACAGTTTGAAAGGACACTTCCCGCGTTAAGTGTGGGTATTACAAAACTAACTTTTGGAAGTCTCATTCAAGTTCCTTCTTTTTAAAAAAACTTCTTATAACGTTTTTCCAATACTGTGGATGCCAAAAACTTACTTTTTCCTGTCCTTTATCAAAATCTAATAAGTGGCTGAGCAATCTTCTAGCAGCCATTAAAATAAACGTAATATCTCTCCACTTTCTAATAGAAATTATTTTTCTAAAAATAAATTGAGGGGTAAAAAAAGAGGAATAAAGCTCTTGCGTTAACTCCATTAGTTTCTCATTCGAAAAAGGTATTTTCATTACAGGCGCCCTCATATCAAACGAATCGTAATCCATCGGATCTATCTGTAACAACCCCTTCTCTACACATTCTTTATAAAGTGGTGTGCCGGGATAAGGAATAACTATCGTCGCCTGCATTGTATCCACGTAGCCCTTTTTGAACAAAGTCTTTGCTAAATTGATGGTTTTTCTCGCCATATCTTCAGTTTCCCAAGGATATCCAAGCATTACGGTAATATGCGGCTCTAAACCAGCTTCCTTTGCCATTCTTACCCCAACCTCTATTTCTTCCACTTTCAAACCTTTATCAAGTTTATCTAAAGTTTCTTGATTTGCAGATTCCATACCATACAAAATAAACCGAAAATTGGCTTTACTCATTAAATTGTAGTATTCCTGATTTAAAGCATTCAATCGCATATTGCAGCTATAAACAACTTTCTTGTTATATCCCGAATCAATTAATAAATTACAAAACTTTTTTAGAGGTGGGCCTACAAACATTGTCCCAGCATCGTCAAAAACCTCCTTTACACCATATTTATCTACAACGTGCTTTACCTCTTCAAATAATCTTTCTGGAGAAAATCTTCTATAACTTCCTTTAGGGTTTAGGGTATTATCCCAAATGCAAAAAGTGCATCTGTTCCACCAGCAATCTCTACCAGAGTACACATAAGTACCTGGTGTATATTTGAAATTGCCGTTTTCATAAGCATATAGCTTCCATTTTGTAAGGTCTCTGTCTATAAAAGGCAGTGAGTCTAGCTCGTGGATTAATTCTGCAGGACCGGTAGTCCAATAATTGCCTTTTTTTATCACCTCGACTGGGGCCTTTCCTCTTCCCCACACCCCCCTAGGTAATTTCTTGGATTTTTTGGACAAATAATCAGCGAGATCGGAGAGTAAAAAATCGTAGTCACCTCCTGTTAAAATGTAATCAACTTTACATTTTTTCATTGACTCTTCGGGAAGATAGGTTACGTGGTCACCTACTAAAACAATTTTGGTGTGACTGAGCGTTTTCTTAAGTTTATTAATTATTTTCCAATGCTGCTCAATTACGGGGGCCTTCGTCTCTATCATCAGTAAATCGGGACTCACTTTTTTAAGTTCTTTTAACCACTCGCTGTATGATATCTTTCCTGCGATCCCATCCAACCAAGTAACGTGGTAGCCCATTTCCTGAGCCAAACTAGCAGCGTATGCAGGAATCATAGGATATACATAAATAGGAGTATTAAAATACTGAAACTGCCTATTTTGAGAAAGACACGGTATTCCTTTAGATTGGTTTAAAGGTGGGTAACCAATAGCGATTTTATATGGTTTATCTTTTGGCATATTAGCCTTTTGGGTATAATTGATTACCCTTTAAATCCTCTACTATTATTGCCGTTGTTGGACATGATTCTGCCGCTTCAATAATTTCTTCTGCCTCGTCCCACGTACCTTCTTTGACACACACCAACCCATTCTCATCTAAATCAAATGTGTTTGGGGCACGGACAACACAGGTTGCAGCACTTATACAATCTTCTACAGTAATCTTTATGATAATTTTGGACTTTGAGTTTTTATATTCTTTTTGTTCCATTTTTATCCTCCAATGTATTTTCCCGAAGTTTTGTCCACCTTTCTCAAAACTAACTTGGGTTTTTTAACTAAGCCTATTAAGAAATTTACACCATATGTAATATGAGTCAAGAACACACCAGCTGCAAAATATAACCCTGCCTTAATGCTTTTATCCTTAAACATTACCCGAGTTGATTCAAAAACTATAAGAAACAGGTACAGAGACATTACTTTTTTAAAAATCCCCTGAGCAATTGGGTGGATAAAAGATAGGATTAAACCGAAAAATAAAAAAAGAACGAATATTAAAGGTACAAAATACGAAAATATTCTTGATGTTTCCGGAAATATCTTCGCAAATTGACCGCGATGTCTCCCGTAACGAGAAATCTGCTTTAGATAAGGTAAAAATACGTCCCTCCGGTGATGATATACAACAGGTTTTGGATCATATAAAAATTTTCTGTTAAATGTAGATACGAGATCCAAACACAGTTTTGTATCTTCTCCTGGCCAAAAATTAGTATCAAATCCTCCAACTTTCACAAAAGCGTCTTTTTTTACAAACAAATTTACTGACGGGTAATCATCCACTAATCTTCTCTTTTTTGGCATATGCCGGTAGTTAGTAAAACCGCTTACAAGCGGTGATTCTAGCATTCTTCCCGAAACCTTTTCTAAAAAGCCCGAATCTTTTGGGGTTACGGCTGGAGCACCGAGCGCGTAAATATACTTCTTGGAAAATATTCTTTCGGCTTTCTTCAACCACGCCCTTCCAGGGTATGCGTCGTCATCTAAAAATACTAATATCTCACCCCTTGATTTTTTAGCACCTAAATTTCTTTTATCTCCTGGGCTTACACTTCCCGATGGAATAACACTAAAACGACTATCTCCACCAAAATCGTATTTTTCTTCCTCATCTACAATGATTAATACCTCAAAATCACTGTATTTTAACTTCCGAAGATATGAGATATTCTCCACAAGAAAATCGTTAATTTGTCTCACTGGAATAATTACACTAAATTTAACCATCGCCCATCTCTCCCGTGTTTATTCTCATTTCAAGATCCTTATCGTAAACCCACCTTCTCTTACTTCCATTGTCGTAGTATCTTTGAATTTTGAGTCTATAAAAAACCGCGAGCGTGTCCCAAAATATTTTTCTGATATGCGGGTCGTTAAATAAAAAATGCCTGAAGCTGGTGGCAGAGTATTTCCACTCCACTTTTGTAGGAGCCTCGTAAATTCTAGTAAAACCTAAATGTCTAGCCACCGCCAAAATCTCTATATCAAAAGCAAACTCCTTCACTAATAATCTTGGTAAAACTTTTACAAGAACCTTTCTTTTAAAAACCTTTAGACCTGTTTGTGTATCTTTTACTTTGAGACCAAACAGTATCTTAATTAAAAGATAATACCACCAACTATAAGCTCTCCTTATAAGAGGATAATTACACCGAGCAGCTGGGTGTTTCTTACTTCCTACAACAATATCGGCCTCATACCACTCCATATGCTCCAAAAGCATCGATACTCCGTTTGGATCAATGTCCATACCGGCATCTATAAAGGCAACTATATCCCCACTAGATCGCGCCATTCCGTATTTAATCGCATACCCTTTACCAAAGTTTTTGTCGTATCCAAATATTTTTATATTTTCTCCTTTGACCTTTTTTGCTTCTTTAAGGGTCTTATCTACTTTACCGTCTACTACCACTATCAACTCAAAATCCCATCTTGTCTGCAACATACTGTCGTAAATATTTTTAATGTCTTTTTTTATCGTACGTTCTTGTCTGTACGCTGGAACTATTATGGAAACTAACATCGGGTCAATTATAACAATTCTTTTTTTCTCAAAAACACTGTATACGCTCCTAAAGATAGAAGCAAAGCGAAAGTAACATAGATATTCACATTAATAATCTGAATTAAGTTAGCGTGTGATAAATTAAGTAAAATAAACTGAATTATTGTTGCTGGAAGAAGAAACAACACAACTTTTACTCTTTCGATTGCTAAATAAAAGAGTATAAAGAAATTCACTAACACGTATGCGCCCACGAAAAGTGAAAATCTCGGAAGATACGCGATTGAGTTTTCGAAAGTGGAACCAAAAAAAAGAAGGGTTAGAACGCGCGGAAAAATAGTGAAGATCAAAACTCCGCAAAATACCAATAGCAGTTGCAAAAGAAACATTTTCTTAAATTTTTCGAAGTAACCTGCCCCTTTCGTATACAATACTGAGATCTGAGGAAATGTAACTGTGGTTACAGTACTAGCACCAAACAGTAAAATCTTTCCGAGAGTTACTGTGCCTGCATAGTGGCCTGCCTGGGTCGAACTAAAAAACTTCTTCACCATTATGACATCAACATTGTTTAGAAACATCATCCCGAAATTAATAAACAAAACGGGAACACTAAATCTTAAGATTCTTGTTAGACTATCGCTTAGATCTAATTTTCTCACTTTCTTAAAGTTCTTTTTTAATAAAAGCAGTGACAGTGGGAAAACAAACAACACCGCCAAACCCATCCCAGCAAACACACCAATAACACCAAAGCCCAGTAAAACAAAAAGAGAAGGGAAAAGGAAACGGAAAAAACCAATAAAACCGGCCTGAACTGCGTATGCTTTAAATCTAAGCAAGCCTTGTAGATAAGCGTTTGGGGCAACCATAATGTAAGACACACCCAAAAAAAGTCCGAAAGCAACAAATAAACTTGTTTGAGAAATATTGAGATAGTTTGAAAGAATATTTCGCAACAGGATAATCGACAAAGAGGATATGGCTCCAATAATAACAAAATACAATATCAATCTTCGAAAAAGAGAAGTTAGTTTACCGAACTGCTCTTTTGCCAGTAACTCGGACGATACTTTTATTATAGCCGTTGCGAAAACACCCGACGGAACCCCCACTAAATACATCAATGACAAAAGAGCATTGAAAGTTCCATACTCCTCCACCGATAAAGTTCTACCCAAAAAAAACTGCAATAAATAACTAAAAAAAGAAGCTGTTAAGATACCTATTGTGACTACAACAGTCCCCGATAGAAGCACGTCTGTAACTTTTGTGTATATTTTTGATATCAATTTACTCTCTTATAAACTTTGTATATAGGTACACCTCTCAATTGTATTGCATCTATGTACATCAATTCAAATCTTGTTTCCATACCAGAATCATCGGCCCAAACAGGATAAACAAAATAATCCGCATACTTTGCCTGCGGAGTAAGATCCTTTATTACAGAGACTATGCTGCTTCTTCTCATAAAAGGCCATATTTGAGTGTAATATTTTTCTGGGAAACCAACAACTAAACTTCCCTCGATATTTTTTGACTCTATTAACTCTTCGATTGAAATATCTTCTTCTATTTTCGAACTGCTTTGGGAACTTTTTAAAGCAAAATAATTCACTATTTCGTTTTTTCCAATTAACCATTTGGGTTCTACCACTTCTACTCCTTTACGTAAACCTCCGCCCAAAACCGAATGATACGATAGATAATCTGAGTGTAAGTAAAAAGCAGTTATTAAAGGTAATCCAACAAACAAAATAAGCGAAACACTCTTTACAAACTTGTTTGTACTATCGAGAAACCGCTCATAAAGAAATGCCACCATAAAAACCGCTACGGTTATTAGTGGAAGAATATACCTGTCTAATTTCTTTGAAGGAATCACAATTTCTAACGTGTACAACAAAAGAAACAATAAAAGATAATTCACAAAAAGTTTTTGTTTTCTAATCACTGATTTTCTAAAAAAGATCGCTAAATACACAAGCCCAGCTATCAACAGAATTGATGATTTATAAATAAAAACAATCGGATAGAAAAAAATTCCGGGATTAGATGTAACTTTTCCAAAATAAACCTGCTCGTGTGCCCTTTCTATCCCAATAGTAAAAATACCTCGATATAGGGTTCTAAAAACTTCTCCTGGAATTACCCAAAGAGCCGGCCACATTAACAAAATAAAAAGCGAGGTGAAAAAAGCCCACTTAATAAAAGCTTTTACTTTGAACTTACTGGTCCCTTTAATAAAAAATACAATTGCTAATACAAAAAAGGGCACAAGTACCAAAGACGACGTTTTGGTTAGCAGCGCCAAAGCTGAAAACATTGAAGCAACTACTAACCTATCATTTTTATCTATGTTTTGAATCCAGTAATAAAACCACAAAAGTGATGCCACCATAAATGAAGAGAGCAGCCCTTCAAGATGAAACACTCTTGTTAGTCCGATAAAAAAAGGTTCGAGAATCAAAAGAAAAAACGCAATCAGAGCGTACTTTAACCCGAAAAGCTTTCGAGCAACGTAAAAAGAAAATGCCAATGTGATCCCAATTGCGACTATAACAAGTAACTTTTGAACAAAGTGCAGCTGAAAAACAGCCTGCAATGAATTTAACGAAAAATCAGGTGCTGCTAATCCGTGGTAAAGGTTAAAGATCTTTATTCCAGCAGAACCCAACCACATTAGTGGAACTCCTGGGTGATATTTCTGAAGTGTAAGCTTAAAATCTAAATTAAAAACACCTGATCCAAAATCGTAACTTCTTGCCTTCCACTTCCAAACATCTGTGTTAAAAGAATCAACACCAAGAGAAGGGATTCTACTTATAACAAAAAATAGCAGGAGTAATATTTCGTATTTAAACTTTTTCATTGTCTATTAATTTTATAAACTTTAATATTCGGACCCTTTCTTAAGTAATTAGACGCTGTAAAAACTAACTGTCCGTACGGATCAAAATTGTTATTCGAAGAAACCAAATAAGCTGACTCAAAAACACTAATGTATTTCTCACCCCTGTAATAATTTACTGGAAGACGATTAAGAACCTGCCCTAAAGTACTGTTGTCGTAAATTAACTGATCTTGCTCCTTAAACTCCTCTACACCCCATTTGTAAAATTGAATCCTTGTATCGTCCCTTAGATAAATGTACACATTTCTAACCGACATGAGAAGTGGTGGAATAAGTAAAACCAACACCACAAAATTTCCAAATCTTCTTCCAAATTTATCCACTAGTAAAGTACAAAAATAAGAAAACACAACCGCAATAAACGGGTATGAAATCATGTAGTACTGTGAGCGATTTTTCTCAAAACCAGATATGTACCACAGCAAAACCACGGCTGATATTAACAACAGCCAAACTGGATGATCCTTTTTCTCCAAACCATTTTTAACTAACTTAACTACGGAAATTATAAAAACAAAAACAAAGACAGCTAAAAGTGTAAATCCAGTATTTTCGGAAATTTTGATCACCAAACTACTAAAAAAACGATGGAAGTGCTCTGATAAACCTACAGATCCCACATTAGTAAATTGCCAAAACGCACCTTTGGGTCCGTCGGTTCTCGAAAATGTTTTAAAATCGAAAATCGAGTACGGCGTTCCTATTACGAATCCGATAACCGAAAATAAACCAGCATAAATTAGATTTCGAAGATGGGCCCAATCGAGAAAACGTTGTCTTTTTTCACCCAGTACCCTAAACACGTGGGCTAACGGTACAACTAGCGCGCATAAGCCTCCATTATATTTCGTGGAAGCAGCGAACCCAATAAATAACCCTGCAAGTACATAGTTTACAGGATTTGATTCTCTTAAAATCCTTACAGAAAAATACAGTCCATAAGCCAAAAAAAACACCATCGGGACATCGGGGAGTGAGTAATGGGAATGCCAAACATGAAACGGGATGGCTGCAAAAGCTAGTGCAGCAACAAGTCCGGCTCTTTTGTTGAATAAAAATTTACTCGTCAAGTAGACTGGGATAACTGTTAATGCTCCCAAAAACGCCGAGAACAACCTGGTGACAAGATAAAAAACTAAGTTGTCGTTCCAAATAAGTGGGAATGCTTTAGATATTAGTGGTTTTAACCCAACGAGAGCCACAACAGACCTAAAACGAGCAAAAACCATGTAAAGAATATAGTTGAGATAAATATATAAATGTGGCCAGTCGAAATGTTCTGGATTTGGAAAAAAGCGAATCCCCAGCGCAGATCTTACGACGGTAGGCTCATCTGGATGAAATATAAACGGGAAACCGTGCTTGATCCCAACAACTCTCAGCAGTAATGCGATACCAAAAATTATGAGGAGTTTATTATTTATTCTCTTTAACATACACTCTCCAATATTCTAACCCATTGATGTATAGTGAAAAATCTTTTTTAAATAAATGGTTTGAATTTCTAATCTTTTCGGGAAACTGTTCATTCACCGCTAAAACCAATAAGTCATAGTGGCTCGGCCCCACGACTCTGACATCTACCACTTTTGAATTAGAGTAAATAGACTTCATGGGCTTTGTATCGTAGAAACCAATACGAATATCCGAACCATATTTATTAAGAATTCGATCCCTTAAATCAAATACACCCACGCCAAAGGGTTTTTGACCAATTACTTTGTTAGCGTTATCTGCTCCCATAAACAGAGGACTAACATAGGTAAAATAGTAAGGAAAATTTGTTGCTAATGGAAGCAAAATAAAAGTTACAACTAACAAAATCGGAACTAATGGGCTTTTCATTTTTTTCACCAAGTATTTTAAACCAAAATAAGATAAATACGCCAAGTAGGGAAACATTACCAATAAATAACGGTCGAGCTTTTTGGACGGAACAAACATAATAAAAAAGTATCCCCAATAAAACAAACTCAAAAATGTGGTTAAAGTAAACGATTTTGTCTTTGCTTTCCTACTTAAACCCGCAAACACAAAAAGTAGGGATCCCACAATTAATAAAGGTGATGCTTTCATTATTAAAACTAATGGATAAAATAATACGCCGCCGTTTTTGGTACTTTCGCCCAAGACAATTTGTTTGTGTCCTTTTCGTATACCAACACGTTCTGCTTCACTAAAAATCTCACCAAGGTAATGAATTGGTTTTACCCACAAGGCGGGGAAAAAAAGGAACAGAAAAAATAGAAAACTCAAAATTACTATAAGAGTACGTTTAATATTTTTTTGAAATAAATCTTTGTAAGTGGAAACCGCAAGAATATAGGCAAAGGCAAGAATCGCAACGCTTTTTGTTAAAAAAGATAAGCCTAAAAATACTCCGGTTAATATAGCGTACTTTAAATCCTGTTCCTTTAAGGATATCCAGAAACATAAAAGGGATATAAAAACAAACAAACTTAAGAGAATATCCATGTGAAACAATCGAGAATTACCAACAAAAAATGGTTCTAGAGTAAATAAACCTGTGATCAACAAAGCGTTCTTAAAAGACAATAATTTCGACAGCAAATAAATAATAAAAATCGTTAATAGTGCTTGTACAAAAATTACACTACTCTTGACAACTAAATGAAATAACGGAAAATTTGCTTGTGTGTATACGATTTCTTTAGTAATTTGTTTAGTGATCTCTATTGGGATACCCGCTATCCACATTAAAGTTACTCCTGGATGATAGTGTTGGTAAGTCTTCTCGAACTGCTTGTATTTTAATCCATTTATAAACTGTTGAGATCTGTAGTGCCAATTAACGGCATCTGGATTAACAACGTCGTTGTGCAACCGAGGTACTCTGGTAATGCAAAAGAGAAGTACAATAATAATACTTAACCAATATTTATTGATCTTTACCCAAGGCATATAACACTCCCCCAAATAAACTTACAAAGAGTCTAAAAAAATGATACAAAATCGAAGCACTTAAAGACACTTCTGGCGGAACGCCCACCACCGAAAACATTTGCATGTATAAAACATCTTGTACACCTACACCATTAAGTGAGGGGATGATAAAACCAGCAAGTGTAACAATCGGAAAAACAAGAAGCGAATGCCATATAGGCAGACTAATGCCCAGGGCAAGAAAAACGCAATACTGGGTAAGAATTGCGACAAACTGAACTACAAAAGATGTTGCAAGAGCAGACCCAAGAACATCTTTTCTATCCTTGTAGGCTATCAGGGAGGTATAAATTTTATTAAAGATATTAATTTTACCCGCGAGAAACTTTAGTGATAAGTATCCGACCAAGGTGCACAGCCAAAACCCAAAAAATAGAACCACCTTAAACACCAAGATTAGAAAATCACTAGATTTTATTGGCTCGGGGAGAATACTAACCCAAAAATTAAGTGTTTTTACAAGTCCAAAATAAGAAATCAATACTAAAGCCACAACACCGGAGAATCTTTCCATGAAAACAGAGGAAAAAGCCGTAGCAGTACTTTTTATTTTTTTCCCGAGCGCGTAAATCTTAAAAACATCTCCCCCCATGCTAGTCGGCATAAAGTTATTAAAAAAAGACCCAATAAAATATAAATTAACAAGATAGGATACCTTAATTTTTTCCGAATTTTTTTCTATAAGTAGCGCCTTCCACCTAAAAGAACTTACAACATAATTAGCAACTATTAATAAGGCGATAATTGGCAAAAATGCGTATGACACAGATCGAAAAGAAGACATAAACAGCTCTTTATCGACATACGAAAGTATCAACAAAAAAAGTAAGACGCTAACAGTTGTTTTTAGTATTAAAGAACCAATTTTTTTCATTTTGAAAATCTTCTTAATATTTTACTCTTAACAACGGCAATTTCCCTTTTTGATATTAACCCCGACTCTAAAAGTCCTCTAATTAAAAGATAGGCGTGGACAGGAAACACCACAAGTTTAATAACCGTGCTATCAACCTGGCCCGCATAGCCAATAAAAAACATTTGGAGAAGTAAGAGGGTGTGATTAGATTTGAAAAAAGTAAATTTTAGTTTTTTTCTGGAATAAACAATAACAAACGCTAGTGAAAGTATTCCACCCAAGGTCATGCTCCAAGCCATTGAGTCAAGGGGGTTAATAGAAATAAGTCTTGAAAGAACAAAAAAAGAGCTTACTGTTGTGCCAAGTAATAAGACAAATCCAATGATCATTTCTCTAATCAGCTTGGCTGGAATCAAGATACTCGACTTGACAATATTTAGCACGGCATAAAAAACAAAGGCAAGTACTAAAGGAAGGATCAGTCTTATCGAAACTGAATACTCCAAATGCCTTACTCTCCCTGCCGCAATTAATATAATCTCGGATGCCCAAAAGGATGCGAGTGTTGCTGAAACAATAAGAAGAGAATATACCTTATTAAAGTTTTTCGTAAAAGTATCTTTAAAATCCTCGAAATTGGATTTGTACTTTTCGGACAAAACTGGCAGGTTTACAGCTGTGACAGCATCACTTATATGCATTAGCTTTTTTGAAAAAAGCATTGCAAATCCATATATTGCCACTGTTTCGGCGGTGTTACTCAAACCCAAAACGTTATTTCCAAATTTCTCCCAATTAGTATAAATGATTTTGACTAAATAAATAGCTATGCTAATAGAAAAAATTTCTTTAAATAAGTGTACGAAATCTGTTTTTTTTGGAAGCTGTAACTTTCCACGAAGTGGTTTAAAAGCTACAACAGTCAAAACAAGCGTACCAATTATATTAAAGCCAAGAAAAGCATAAAAGTAACCCGTGATTTTATATAGATATACGAGTGGAATATAGAGGGCTACGCTGACTCCAGCTATGGCCACCTGATAAATAAATAAATGCTTGAATCTTTTTGTCCCAGAAACGACCGAGTTCAAAATTCCCTGGAAACTTTGGAATAAAAGTGAAACAGCATAAATTTTTAGTGGAAGTTCAATAGCAGGTTGGTGATATATGTTATTCGCTATCCGAGAAGAAAGAATAAACAACCCAGTGGCAAGAGGCAAAGTAACCAGATATCTTATGGACATCGCGGTTAAAAATATCTTGAATACTTTGGTATCGTCTTTCGTAGAAGCAATTTCCCTCGTACTAGCAGACGCGAGACCTAAATGTTGATAAATTCCAAGGGCCCCACCAATCGAAACGGCTAACTGAACAATCCCCCACTCAGCCTGAGTAAGTATACGAAGAATTACAAAACTTTGAATCAAACCCAAAACCATTGCCCCACCTCGGGACAAAAAACTTACCAGCTGCCATTTAGTTAATTCTTTTATTTTCATAACACTTTCACTCTTCCCAAAAACATACTTCTGGTTTTAACGTTATTTCCCATCCCTACAAAAAATTTGTATGTGCCATTGTCTAAAAACTTTGGAAGCGAAAGATCGTACTCCTCGATATAATATCTTCCCTCAATCCAGTTTTCGGGCTGTTTCAAACCAAAAGAAGGAAGGTTCGCAGTTTGATATATTTTACCAGTATTTTCGTTAACCAAAGTAACAAACATTGTAAAACTATCAAGTGAGTCGTTTTCCTTTTTCTGATAAACAAACTTGACACCTTTTGGTTCCTCTCTAGTAAATGAATCCGGTACAAAATAATCGACAACAAAAAGAGATCTAAGAAGCTCAAAATCTGTTTTTACTGGATAATTATATCTTTCTTGTAACGGAAGTTTTTGGCTTTTGTTGTGTGGGCCCACTTTTTGAAAAACAAATAGATTTCCACATCCGTATGTTAGCGTATAATCTTCGTCCTTAATAACCTTCTTTACAATGTCGTGTATTAAATCTGTATCAACATCTAATATCGTAAGGATTTTCTTTGAAAAGATATCTGTAATCACGTAATCTGCCTCGTTATAAAGGGCAGGAAATATTGCGTATGTTTCTCTCATCGATAGGTGAGCTCCAAGATAGTCAGGACCCGAAACTGATACCTTCTCAGGTATCATTTCCACAACTCTTTTGGCGCATTCCCTATCTTTGTTTTCAAGTTCTGATATTTTAATCACATCCCCAATTTTCAATAATTCGTTATTTGCAATATCTGTATTTGTTTTGGCAAAAACACGCTTTCTTATAGCTTGCGTTATCCATAAATAAACGGGGTTGTTAGTATAAAAACTCATATACAAATTAGATATGAAAAGAATCAACGCAAAACACCCAGCAATATGCTTTTCACTAAGCTTTATGAGTTTAACCTTTCTCAAAATCTTAGAAATAAAACCAATTGCGTATATAGTGGCCAAAAAAAGCACTGGGATGATCATTGAAATTCGATGGTTTCTAATTTCCGCCGTGCCTATACCTCCAGCGCTAGTAAGATAATTGATTAAAAGATCTGGAACTGCAATTAAAGTTAGTTGTGGGTAAACGAAAGGTACATACATCAGGGGCCCGAATGTTTTAATTAGGTTTTCAATACGATCTCCTCCAAAGATTACTCTCACCGTAAGGTCTGGGTTGGTAATTACACCGGCTACGATATTTTTATAAGAATTCCCGAACGCGTCATACCTAGATAAAAAATAATTAGGAAGGGCAACATCTCTAGTGTTTGCATCCTCTATACCAAGGGATCTAGAAAATCTTCGGTATCCTTCCACTCTCTTCTCAGCATAAAAGGGAATTATTAAAAGAAAAGCTGCTGATGCCCACACCACACTAACTAGCATCATTTTTATCCCAATTTTTGAGGATGTTGTGTTCATTATCTTTTTGAGATTTGATTTGCTTAAAGTCAGGTTTTGAATATCTTCGTTACGAAACAGTAATATAAATACCCCAAATAAAAATACGTATATTGGTAGTTGCTCCTTTCCAGACATGGTGATAATTAATAAAATCCAGAACCATACCACATTTGTCTTGTTAAACCTTTTGTTCTTGTACATATGCTCAAAGAGATAAAAAGCAGCTAAAAAGAATGGAATTGCAACACTAACACCGTGAAATCCGGTCCACGCGGAAATAAATCCAACAGACGGATAGGCTAAAAATGCCAACCCAAACAGTGATCCTGCGATTCTTGATTGAAGTTTTAAATATCCAATTAGGTAAATCAAAATGGAAGAAAAAGTAACCAAGATAAGTTGAAAATATACAAGAGTCATAGGATGCGAAAAAACTGCAAAAAAAGGTAATGTTAATAAAATAATTGGATCAACGTGACTCATGGCCCATCTAGGAAGGTTGGTTCCAAAATAATCGGTTAAATACATAAAACGCCCGTCTAAAGTATTCCACATCATTTGAGACATATTGCCTAAATCGAACTTCCCGTAATCAAAGTTGTTATACCTAAAAATATTTATTTTTATAGCTACAAACAGAAATACAAAAGAAAATAGAATGAGTACAACAAGGGGTAATTTTTCAAAAACTTTATTGATGTTCTTTTTCATTATTAATTTAGAAAGCGGTATTTAATTAGGGAATACACAGCCCTCAAACCGTCTCTCCATGTAATCTTTTTTCCCTCAATGTGAGTTCTACCTTTGTAGCTAATGGGGACCTCCCTAATTCTTAAGCCAGATTTAAGAATTTTTGCAGTGATTTCTGGCTCAAAATCGAACCGATGTGACTTTATATCTACTTTTCGAGCAAAATCGCCAGGAATCAGTTTATAACAAGTCTCCATATCGGTTAACATGACTCGAAAAAAAATATTGGTTATCAAAGTAAGAAGTTTATTCCCAAAATAATGTAAATTCGACATATCCTCATAATTACCGGAAAATCTAGATCCGTAAACAACATCAACTGCATCTTCTTTTAATGCCCTTAAAAGCTTATGGTAATCCTGAGGATCGTATTCTAAGTCAGCATCCTGCACAATCACGTAATCCCCAGTCGAGTGTTTGAAACCCTCCTTAAGAGTATGCCCTTTACCCATGTTTTTTGATTTAAAATAAATCTTGAGATCTTTGTCTTTTTTCTGAAGATCTTTTAGTATCTCTATAGAACCATCGGTAGAACCATCGTCAACCAATATTATTTCTTTATCAATTCCCTCTACCTTCTTCACCAAAGACACAATCTTTCTGAGGGTTTTAGCCTCGTTATACACTGGTATTACTATCGACAATTTCATTTAAGTTTTTTCTTCTCTAACTTAACCACTTGAGAAACAAATTCTTCTCCTCCAATAGTATATCGAAATTCTTTAATAAGAATTAGGTAGGAACGTTTAGATAAATCTATGTCCATTGTTGTGTTGTGCTCGTTTGTAATCAATAAATAATCGATATCTTTTTCCACTAAAGAATTGTATTTTAAAAATGAATCGCTTTCAAAATTATAATAGAACCCAGAAACTCGAGTGTCACCATCCTGATTAAGATACCAATCGGACACGCTACTAACATCGTTATAGGCAACTTTTCCAGATAAATTCTCTGAGATATATTCGGCAGCTCCTTTTACCGCAGCAAATGAATTTTTGTGTAAATTAATTGAGAAACCCGACCAAATAACTAAAGAGGCAACTAAACTAACAATAAATCCACCGTATTGCTTTCGCCAAATAAAAAAAATGTTAAACATCTGAGTAATAACTATTAGTAGAAACACTTTTTTACTAGGTACCAAAAACTGTAAACGCAAAAAATATTGACCAATAACGTACACCCCAAGTAATAAAAGTGGAAGGAAAACACCAACCGGAGTTTGGTTGGTATTTAATTTAAAATACTTTTCGATTGCCAAAACAAAAACAACAATTATTAGTGGGATTATGGCAATAAACAATCTAGGTATAGCGGCTGGCCAAAAAAGAGTCACCACTAACTCCATCAAAACAAAAATTAATATACCAACGTTATCTCTTAAAAACAAACCTACCAATTCTTTAGAATAAACCAAAAAAGCAAAGGCAGCAATAAACCCAAAAACAAATAATAATGAGACTATATAAATTGAAAATGTTTTTAGATCGTAAACTCTTCCCGAGGGCTCATTAAAATAAGAAGAACCAAGTGGATTGCGGTATAAAAACCAAAATATTGTGGAAGAAACAAAACCAACAAAGTATCCCAAAACGGTTTTAAACCTGGTCAATACATTGGGTGTGTGTCCCTTAAAGCTCGCTATTAGGATGGCTAATCCAATAGATCCAAACAAAACAAATCCCTCAAATCTTAAAAGTGCTGATAGCCCAACTAAAAGACCCAAAACAATAGAATTACACCAAGATAGTTCTGATCCCCACTTTTTCAATAAATAAAACACCAAGAGAATAAAAAAACTAAAAGGAATATCAGCCATGATTCTTATAGACCAATATAAATAAACGGGGTTTAGCAAATACAAAATTAGTGCTAAGTTTTGGTATCTAAAAGATCCAATAAACTGATCTACAAGCAAAGTAAAAACCACGAAAGCCATTAAACTA
>Ga0209976_10000720_pt1 | contig 20568 bp, 17 predicted proteins | sample SumtaG_FD_182806 | JGI IMG/M metagenome (GOLD analysis project Ga0209976, IMG submission 182806) | Deep subsurface microbial communities from Indian Ocean to uncover new lineages of life (NeLLi) - Sumatra_00157 metaG (SPAdes) (version 2) | ecosystem: Environmental > Aquatic > Marine > Oceanic >...
TTCTTCCGCTGACTAATGATAGGCCTAAGTGTATGTTAGAAGTTAATGGCAAGAGCATTATTCAAAGACAGCGAGATGTTCTTTCGTCTTTAGGTATTAATGAAATAATTGTGGTTACTGGTTATCATGGCCAGATAATTAGTCGAGACCATATTGATTTAAAATATATTTACGATGACGGATATAAAGTTCCAGGTATTCTTCGAGGTCTTTTTTGCGCTGAAAAAGAAATGGATAATGGATTTATTTTTTCTTATTCAGATATAATTTATGGTCAAGATATTATAAAGAAATTATTAAAAACCCAAGGAGATATTGTTTTGGTAGTTGACACAGATTGGAAAAGGCATTATCAAGGTAGAATTAAACATCCTTTAAGTGAAGCAGACGCAGTTAAGACAGAAGAAGATAGATTGGTTAAGATAGGTAAGGGGGTGGTTAAAATAGATGAGGCCCAGGGAGAGTTTATTGGCTTAGCCAAATTTACCGCTCGTGGAGTAGAAATAATCAAAAAGGTTTATCGTGATTTAATTAAGCGATACAAAAAAAAGGAGCCATTCCAAAATGTCAAGGAGTTTCAAAGAGCTGATATAATAGATATTGTTCAAGAGTTAGTTGACCATGGTATAGCAGTAAAAATAGCGTATATATCCAGTATTTGGACAGAAATAGATACTGATGAAGATTTAAAAAGGGCTAAAGAAATTTGGAAATAGTTAATCATTAAAATGAATCAAAAAGATTATTTAGGCGCTGGTTCAATAAAATATATTAAGGAAATTTTAGATTCTCAAAATCCCAAAAGAATATTTCTTGTAACACAAGGAAATGTTTATCACGATTCAGGAGTTGACAAAATCATCAATCCATTACTAAAAAAGTATTTAGTCATCCGTTTCACGGATTTTTCCCTTAATCCTAAATTGGAAGATATACTTAAAGGTTTGGCATTATTTTGTAAGAACAAATATGACCTAATTATGGCTATTGGTGGCGGCAGTACTATTGATATGGCTAAATCAATTAATATCTTAGCTAATCAGTTAGGTCAACCGATTGATTATATCAAAGGAGTAAAGGAGATTAAGAGGAAAGGCAAATGCTTAATTGCTATACCAACCACTGCTGGTTCAGGAAGTGAAGCAACTCATTTTGCCGCTGTTTATATTAATAAAGTAAAATATTCATTAGCTCATCCTTTTATTTTGCCTAATTATACTATTATTGACCCACAATTAACCTTAAGCATGCCTAAGGGAGTGGCATCGGTAACAGCCATAGACGCGCTTAGTCAGGCTATTGAATCCTATTGGTCAATTAATTCAACGGATGAGTCAAAATCATATTCTCAAAAAGCAATTAAAATTATCTTAGAAAACATCCGAGATTCAGTTAATAGGCCTTTATTGAAATCAAGAGAAGCAATAGTACGGGCAGCTCATTTAGCTGGTCAGGCAATTAACATTACTAAAACAACGACTGCTCACGCCTTATCTTATACTCTGACAGCTAAATTCGATATTCCCCATGGCCAGGCAGTTGCTTTATTTCTTGGCCCAATATTAGAATATAATGCAGGAATTACAGATAATGATTGTCATGACAAAAGAGGCGTTTTTTATGTCTTAAAAATTATTCAAGATTTATGTTCAATCTTAGGTGGAGCCAATCCTCAAGAAGCTAACCAGATAATTAAAAAACTAATCAAGGATATTGGTCTAAAAGCAACGCTTAAAGAAATAGGTATTATTGATGAAAAGATTAAAGAATTAATTGATGAAGTCAATTATCAAAGATTAGCTAATAATCCCAGAAAATTAACTATCCAGAATAAAGATATTTTAATTAATTTATTAAGATGCTAACAATGACTCAAATTAGTCCCATAAAACGTTTTTTATCGATTAGTATATTTTTATTAGTCCTATTTGTCTTAGCGGTGATTGTTTGGTATTCGCCAGTTTTATTTAAGGGTTATCCAGCTTATAGTATGGGTACCGATGTAATGTTAGCGCGTAATCTTTATCAAACTGGTCTTTATTCAGCAGAAAGCGACCTTAATGTTTTTTTATCTTCAAATTTAATCAGAGAGCAGGGTCATCTTTCAATGTGCGGCAATAAATTGACTTCTTTGCTTTATAGTAATGTTTTTAAGATAGTTGGTTTGCCGGACGAGAATAATTTTGTTTTGTTATCGGTGGTTATTCACGCTTTGACCTTGTTAATTTTTACAGGGACGGTTCTCTATCTATTTAATTTTAAGATAGCGGCAATTTTTTCTTTAATTTATGTATTTTTACCCTTTAATTGGCATCAGCCATACTATTTAGGCACTTACGAATTTGCTTTATTATTTTTGTCTTTATTCTTTTTATTTTATTTTTACGGAGTCAGGCAGAAACATCGTCAAGTTTATTTAGTTATTTCTGGAGCTTTTTTAGCTTTAAGTTGTTTATCTAGAGAGGCCTTATTCCTAATTGCGCCATTTCTTTTTATCTATTTATGGTTAATAAAGCAAAAACGTTATTTGGTCTATATTTTTATTCCTTTTGTTGTCTTGCTTGCTTTTCTTTGGCTGCCCGGCCTTTCTCATAACGCTTATATACAACTCTTTACTACCGAGGCGCCGGAAGAAACTAAATCAGCCGATTTTTCTTTTTATGGTCACGTTTATCCAGATCCCTACACTTACTATTTTGAAAGGGAGGAATATTTAAAGGGTCTTCAAAACCAAGTCGCTGAAAATCGTTTGGATTTAATGAAAAAGATAGGCATGAGCAAAGTGTTAAAGAATATGGGTATTCAGGGAATAAACCTTGTTGATAGAATTAAAGTTGGTTTAATGATTAGTTCGCGGCATATTTTTAGATTTATTTCTTTAGAAGATATTGGCGGACCGTTTATTCTGCTTTTAATTCTATTAGGTCTTTATAGTTTAAAGCAGAAAGATAAGCGCTTATATCAGTTCTTTGTTTATTGGATTCTTTCTTCTATATTTTTAATGGCTTTTGTTGTTTTGGTTGCCCGGAATCATTTAATGGATTTTAATTGGGCGCTTGCTTTACTGATTTCTTTAGGATTATTAACATTGAGTAAAATGATTATTGATTATTTTGACTTAAAAGGAATAAAAGCGCTAACTGTTTACATATTGATTTTGTTGGTGGTTTTATATAATTTTGTCTTGGTTAATCATGTTGTCTGGAGCAGGACTTATGAACAAAGCAGTAATTTGTTGGTTAAGGCCTATAGTCAAGAAGTTAAAAAATTAAATATTTCTGACAATGATGTTATTGCTCTTAGTTTACATCCAACTGATTTTCATAATTTAAATTATTTGACTAATAAATCAGTTGTTTTATTCACTCCGCAAACTATTAAGGGCTTATTAGAGAAGGATGAATTGGGTTCTATTTTTGAAAAGTTCGGGGTAAAATATGTTTTAGGTTATTCTGACGAATTGACAAAAGAAATTACTAATCAAACGGAAGTGATTAATGTTGCCTCTAATTCTTTAGAACCAAGTGTCCCGGAGATATCTCGCAATAAGGGCTGGTTTATGAATTTGGTTAGGTGATAATAACTAAAAACGAATTGATTTAATTGACCAACAAATTAATCCAATTAAAGCGATTGTTAACACCATTGATAGGATTAAAAGAGAAAAACCAACTGTTTTTTCCAAGGGAACTTGGAAAAAGGAAAAGAAAAAAATTAGAGTTGCTTCGCGCGTGCCAAGACCGGAGACAGAAATAGGCAAAAGAGCAATAAATCCAGCTACTGTCATGGCCATTATTAAATAGAAGAAAGGAATATTAATACCAATGCTTTTAGCTAAAAGAAATGATTGAAAATAATATATTAGCCAAGCAATGACAGTAATTAATAAGGTAGAAAAGTAGTTGGTTAAAGTGTAAATTTTAAGATTTTTAAAGAAGTCATGGTAATTCAGAGACCATGCTTTTTTATATCTGAGAGGAATAATTAAATCTAATATTTTTTTTAAAATAATTTGAATGAGATTGTTTTTCAAAACAAGAACAAAGATAAGAGTGAAAAGAAATAATATTAAAGCTGATAGCAGAATTGTTTTTTTAAAATAGGAAAAAAAGAAAACAAGGCCTATTAAACTAAAAAATAGCAGGAAAAACAAATCAGCTAATCTATCCATAAGAACGCTGACCAATGATTGACCGGTAGAATAACTCCTGTTTTTTAGATAAAGAATTTTAGTTAATTCTCCTAATCGTCCCGGGGTAACTAAGCCGATGGCCAAACCAATATTATTAACCAGAAAGGAGTCTTTAAGGCTGGAAATAATATTTTGCTTTTTTTTAAGATAATTCCAACGATAAGCTTTGATAAAAAGAAGGGGTAAAAGAAGGAAGACTGCTAGACTAAAATAGCAAAGGTTTATTTTACCCAAGACATCTATTATTTCTCTAGATCCTAATTCGTTCAGAATTAGGAGAAATATAATTATTCCGATAATAAAGGAATATTTTTTAATCATAAGAGATATAAAGCTCCTAAGTGGTTTTGGTTCTTGGTTTAAATAAAATTCTTAATAATATTTTGACTCCTTCAAAAATTGTTTTGATTTCTTCCCAAGACCTAATTTGTCTTAATTGGCGGTAAATATATTTAGGTCGGAAATAGAATTCCCGGAAAGCTTTTTTCTGCCAATAAATTAAATCATTTTGGCTAAGGTTGTTTTGAGCTAAAACAGGCGGTGTATTACTTAAGGGAGCAAACATTTCCCAAGATGTTTTATCGTTAATAAATCCATTGTCTTTGGCATAATAATAAAGATCAGAACCAGGCACTGGGCAGGTAATAAAAAAGGAAACATTATCTAAATCCAAACTTTTGGCAAAATCAATAGTTTCTTTTATGGTTTCTTTGGTTTCTTTGATGTTACCGAGCATAAAACTAGCGTGGGCTAAGATTTTATTCTTTCTAATTATTTCAACAGCTTTTTTGCCTTGTTCAATGGTTATTTGTTTACGCATTAGATTTAATATTTTTTGAGATCCGGATTCAAGCCCTAAGGAAATTTTCTTACAGCCAGCTTGAGCCATAATTTTTGCTAGTTCGTCGGTAATGCCATCAGCTCGGGAAAAACAAATCCAGGCAATCGGCAATTTTTTCTTAATCACTTTTTGACAGAATTCAACGGCCCTTGATTCGTTTATAGTAAAATTGTCATCAAGGATATTAAATTCTTTAATATTATAATTATTAATACATTCTTCAATTTCCGAAACTATATTTTCAGAACTGCGGTATCTTATCCTTCGTTGCCAAATACTTTTGGAAACACAGTGGATACAATCAAAAGCACAGCCCCGACTGGTTAAAATTGGAGAGCATTGTTCAGCGGTTAGTTTTTTAGTTGGAGCAGAATGGTATAGGTTTAAATTAAAAAGGTTTCGGGCAGGGAAAGGAATGCTGTCTAAATCAGAAATTAATTCTCGGGCCGGAGTATTGATTATTTGATTTCCTTTTTTATAATACAAACCATTAATATTTTCAAAGTTATTTCTTTTTTCTTGAAGAGCTTTAACCAATTCAAAAAAAGTAACCTCGCCTTCGCCAATAACGACGAAGTCGATATCAGGATTTTTAATTGTTTCTTTGGGAAAAATGGTTGGATGAACCCCGCCCAAGATTATAGACGAATTTAATTTTAAATCCCTTTTTATTATCTGACAGATTTTAAAAACATGATTAATTGTTGGCGAAAGACAAGTAAAGCCGATTATATCTGGTTTTTCTTTTGCCAGATATTGTTTTATTTTAGAATAGTCAAGAGAAAGCGCTTCTGTATCAAGGATCTTAATTAAGCAATTATTTTTTTCTCTTAGGTAAGCGGCTAGATAAGCTAAATTAAAAGGCACAATCTGCCCGCTTGATTCTTTCATCCCTTCGAAGTTGATATAAGGGGGATTGATTAGTAAAACTTTCATAATTAATTTTGTTTTTGCCATTCAAAGAAAATATCCGGATAAGTTGTCCAAACATCGCAATTTTTGCAGACAGAAATTTTATCATATTGGCCTTTCAAGTGGTAGTCGCGGTATTGTTTTAGTTTTTTTCCGCGCCAGATTTCACACAGACTGTTTTGATTGATGTTGCCGATGATTACTTCTTTAAAGGTGTCACAGCAGCAAATTGAGACCTTGCCGTCCCAGTTGATTCCCGGCGCCAACCAAAGATGATAACAGGGGTATCTTTTGGGCAAGTCGTCCGCCAGGCGTCCGGTTTCAATTCGGCCGCCGAAATTATGCGGTTCTTTAATATCAATAAACACCGGATAAGAGGACCATCTCTGACAAAAGTTTTTGATTTCAATGGCGTTTTCTTTGGGACTGACCATGCGCAAAAATATTTTTGGCTTGTTTTTTTTGGCCGCGTTTTTCAAATCAATCAAATTTTTGATGTTTTTCTCCACGGTTTTTAAATTGTCGGTGCCGGTCACAGCCCGGTATTGTTGTTCGTTGGCGCCATGAATACTGACGATAGCCTTATCCACGCCGCTATTGATAATTTTTTGAGATATTTCCTTATTAAGTAAAACGCCGTTAGTGGTGAGCAAAACGGTGTTTTTTGGTTTTTTTTGTTTGATGTACTCAAGCATCTGCGTGATGTTTGGCGCCAAAAGCGGTTCGCCAAAAAGATGGAGCGAGAAATTTCGGGGACCATGAAGGCCGGCTTCATTCACGATTTTTTTGAACAATTCAAAATCCATGGAGCCAAGTTTTAAGGGCGATAGGTTTCTGGTGCAGATTTTGCAGCGTAAATTACAGACGTTGGTTGACTCAAGAAAGACATGATAGGGAAAGTTCCAATCAATCAACCTTTGGACGATAATTTTGTAGGGGACAGATAAAACAACCGATTTTTTAATGAAATCGGAAAATTTATTGGTGTCTATTTTGGACAAAAAAAACGAGACGATTGATTCTTTCATTATTTTCGGCATTTAACCACATAATATATAGGGAGGAAGCGGAAAAGTTTTTTTGTGTCTTGGATCGTGAAATTTTTGGTCAGCGTTTCCAAGATTAAATTATGGTCAGAGCGATGAAGGTCAAAATGCAAATCACGCCTGATCAAAACGCAATAAAGCTGCATCAGTTTCCGACCAGATGGGAAACCCAAGACAACTAAGCCATCATTTTTTGTCACGCGCCTGATTTCCGAAATGGCTTTTCCCATCTCATTGGGTTGTAAATGCTCTAGGGCACTGACGCAGACTACTGCGTCAAAAAAGTTATCAGCAAATGGCATTTGCGTGACGCTTCCCGTTATTAATTCCGCTTGAATGTTTTCTTTCTCCATCATTTGTTCCGTCTCTTTTTTGGCTTCCGGAAAAACCTCTAGGCCATAAAGTTTTTTGCAGATTTTTACCAGCTCCGGAAACAATACACCACTACCGTAGCCCACTTCTATAATTTTATCGTATTGCTTATTTTGAGGTTTTAAAAAATCCAATGCCATTTTTAATCTTTTGATGTAAAAATGTTTGAGAAGCGGTTGGTAGTAGCGCTGCAGCGGGTCTTCGGGATTATCGGTATGAATATTTTGTTTTTTAGGTAGTCTCATAAAATTAATTAATATTTTTGGCAAATAAAGGTTATTCTTACCTGCCTGATTCTTTCATTCTTCAAAGTTAATATATGGTGGATTAATTAATAGAAGCTTCATCTTTTTTAAGAACAGCAATAAAACGGTAGCCTAAAAGAGGAGGGGTTCTATAAATTTTTTTCATCTTAAAAAGATTTTTTGAGTTCTTAAAAATAAACTTTTTATCTGCCTGATGGAGATGCCAATCATATTCTTTTTGTTTACGAGCAGTATGAAGTAATTTATCTAAGGAAAAAAATTTAGCCATTTTCATGATAAATTGAATTCTTTTTTCATCAGGTACGCTAATAATGGCCAAGCCATTTCTTTTAAGAAGACGATGGATTTCTTTCATAACTTTTTGGGGATAAGGCAAATGTTCTAATGTTTCAGAACAAATAATTTTATCAAATATCTCATCAGCCATGTTTAATTTTTGGGCATCCCCCCAGATTAACTGGACATTAGACTTATCTTTAAGAATTTTTTTAGCCCTTTTTAAGACGATTTTAGAAATATCAATTCCGACAATTCTTTTTAACTTAGGCAAAAAAGAAATTAAAAACCCTTCTCCACAACCTAAATCTAAAACAGTATCATTTTCATTTAAATGGCTAACCTGAATAATTTTTTTTAGTCGCCTTTTTTCAATAAACCGGAGAAGAGGATTTTTACTCTCAAAAAGCGTGCCATTTTTATGGTATTTTAAAACCATCTGGTCATTCCATTTAGCTAAATTTTTAGAATCCATTTTTTGGAAATTTTTAGTCATTTCATTAACTAAAAAGTTGGTTAATAGCTGCTTGGATAATACCTTTGATATCTTTAATATTCCGCAAAGAAATCAAAATATTCCAAACAGCTTTGGGTCGGAGATAAAATGCCCGATAAGCCGTTTTAATTCCTTTGTTTATTTCTTGAGCGGAAAGTTGTGGATAATTAATAGGTATTTCAGTGCCTTGGTCAATATCTTCCCATTTCTCTGAAACTAACCAACCTTTTTCTTTTACCTCTTTATAGAATTCAGTGCCTGGGTAAGGTGAGGCGGTGTGAAAGATGGCAAATGTTATCGGCAAACTTTTTGCTAAGTTAATCGTTTGTTGAATGGTTTCTTTAGTTTCTCCGGTTAATCCAATAATAAAATATCCATAGACCTTGATGCCAATTTTATGAGTTAGCTTGATGGCTTTTTTTGTTTGTTCTAAAGTAGCCTCTTTTTTGCATCTGTTTAAAATTTCCTGTGAGCCGGATTCAACACCATAAGCAATCATCCAACAACCAGCTTTTTTCATTATCTTTAACATTTCTTCATCTATTGTATCAACTCGGCTGTTGCAGCTCCATTTAAACTTTAATCCTTGATTAATCATCCTTTCGCATATTTGGATAACAAAATCTTTGTTGACCGTAAAGGTATCTGATTGGAATATAAATTCTTTCAAGCCAAGTTTTCTTAAAAGTTTTAGTTCTTTGATGATATTTTCCGGCGAGCGATATCTTACTTTTCTGTCCCACATTATTGGTTGGCGGCAGAAAGTACACAAATAAGGACATCCTCGGCTGGGAACAACAAAAGTAAAAGCAGAAGCCATAAAAGGGAAAAGGTATTTGTCTAACGGGACTAAGTCATGACAGGGGAGAGGCAGTTGGTCTAAGTCTAAAAGATAATCTCGTTTTTCGTTTTTTTGAATTTCCTTATTTTCTCGATAAACTAATCCTTTGATAGAGCTGAAATTTTTTTCTTTTCTTTCAATCGTTTCAATCAATTCCTTAAAAGTTAATTCTGGTTCGTAAAGAATAACAAAATCAAGGGCTGGGTTATCTTTTAAGGTTTTTTTAGCCAAGGCAGTCACATGAGGCCCCATGGTTATAGTCACTGTGTTGGGGTCTGTTTTTTTAGCTTCGGCAAAAACCCTTAAATCATTCTTAGCTGTTGAGGTGATTACATGAGAAATAAGATAGCGAGCTCTTTTTATTTTCAGCCGTTCCAGAAGTTCCGGCCATTTCATCCTTTCAGCAATACAGTCAATTATTTCCACTTTAAGGTCTTTAGGAACCATGGCTGCTAAATAAGCTAAACTGGTTTGGGGCCAAATAATCCTTTCCTTGCTGGTTCTTCCAGACCTATTAAAATCCCTGATAATGATTGAATTATCAGGTGAAGGAGGGTTAACTAACAAGATATCTGTTTTTTTTAACATGGTTGCGAGGTTTTCACGAATTCGTACGCATACTTTAATATATCCCTGACAGAATGACCAAAATATCTAGTCCCATAATAACCAAAAGCTAAGGTGCCGATTAAATCAAATACTTTGTTTCGCGGTAGTTTTATAAGTTTCTTGACTAATGGGAAAACAAAAGGGAATCTTACGCAAATAGGGAAGAATCTTTGCAAATTTATAAATTCATTTTTATTTGGAATTTTAAATAAGGTTTCATCAATATAAGTATCTGAGAATTGGTCTACAGACATAGGGTCTAAGCAACCTTCTTCTATCCCAGTGTTCCATATATTTGTATTTGGGTAAGGGGAAATTATAGCGCATCTAGCCCAAGTTGGCTTAAGTTCCATATTTAGTTTTAAGGTTTTAATGGCTTGTTCAATCGTTTCTCCAGGAATGCCAATCATATTGTATGTTTTTGTAATTAAGTTTTGGTCTTTTAGGCATTTTATTGCTTTTCGGATATCGCTTATCTTGGTATTCTTTTTTAATACATCGTTTCTTAATTTATCATCAGCTGATTCAATTGAAATTGCTGCGCCTCTGCACCCAGCTTTTTTAAGGGCTTTTGCAATTTCTTCGTCAATAGTTTCTGGTCTTGTATTAAACAAGAACGGTAATTTAATTTCTTTGCCATATAATTCCAAAAATTCTAAAGCCCATTTGCGGTCAGAAAAGAAAAAATCATCTGGTGAAAAATCTACTATTTTCATTTTATATTTATTTTTAAGTTGCTTTATTTCTTCTATTATTGGTGAAAAAGCTCTTTTTCTAGCCCATAATCCTTTTCCTTTATATAATTCTATGTCTAAATGATTATGACAAAACGTGCATCTAAAAGGACATCCCCTGCCTGTTATAAATCGTCTTACAGAGTTATTTAAAAAAAGGGGATAACGATAATAAAGTTCTCTATCAGGAAACGGCAGTTCATCTGGATGAGCAAGCGGCCTCACATCATTTTTATATACTTCCCCATTTGATTTTGTCCATATGTTTTTTATATTAGTGAGGTCTTGTTTTTGTTTCATTTTGTCAAGCAGTTCTAATATTGCATATTCTCCTTCGCCCCTGCAAACAAAATCAATACAGTCATTTTTTTCTATGATATCTGGATTATGGGTGGTATGGTTTCCGCCAAATATTATTGGTATATTAAATTTTTCTTTAATTTCTTTTGCGTATTTTAAAGCCCATTGCTGTTGGCCTGTAAAAACCTGAAATCCAATTAAATCCGGTTTTATTTTTTCAATAGAGCCAAGTATATCTTTTTCTAAGCCCTCTATTAACAAGATACAATTATAGCCTTTATTTTTCAGCATTGCAGAGAGATACATTGGCCCAAGGGCTGTAAATTTATATTGTTGTAATAAAACTAAGGTGCTCATTTTCATTTTATAATTTTTTCTTACTTATTAGATCTGCCAACATGCCGATTGCTAATATTTGAACTGAGGAGATTATAAATACAGCAGTAGTAAGATCCATGGCCTTGGGAGTGAAAAGATAACTTAGGATAAAAATTGCCAAACCCAATAAAAGCAGTATTAAGCTAAGAGGGACAAAAATTTTTAGGGGATTAAAATATAAAATTGTTCTTATTATTAATTGGAGAAAATTTAAAGTATCTTGAAGAGGTTTTATTTTTGATTTGCCCTCTCTTTTGTAATAGTCAATAGGCAGATATTTAACTCGGTAATTATTAGTTAATAGAGCCAAAGTAATTGTTGTGGTTAAAGAAAATCCATCAGGCAAAAGATGGATAAATCCCTTAAAGACATTTTTTTTAAATAATCGTAGCCCAGAATTCAAGTCTGGGATTTTAATTCCGGTTAAATAATTAGCTAACTGATTAAGAAACCATTTAGGCGGTTTTCTAATTAAGGGGATTTTTACCCGAGGGTTTATTCTGGCGCCGACAACCATATCATAGTCTGCCCAGGCGACTAATTCAGATATGGCTTTGATTGGATAAGTGCCGTCACCGTCAACAATTAAAATATATTTTTCTTTAGCTTGTTTAATACCAGATTTGAGAGCCGCTCCGTAACCGCGATTCTCAATATGATTAATAGTTTTAATACCGCTTATCTGTTGTAATATTTCTTTTGTTTGGTCAGTTGAGCCGTCATTAACGACAATAATTTCGTAATGATAATCTTGCTCGGCTAAGTGTTTTTTCAAATCAGCAATTACTTCCTTAATTGCTTTTTCTTCATTATAGACAGGGATAATAATTGAGAATTTTATCATCTTCCTCCTCCTTTCAAAATAATTTTAATTGTCCTTAAAAGAATACTTAAATCCAAGACAAATGAACGGTGTTTGATATAATAAAGCTCATATTGGAGTTTTTCAATGCTATCTTTAACCGAAGCGCCGTAGCGGAAATTAACCTGGGCCCAGCCGGTCAGGCCTGGTTTAACAATATGACGGATTTGATAATAGGGAATTTCTTTTTCTAATTGTTGAACAAACTCAATTCTCTCTGGTCTGGGACCAATAAAGCTCATTTGACCAATCAGAATATTCCAAAGCTGGGGCAGTTCATCTAAGCGGCTCTTGCGTAGAAAATTACCGACTCGGGTAATCCGATGGTCCTGCTGGTCAGCCCATTGAACACCGTTTTTTTCCGCTTCTTCAACCATTGAGCGAAATTTAACCACCTTAAAAATTTGACCATCCTGGCTAATTCTTCTTTGTTTGTAAAAAATAGCGCCGCGGCTGTCTATTTTTATGGCTGAAATAATTAAAGGATAAAAAATTAAACTGATTATTCCAGAAATCAGAGCGCCTAACATATCTAAAATTCGTTTAATCGCTTCATAAAAATTTTTCTGACTTTCAGTTAGATTTTCCAGAAACCAGATTTCGCCAATGCTGGAAATAGGCACCTTGCCTAATATCTTTTCATAAAAAGTCGGTAAGTCGCTAAAGCTGATTTTTAGAGGCAGGCATTGGTATAAACTCTGGACTAATTTTGAATCCTGATGAGGGTCAATGGCCGTAATAATTGTTTTGATATTTGTTTGTGTAGCCATTTCTAACAAGTCAAAAGGGGTTTGAATCTCTTTAGGTTTGATTTGTTTGATTACCCGATAACCTAATTGAGGGTTGTTTTTAATTATTTGACTTATCTGCTTAATTTCTTTGTTTTTGCCTTTTTTGCTGATAATCAGGACATTATTAATCAGAGTTGAGGTCTTAATAAAATGGTTATAGAGATGCCGCCAGCCAGAAAATAATAGAGTAAAAATAGCTAAGTTTAAAAATAGATTTGTTTTGGGGGTAATGCCAAAATAAGGGATAAAATAAAAGAAGGCAATAGCTAAGCCGGCGTTAATTATCAAGCCGCGGAATAAAGTAGAATAGAAATTTATATTATTCCTGGCTAAAGTCAGTTCATAAAGTCCGGCAATAAAAAAGACAATTAGCCAGAGAAAATAGATAATAGTAAAAGGCCAAAAGTGCCGCTGCCAGCGGTTAAAATCAAAATTTGCCCCATAGCGGATAAATAAAGTCAGCCAAAGGGACAGATAGAGAATAAGGATATCACCAAAAAACAGGATAACTCTTTTAATGTTAGGCATAGTCATTGATTTTATTCTATGCCTTTTGACTTGATAAATCAAGATATCTAAAAACATCGACAACGGGTGTCGGTCTTTTTTTACCCTGCGCCTTTTGTGGACAAAGGACGCAGGGTATAGTAGAATAAAAATAATGCGAGCAGAGATTTTAAAAAAGATTATTTGTATTTGTCTCTATCTGACTTTGATAGCTCCCTTTTTAATTTGGGGGAAGTTTGTTTTTCCTTATATTACTCCTAAAACCCTCTTTTTCCGAATCATTATTGAGATTGCCTTATTTTTCTATATCTTATTGATTATTTACCGTCCCGAATACCGACCGCGTTTTTCTAAATTAACCTGGGCTATTTTGATTTATCTTTTTATTATCACCTTTGCTAGTATTTTTGGCCTTGACCCTTACCGCAGTTTTTGGGGCAACATTGAAAGAAGTGAAGGTCTTTTAACTATCTATCATTTGTTTATATTTTTTATCTTAATCACTGCTCTTTTCAGAGAAAAAAAGGACTGGTTCAAGTTTTTTAACATTTCTATTTTTGTTAGTTTGTTGGTTGCTTTTTACGCCTTGGGTCAAAAAATAGGAGTAAGTTTTTTACTGCCCAGCGCTGGGGGGGCTCGATTAACCGGCACGATTGGCAATGCTAGTTTTTTAGCTGCTTATTTGTTGATGAATATTTTTCTTTGTTTATTTCTTTTAGTCAATAAACAGGAGCGTCCTTGGCGGATTTTCTATGGATTAGCTTTTTTATTTGAGGCGTATATTTTATTTGAAACAGGAACGCGGGGCGCTGCTTTGGCTTTTTTCGGCGGTTTATTGGTTTTAGCTGTTCTATCGGCTATCTTTTCTAAAAATAAAAAAATTAAATTAGGTTTTGTTGGCTTGTTTTTGCTCTTAATTATTTTAGGAGTTTCTATTTGGATTTGTCGAGATCAGGCCTGGGTTAGGAGTAATTATACCTTAGACCGCTTGGTTAGTATTTCTCCTACTGATATTACTACTCAATCACGATTACTGGGCTGGCGGGCGTCTTGGCAGGGCTGGTTGGATAGATTTTTCTTGGGCTATGGTTATGAAAATTATAATATTGCCTTTAATAAGTACTTTCCGGTTTTAATTTATCGTGATGTTGGTTCGCAGGTTTGGTTTGACCGGGCTCATAATATTATTTTTGACCAGGCCGTGCCTGGCGGCATTTTTGGCTTGTTAGCTTATCTAAGTATTTTAGGATTGTCTTTTTGGGTTTTATGGTCTAAGTTAATGTCATGGCGGAAAAAAAGGGAAGATTCTCAAGAAAATCAGTCAGCAGTTTCTTACAACCAGTTCGGATTTATTGCTTTGATTGCTCTTTTAGCTGCTTATTTTGTCCAAAACTTTTTTGTTTTTGACACTTTAGGCACTTATATTCTTTTTTATTCAGTCCTGGGTTTCTTGTCTTATTTGTCAATAAGCCGGCTGCCAAATAAAGGGGCGGCAAATCAGGATAAAAAAGGTCAGAGTCAGTCAAAACCTGATAGTCAGCCAAGACCGTTTTTTATTATTATTTTGGCTTTACTTTTTATCTGGGCTATTTACATTTTTAACCTTAAACCAGCTTTGGCTAATACGCTTTCAATCAAAGGGATGAGTTATGCTTATAGTGATATGTATCGTCAAGCCATATCTGAATTTAGGAAGTCCTTAAGTTACGGGACCAATCAGGCGCCGGAAATCAGACATAATTTATCCCGGACAGTTGTTAAGGCCTTTCAGAGCAAACAGTTTAGTCAACAAGAAAATATAGATAATTTTAAATTTGCTGTTGAAGAGATGGAAAAAAATTTCCAAATGGCTCCTTTTAATGCTCGTCATTATGCCTTTGCGATGTCTCTTTATAATGCGGTGGCTATTTTAAATCACGATTATTATGATAAAGTTATTGAATTGGGCGAGCATGCCTTAAGTTTAAGTCCGACTCGTCCCCAGTTATATTATGCTATGGGTCAGGCCAGAATCTCTCAAAAAAGATATGAGGAAGGCCTTGAATATTTTAGAAAAGCCGTAGAATTGAATCCAGCGGTTATTGAATCGCATTGGAATTTAGCCGCCGCCTATATTATTGCCGGTCAGGATAAATTAGCTGAACAAGAGTTTAGGCAAATGATTGAGCTCGGTTTTAAATATTATTCTATGGCTAATTTACAAAGATTAGTCAGGCCCTATTTAATCAGAGAAGATTTTTATAAACTTGCTTTGGTTTATCAAGAAATGATTAAATTAGAACCAAATAATCCTGACTTTTATGCCAAGTTAGCTGCCAGCTACAAGGAAATTGGTCAAATAGACAGAGCCAAACAGGCGGTTCAAAAAGCCGTGGAATTAGACCCTGACTTTGCTGATGAAGCGGCATTATTTTTAGAGATGTTGGAGTGATTCATAGTGATTTAAAAATATTTGAACCCTGATATTAGAATCCATAAAGGTAAGACATTATGGTTATGAAAAAAGTTTCAAGTTTCAAGTTTCAAGTTTCGCGCCGTCGCCAAAGCGGCTATGTCGCGCCTCGCCTGCCAAAGTGGCAACGGCGGACACGGTCGGCGACAAGTTTAATTGTCTTAGGAGGTTTTTTTGTTTTTCTGGCTTCTGCTCAAGCGGCTGGTTTAGGCGAGCAGGTCAATTTTCATGTTGATTCTGGTTATGATGCTTCTGGTAGAAGTCAACTGACGGCTGAACTAAAAGTTATTGGCGATTATATCTATTTTTATGTTGAAGATGACTATTGGGCTCAACTAAACATTACCCAAAGAGGTTTACTAGAAGAGGAATTAAGGGACTTAGCTGATGAGTTTGACCGGGTCATTTATCCTAAGGAAAGAGCGGCTTTTGGTTCTGAATGGAATCCCGGTATTGATAACGATAAAAGAATTACTGTTTTGGTTAGTCAATTAGTCAAGGATGCCGGAGGTTATTTTAATACCAGCGATGGATATCCTCAAGAACAAATTCCTACTTCCAATCAGAGGGAAATGGTTTATCTTAATATTCTTAATATTTTTAGTCAAAAAAATAAAGCCCTTTTAGCTCATGAATTTCAGCACCTAATTTCTTTTTATCAAAAGACCGTCTTATACGATTTAGAAGAGGAGATTTGGCTTAATGAAGCGCGTTCAGAGTACGCGCCAACCGTCTGTGGCTATAATGATGTTTATCCGGGCAGTTATTTGGCTGACCGGGTGGATGCTTTTCTGGATTCTCCTTCTGATTCTTTGACTGAATGGAAGAATAAAGTAGCTGATTATGGAGTGGCTAATTTGTTTTTACATTACTTAGTTGACCATTATGGCTTGGAAATTTTAACCCGGATGACTCTGAATCACAAAACAGGTATAGCCAGTATTAATCAGGCCCTGGCTGATTTGGGATATACAGAAACTTTCGCTGATATTTTTGCTGATTGGGCGGTAGCTAATTATCTTAATAATTGTCAGATTAGCCCGGAAAATAATTATTGCTATCTTAATAAAAATTTAACCTACCAGCGGCTCCATACTGATTATTCAGCCAGTTACAGCGGCTTCCCTAATTTAATTGTTTCCCGCAGCAGTTCAGTTAAGGATTGGTCTCCTCGTTGGTATAGATTTAGACAAGGAATAATTGAATCAACCGAAAGAGATACTCTTAAATTAGAGTTTATTGGCTCAACTCATCGCGGGGATTTTTATGTGCCTTATATTATTACTGACCAAACTAATCAGACCACCGTTCAATTTATTCCTTTGGATAGTCAACAACAAGGTGTTGCCTATATTCCTGATTTTACCAGCTTAAATAAATCAGTCATTATGATTCCTTTTAATCAGTATAAGAAAAGCGGCTTTGGCAGCAGTGAATCATTAAGTTCGTTTTCTTTTACTGCTTCAAGCGTGGCCGCTACCCTGCCAGTGATTAATGAGCTTGCGCCGAGTAAAGGTTCAATTAGTGGCGGTTTGACACTTTTTATTCAAGGAGAAAATCTTTCCTTGGTTAATCAAATTATTTTTGGCCAAATGTCCATAATTGATTTTAATATTATTAATGACCAGACCATTAGTTTTGTTAGTCCGGCTCATCCAGCTGGTTCAGTAGATATTATTCTGACTAATGCTGATGGAGAACAAACTACTTTAGCCAAGTCCTTTACTTATTCAGGTAGTTACCCTGAAGGCAGTTTAATTCGAGCCAAGGGGGATTATAAGGTTTACATTATTAAAAACAATTATCGCCGCTGGGTTCAAAGAGCGGAAATTTTTAATACTTATGGACATTTGCGCTGGGAGAATATTATAGAAATTAGTCCAGAAGGATTAGCTGATTATCAGGAGGCCTGGCTGATTCGGGCTGATGGCGACCCCCGAGTTTATGAAGTTAATGCTGACGGCACCAAACACTGGCTAAATATGACCGCCGAGGAATTTACCATTAGCGGCCATCTTTGGGGAATGGTTTATATTGTTAATTCCTTTGAAAGGGATTTTTATCAAACCGGAGCCGAGGTGATGTTTCAATAAAAAAAATGTCGACAACCGTTGTCGTAATATAGTTATGGAAATAATTATTAAAGGGACTAATATAAAACTTTCTTCAAGTATTAATCAATATATTGAAGAGAAAATTGGCGGCTTAGAAAAGTTTTTAAAAAAATTTAATCAGGAATTAATTGAAGCGCGGGTTGAAGTAGGTAAGATTACTCGCGGTCAGCGGCAAGGTGATATTTTTAGAGCCGAAGTAAATTTAAGGATTAACGGTCAGCTCTTTCGGGTTGAAGAGACAGAAGAATCCTTGATGGCGGCAATTGATTTAGTCAAGGATGAACTATCCAGAGAGATAAGAAAATATAAAGATAAACAGCAAACAGCTTTTGTCCGGGGAGCCCGCTCTTGGAAAAAATTTTGGCGGCTTAGCCCCTTGGCTCGTTTTCGGGCTTCCAAATCAAGTAAAGTTATTAGAAGAAAATAAAATTTTTTTATTTTTTTATCAATAAAAGTTTTCCACATTACAAATATTGACAAATAAAGTATAATGAAATTAGAAAGTAATTTTTATTCTTTTACTGGGTAAAGTGGAGGTCGAGTTTACCCATTGCTATTTTCTAAGATTAAATAAATTTCACAAAAAAATGGTTAAAAGAAAAAAAGCGGCTAAAAGGAAGAAGGCCGCTCCTAAAAAGAGAAAGAAGAGAGTAACTCGGAAAAGAAAGAAAAGATAATTTCTTTCTCGTCTGTTGGCAGGCAGGTCTTGCTCTTTTAGAGGCGCCTGCCTACAGTGAAGTCCTGAACAAGTCCTCAATATTTTTTGAGGATTTGTTTTGGGTATATTCCCTAGGGGGTTGACAAACTTTTCAATTTGTTCAAAATAGATAATGAGATGGTTACAAAACTATTTCGTAGCGAAATAGTTTTGTAACCATCTTAATAGATAAACTCTGCTTTTCTTATTAAAAAGCGCGGGGTGGAAGGTCCTTTTTGTTTTTACTCTTTGTTTTTAAAAGGACTATCAATTATTATGAACTCAAAAGCAAAGGGTTTTTTAAATACCCAAAAAATTAAATATGCTGGCAATCATATTCTTTTAGAATTTTGGGGAGCTAAAGACATTGATTCAATTAGCATAATAAAAAAAGCGTTGACCCGGGCAGTTAAAGATTGCGGGGCAACGCTTCTTAAAATTGAATTACACAGATTTTCTCCTCAAGGCGTTTCTGGAGTAGCCCTGATTGCCGAATCTCACATCAGTTTACATACTTGGCCAGAATATGACTATATGGCAATTGATATTTTTACCTGCGGTCAGACAGTTAATCCTTATAAAGCGGTAGATACTTTGAAAAAGATTTTTAAGCCCAGAAAAGTTGAAATTAAAGAAATAAAGAGAGGTAAATTATGAAAAAATCTTGGTATTTTGAATCATTTGATTTATATCCAGATTTAGCTCTTGGCTTTCAGATTAAGAAGAAACTTTTGACTAAAAAAACTCCTTTTCAAAAAATAGAAATTTGCCAGACAGATAGATTTGGCAGAGTCCTATTTTTAGACGGCATTGTCCAAACTACGGAAAAGGATGAATTTGTTTACCATGAAATGATTGTTCATCTGCCTCTTTTCTTACATCCTTGCCCTAAAAAAGTTTTGATTATTGGCGGCGGTGATGGTGGCGCCTTAAGAGAAGTTCTAAGACATCCGGTTAAGCAGGTTCATTTAGTAGAGATAGATAAAGAAGTTATCAAGGCCTCGGAAAGATTTCTTTCTAAAATAAATCGTGGCTCTTTTAAGAATAAAAGAGCCAAGATTCATATTGAAGATGGTCTTAAATTTATTAAAAAGTATCAGAATGAATTTGATGTCGTTATTATTGATTCTTCCGACCCGATTGGCCCAGCTAAAAAACTTTTTTCTTTGGGCTTTTACCGAGATATTAAAAAGGCATTAAAGTCAGATGGTATTTTAGTTGCCGAAAGCGGCTCGGCTTTTTTGCAAACAAATGAGTTAAAAAATAATTGGCAAAATACTAAAAAAGTTTTTCCTTCAGCTAATGTCTATTTTGCTGATATCCCAACTTATACAGGCGGTTTATATGGTTTTATTATTGGTTCAAAAAAAATTAATTTAGTCAAAGTTAATCCCAAACAAATAGAAAAAAAATATCAGGCCATGAAATTAAAAACTAAATATTACGACCCACAAATTCATTTCGCTTCTTTTATTTGGCCTAATTATATTAAAAAGATTTTAAGATGAAAAAGAATTCAAAAAATAAATATTATGGCCAGGAACTGATTTTGGATTTATATGATTGTCAGCCAGAGATAATTCGTTCTAAGAAAAAAATAAAAGAATTCGTTGATAGATTATGTGTTTTAATAAAAATGAAGAAATTTGGCCGAGCTTTAATTCCTCATTTCGGTCATCATCAGTTAAAGACCGCTGGCTACTCTTTAGTTCAGCTAATTGAGACAAGTTCCATTGTTGGTCATTTCTCTGAACTCTGGAATTCTGCCTACATTAATATTTTTTCCTGTAAAACCTTTGACACTGAAAAAGCCACTCAATTTACTAAGGATTTTTTCGGGGCAAAAAAAGTAAAAAAGAGAATAATGAACAGAAATTAAAAT
>Ga0209976_10000722_pt1 | contig 20515 bp, 16 predicted proteins | sample SumtaG_FD_182806 | JGI IMG/M metagenome (GOLD analysis project Ga0209976, IMG submission 182806) | Deep subsurface microbial communities from Indian Ocean to uncover new lineages of life (NeLLi) - Sumatra_00157 metaG (SPAdes) (version 2) | ecosystem: Environmental > Aquatic > Marine > Oceanic >...
AAATTCTTTTAAATTTTCCCTCTCCTTTATTGCCTATCCTCTTTAAAGGAAATTTAAGACGCTCAGGGTGATGGATATGTTTTCTATAAGCACGACATCTTAAACAAGCTCTAAGTTGATCCGGCTCCTCTATATCATCTCCTTCAACGCGAATAATTTTATTATCTTTAACATGAAGCCTTAATGGACATCTTCCTCCACAGTCGAATGCTGATGTAGCGCGAATAATTTTGTATTCATTACCGTCTAAATTTATTTCTTGATCATTCATTCTAAGGTCTTAAAAAAAAGTGTTATTCTCAAAAAATTTATTTTTAATTATTACATTAAATTTCTCTTTTGGTAAATTAAATCTTTTTGGTAAACAAAAATTAAAACCATAGCTTAAATTGAATATATTTATATTTGGCTCTTATTGTCCTCATTTGATTTTATAGTCATACCTATCATATATTAATTCATCCAAATAATAAAAAGAAACCATAAAAGAAAAAAATATTTAATGGGCTATGAACTCTGTCCTTCGGATAAGTTCCATTTGTAGTTCCTTATTTAGATCAACAAAATAAGCGTTATATCCTGAGATTCTTACAAGTAACCATCCATAATTTTCGGGATGATCTATTGCATCCCTTAGTGTATCAGAGGAGACCACGTTAAACTGTATTTGCATACCCCCTAAATCAAAGTAACTTTTAGTGTATGCATGGAAGTAATCTATTGTTTCTTCGTGAGAATCATTTACACCCGGGACTAATTTAATGTTAAAAGCGAGATTATTAGGCATTTTTTCGGTGTTTAATGCTGCTACGGATCTAATGTTCTCTACTAAAACATCCCGGTCACTAGGGACAGGTGTCAATCCGGGAGTAAACGGTTCATAGGCTTTCCTCCCATTAGGAAGTGCTCCAGAGAGGTTTCCGAAAGCAACATGATTACTCATACTCCAAAATCCCACAATATATCTGCCTCCACGATAATTCTCAAACGAGAAAAAGTCGTCGTACACGTAATCGATTATATTTTGTCCTAATTCAATCGTTTCGGAATCGTCTGTTCCGAATTTTGGAATTGATTTTATTTTTTTCAATAAAATTTCACCTTCGGGCATCGAGAAATTATTCCTCACATGCTCGTTTAGAGTAGCAAAATCAATTTCCTTGTTGTCGTATACAATTGTTTTTACCACTTTTAGTGTGTCAATAATGTCTGCAAGTCCAATCATGGCAACTCCAGATGTATTGTATATAGCACCACCATCAACTAAGTCTATTCCTTTATCCATCGGACCCTCATATAAGGAACTTAGGAGAGGAGAAGGATGTAAAATTTGGTGGCCATTTCCTAGATAATTGTTGTATTCTACGCTTTTTTCGATCATAAAATGTAATTGTGCTTTAAAAGCATTCATAAAATCATCAAAGGTTATAAAATTACTAACATCTCCAGTCTGAGGGCCAAAAATCTTATTTGTACTTACCACGGGATGGATTCCGTTATTTAAAGTCATCTCCATTGCTGCGATAGTATTAAACATCATACAATTCGTATGACCGAAGTGTTTTCCACAAATAGTGGGTTCAACGCACCCTGTTGCTGCCCATGTTCTCGCATCTTCTAATTGAATACCTATTTTTGTAAGAGCGTTAATCATTTGAATATCATTGTGAATTGAGGGTGTTGCGTGGGTGTTTATATTGACTTCAATTAATCGATCCAAATATTCCTTTGAATTCACACCAGGACAGTACCTTGCGTTCATGTTGGGATCGCGTAAAGTTAACATCTCTGTTACTTTTAAAATGATAAATGTCATGTCGCAAACAGCTGAATTTCCTTTCTTATCTACGCCTCCTACTGTAAGGGCAAAATCCTGACTACTTCCACCAAATAGATAATTGCCAATATCGGGCACTAGAGGGGCTTGGTCAGAAACTCGTAGAAAGAAACTTCCCATTAGCTCTATCGCCTTTTTTATATATTGTTCTTTTTCTTCTTCTGATGTTATCTTCTCCATATCTGCATCGAAAAAAGGTTGTAACCAGTGATCTAATCGACCTAGTGAAAGCCCCATATGGGCGTTTTCTTGGGTTAACGCGATCCACATAATCCAGATTGATATTATTGCTTCCTCAAGCGTTTCAGGAGGTTTTGCAGGTACATTATGTAAAACACGTATTATATTTTGTAGCTCTTTTTTTCTGATTTTCATTAATTCCGAAGCAAGGGCCTCATCGATATTATTAGCTTTACGCTCTATTTCTTTTGCTAAGTTTTGTGTGTAGTTCAAAACCCCTTGCAGTGCTAATTGAATTCCCCTTAAGAAATCTTTTTTAGTTTGATCTGATGTTGCTTGTTCTCTATCGATTGCTTCTTTAATTGTACCGTTAACACCTTTTTCAAAAAAAGCCGGAAATCCCGGAATTGTGTGCGAAATGGCTTGAGTTTTCCACATAAAATAAAAGACAAAATGTTCGTCCATTTGCTGGGATAAAGGATTTCCACTTATCTGTCTTACATATTCTCTAACGTTCCGGTCCATCCAATACGGATAAACCTCATAGTTAAGAATATCGATGGTCTCTTGGTCAATTATATGGGGATTTAATTGGCGGTTATCAACCGAATAAAGTTCAGGCCAGAAGAAGATTCCTCCAAATTCCGGGTATATCATCGTACCAAGTGTCTTTGTGGTTGATGTTCCCGGCAAATAGTCCCAATCCTGAATAAGGGGTTTTTTATTTGAGAGGATGTAATTAACAATTTTTCCCATTTTGAGCCCGGGATGATCTTTATTACCCTCTTCTGGTATGTAACCCTCTTTTTTACAATATTCAGTTATTAATTTCGATCGCTCGGGACAAACTTCCAACTGGGAGACCGAACGAATATATTTTAAGTATTCCATCCGTTTAAAGTCCTTAAGTGTATATTTGCTTAAATAAGGATCGTCTAAATACTTTACGTTGTCAACTTTATAACCCAAATGTTTATATTTCATATCTTCCGTTCCGTTGGTCCAATCTCTGAATTCCTCAAACGATATAATTTCTTTATCTACTTTTTCAAGTTGTCTCAGATCATAATCCTCTTTTTGTTTGAGTAGGATGCGGCATATAAGGAAGAAGAATTTAGTCATATGACTTAAATTTCCAATTGTATGAATTTGATTTTTTAAAAGCATATTTACTACTTCTTCAGGTTTACTTCGAGGTAATCTTCCCAAAGCTTTTACTTTTTTATATTTTAGTGTAATCGAAGGATTATCTATTTTATCTTCAATAACTTCAACGTTGCCATCATTAAAAATGATTGAGATGCTTTCATTTTCGTCTTCCTCAGTAGTAAAAAGAAGCCTTGCATTAAAAATCATTCCTGTTTTTTCATTGTAAATTTCTTTTTTAAATTCTGGATCTTCGTCAATACTTTGCTTTAATAATCTAAAAATATTAGCAATTTTTTTTTGTACCTTAGGCATAGGTTTAAACCTATTTAGTTTATATATATTTTTTATGTCATGAATAATATTAATTATATTATTAATTTTTATAGGATATTTTTTATTATAACATTATTCGCTTAATCCATTACCTATGCGATTTTCCATACCTTTTTTTATATATTTCAAGAACTTTCTCTCTAGGGATTACTCCACAGCGTTCTGCCCAATCTTCATAAGCCTTCATCATTTTTGTGACACGATCGGGATGTTTGAATTTATTTCAAACAGATTGATTGATTATTTTAAATTAATAATTACTTAATCCCACTTTATATTTAATGGTTTTCTTGGGGGAGTACGATAGAATTTTACAGCCGGATATCCTATAATTAAAACTCCATTTACTTTATGATTCTTAGGTATTTTAAGCCATTTTCCTGTTTCTTTTGAGCGCTTTATAGCTTCTTGAGCCATACCAATCCAACAAGTCGCCAAATTCCTTGATTGGGCCGCTAACATCCCATAAGTTAAAGCTATTCCCGCATCATTAGGAGCCATACTTCCATATTTAGGAGCATAAGTAATTATTACAACAGGAGCACCATAAAATACTGGATCTTCACCATTGTCTAGCTGTTTTATAAAATTATTTACGCTAATTTTGGTTCCAGGATCTAAAGCTCTTTGTTTAATTTTCTTAGGTATTATTGGTTTTAAGAATTTCGCAAATTTAAGGATTTTTTGTATTTTTTTCATCAAACCCCCTACGAGATCTATCAATCTTTTAATAGATTCTTTATTGAATATCACAATATATTTCCACGATTGCATGTTACTGGCACTTGGAGCATATCTCATTGCCTCAAGAATGGCTTCAATATCTTCACGTGGAACGGGTTTGTCTTTATATCTTCTAACTGATCGCCTACTTTTCAAGACCTTCATCATATTTTCAAAATTTATTATCGAACCTGGGTCTTTTGCTTCTTCAAATTCAGATGCCAGTTCTTCTGATTCATACAGAATTGAATTTGTTGGACATATAGATATACAATGACCACAAATAATGCATTGGTTATATCTATTGTCAAATATGACTTCTTTATTTTTCTCATTCTCTGTAGGAGAGCTATGATATAACCGTATAGGACATCCCCTCACGCATTCTAAACATTTAATACAGGTTTCTTTATTTATTCCTACAATTTTCATAATCTTTAACTTTATATTTCATTATTGTATCCAGAATAAATAAATCTATTATCTTGAATAAATATATATATTAAGAAAAAAGGAATAACCACAAGAAACAGGTGATTATGTCAAATACTTACTTAAGAAAGTTTACTATTAATTCTTCTTTTTTGGCTTGAAAATTATTGCTGGTTTGGTCCTGTCTGAATACGTGAAATTATCTGCTTCTTTAACGTCGCCATATTTTTTCTTTAGCTCTTCTAAAGTACCGACGTAGAGTGCTCTAGGTCGACAAGTTTCAACGCATACAGGAATTTTATTTTCTAGATATCTATCTAAACAGAAGTTGCATTTTCGCATCTTAGCTCCTTTATCGGGTCCGAATTGCGGGGCATTATATGGGCATGCTTTTAAGCATTTAGAATCACATTCCTCGTTGCCCACACATTTTTCACTATCCACGATAACGATCCCATCTTCTTTTCTTTTTATGATGGCGTTCACAGGACAAACTGGAATGCACACGGGGTCTTCGCAATGATAGCAAGGTCGTACCAGATAGCTGACGAAGACATCTGGGGTTTTTCCTTCTTCGTTGTAAAGTACTTTCATCCAAAATTCTGGTCCCGCATCTACATCGTGCCAGTCTTTACAGGCAACTATGCAGGCGGTACAGCCAATACATCGAGTTTGATCAAAATAGAATCCAACTTGCATGTTATTTCACCTCGGGTTTATCTTTATTAACTTGAACAAGGCATGTCTTCAAACAACAAGCCCCGTCTGGTCCGTAAGCATTTTTTGTTAGCGTGTTTGGATTGCCGCCCCTGTCAATGCCCTCTTCGTCGGGGGTATACCACGCGCCTTCATGGATGGCAATAAGTCCCGGAATTATCCGTTCCGTGATCCATGCTTCAATTGATATAATCCCTCGATCATTATAAACATATATCAAATCTCCCGTTTTAATACCTCTAGGTTCAGCATCAACGGAATTGATCCAACATCGGTGAGGATCAACTTCCTTTAGCCATTCCACAAGATACAATTCAGAATGAACTCTATTCCTTGGATGAGGAGAAATCATTTGTAATGGATATTTTTTAGTCAAGATATCAAATTGATCTTCCCAAGTACGTAAATATTTAGGAATCGGGGGCATATTGGGGTCATTTACATCAGCTACTTTTTGGGAATAAATTTCAATCTTTCCAGAAGGTGTTTTGAAGGGATTATTTTCAGGATCTTCAATTTCTTTTTTAAACGCAACATATGGTTCGTCTAATTCAACTCTCCAAATTCCATCTTCCTTATATTTATCATAATCTTGGACATATTTCTTTATATCTCTTGTATTCCTCCAGAATTTCTTTAATTGCCTTTCTTCATTTGTTTTTTTAAATTTTTCTATGCCTAATTTATCCGCTAATAACTCTGCTATTTCAAGGTCGGATTTGCATTCGCCTAACGGTTCAATCGCTCTATTCATGAATCCAAAATACGGTCCAGACGGCCAAGGTCGGGTTAAATCAGATCTCTCTGCAAAACTAGTTACTGGTAATATTATATCGGCATATCTAGCTGTTGGTGTTATGAATAATTCTGCACTCACCATAAATTCAAGAGTCTTAAGTGCTTCTGCGTTTCGATTGGCATTGCCTAATTGGTTTAAAAAGTTGTTGTTGCAAAACCATCCAAATTTTATATCATAAGGATATCCGCCTTTCTTTCCTTCCAGAATTTGGTCGAATATTTTGTTAGTATGAACCCTCGTGCGTAAGCGATGGTCTAAATTCACTGATCCCCTAACGGACACCTTATTGGGATGGTTTTCTTCAACTGGATTTCTGCTCGGAGGCAAGATAAATGGTCCAAAAAACATATGGGCTATCGGAATACCCATTAATCCTCCACAAGCAGACCCGCCGTGTTTTCCAATATTACCGGTCATTGCGGATAATGTAATCGCACCCCTATTATACTGTCCTCCCATTGCGCTTCTGGCAGGTCCTTGACAATCCATTAGTGCTGCGGGTTTAGTGGTTGCATATTCCCATGCTAATTCTCTAATCGTTTCTGCAGGCACGTGGCAGATTTTTTCAGCCCATTCGGGTGTTTTTTCAATGCCATCCTCTTGTCCCATTATATATTCCCTATATTTATCAAATCCAAACGTATATTTGTCCAAGAAAGCTTGATCTTGAAGATTCTCTTTTATAATAACATTAGCCATGGCTGCCATCATTGCTACATCAGTACCGGGTATAATAGGAATCCACTTATCAGCTACGACAACATCAGTATCTGAATAACGGGGGTTAATACTAATAACTTTGGCACCCTTTTCATGTGCTTTAACAAGATTATACATAGCATCTGTTCCGGAATTCATTCTCGCTGGATCCCAACCCCAAAGTATTATAAGTTTTGAATTTAACATGTCATCACGTGAATGTCCCACAAAGGGTGAGCCGTATGTAGATTGGGTGGCCCATACACAACCCTCAGAGGATACATTGCCATGATGCGATGAATATCCGCCCAGGTGTGTGAATAATCTGACCATTGCGGGTACAGCATTATGCAGAGCGGCAATATAACCACCGCTAAACGTTAAAAAAATGGCTTCGTTTCCATAGTTTTCTATGGTATATTTGATTTTTTCGGCGATTTCATCTAAAGCTTCGTCCCATGATATGCGTTCAAACTTTCCCTCTCCTTTTGGTCCCACTCTTTTCAATGGATACCTTAACCGTTCTGGATGGTAAATATACTGTCGAAGAGCACGACACTTTACACAAGTTCGAAGTTGATTTTCTTCATCAACTAAGTCATCACCGTCGATGCGGATTATTTTGCCATCTTTCACATGGAATTTAATCGGACATCTTCCCCCACAATCAAATGCTGCAGTAGTTCTTACGATTTTTATGCCATTATCATCTGAATTTATATCTTCATTTTGCATTAAATTCACCTTAATTGTTGATATTTTATAACAAGTTATACTCTTTTTTTAAATATCATTTATAATTTAATTGTTATTATTATCTAATTGTTTTTAGAATAAATTAAAGATTTGTTCATTTAATGGTTCCAATCTTGGTATCTTAAAAAAAGAGTATAAAAAATAGTTGAAAGGTATTAATTGAAATTTTAACAAGAAATTTTTGAAAACAAGAAAAAAAATAATAAAAAAGGGATAAATAAGTTAGATTCCGGCTAAGTTTTTTATATGAGTGATTGCTTTTATTGTATCTTCGGCAAAATCATCGGCTTTAAATTGCTTAGCTAAATCCATGCTCAAAGGAGCCCCACCGACGATTAATTTTACCTTATCTCGTAATCCCGCGGCTTTCAGGGCTTCATGAACAACCTCAATTTGTGGTACAGTCATACTTAAAAGTGAGCTTAAACCAACAATACCAGCACCAGTTTCTTTTACTTTAGCTACAATAGTGTCAGCATCAACATCTTTGCCTAAATCGTATACTTCAAAACCTTCACTCATTAATAATATTCCGAGCAAGTTTTTCCCGATATCATGATTATCTCCTTTAACAGTTGCGATAACTATTTTTGCCTTCTCTTTCACTTTTTCTGATGAGGCTAACTTTGGCTTCAAAACCTCTAAGGCAACCTTCATAGTCTCTGCTGCAAGCATTAAATCTGCCAAATAATAAATCTCTTCGTCATACCGACGACCGACTTCGTCCATTCCAGCTGTCAATGAGGCCAAAACATCAAAAGGATCTTTTTTGTCAACCTCAAGAGCCTCCTTTACCGCATCAACAATATCATCTAGTTCTAATTCCACTATAAGTTCAGTCAATACTTCATAATCCATAATATTAAACCAAAATTTTTGATAATACTATATTAGATGTGAATGTATTTTCAATTATTTCTTTTTCGAATTCAAGAAAAATGAATTGACACAATTGTATTTTAAAAATTTTTTTAAGTTAATTAAACCCATCTTTACTATGGTATTATCAAAACGAGAACGTGTGATTCGAACTTTAGAACTCGATGATGAACCAGATATGGTTCCAATTCATTATTTGGGATTTGAAACAACCTCGATCTCAAATCAATATTTTGAAAAATCTGAAGAATATAAGACAATTAAAGCCGGTATAGAAACTGAAGTTTTAAAAACAAGGTTCAGTGTACTGCAGGGAACTACAGGAAGTATAACTGAATTATGTTTTTGGAAGTCAGACATTCATGGGATAGATCCTTGGGGAATTAAAAAAATCAAATTGAAAACAATCAGCGCTCCCCCTGAATACCCTGAATGTGTAATGTTAACTTATGACGGAAGAATTTGGAAAATTGCACCCCAAATTGATACTGGTTTGGCACATTTATGGTATGAAGATGGTTATTTTAGGACTCCTGAAATTGTTCATGAATATTGGGATAAATATGGTAAACCTTTCGATCTTATTAATAATAAACTCAATTATTCTCCTCAGATTTGGGAAAATTTTGTGAAAAAACTTTCTAAGTATTTATATCCGATGGCTACTTTACCTATTACTCTACACGAATCGTTATTTGAGGGAATGACCATAACTAGAGTAGCTTACTATATGCGGAAAAACCCCCAATTTATACATGAAGTTATGACTGAGTTTAATAAGGTTAACTTGGAAATAATTAAGAGGTTAGCAGAAGCGGGAGTCGATATCGTGTTTTATATGGATGATTTAGGTATGAAACAACGATCTATTTTTTCCATCGAACAATTTAAGGAATTTATACTTCCTTATTACAACCAGATCTATCAGGCGTGTAAGAAAAACAGTATGTTTGTACTTCAGCATTCTTGTGGCTATATTGATAAACTTTTACCGCATATGGTTGATGCCGGATTAAATGGTATTCAAGGCCTTGAGCCGGCAGCAGGAGTCGATCTTGCCCATTTAAAGGAAACATTGGGGGATCGAGTTACTTTTCTTGGGGGTATAGATGGTTCAAATATACTCAACTTTGGAACTCCGAAAGATGTTAAAGAAGAAGTGAAAAGATGCATTAAAGCCGCAGCTCAAGGAGGAGGATATTTTGCTGGTCCAAGTCACAATGTTCTCAATGCCCCATGGGAAAACATTTTGGCACTTAGGGCTGCAATTGAGAAATATCGCAAATATCCTCTAAATCTAAATTGAGATTCAAGGATATTTACAGTATTGTAATTTCTTGAAAAATGATAGTGAAAAATTTTTTAATAAATATATTCAATCTTTTACTATGAGTTTATCAAAAAGAGAACGCGTATTTCGGACAATTGAGCTCGATGGAGAACCTGATATAGTTCCTATTTTTACTTTGGGTTTTGAACGTACAGCCAATTCCTTTTTAGTATTTCAAGATTCTGAAGAAAGAAAGGAGAGTGCTACTTGGGTTCAAAGCAAGGCTACTAATATTAAATATTTATTAACAGAACAGCGATTTTGGAATGTAGATACTAATTTCATGGATCCTTGGGGTCTTGGCAAAATAAAATTTAGAAGTAAAAAGGGTCCTCCAGAATACCCTGATTGCCGATTAGATCCTATTAGTGGAAGATTATTTAAGAATGTAAAACAAGTTGAAACTGGCTTAGATTATTCCTGGTATATTGATGGGTATTTTACTTCCCCTGAAATTCTGCATTCCTACTGGGATAAATATGGAAGACCTTCAGAATTAATTAATGACAGACATAATTATTCTCCACAAATTTGGGAGGCTTTTGTCGAAGCACTTTCACCCTATCTTTATCCTATGGCATGGATTCCTATAGCACCTCATGCGGCTCTTTTTGAAGGGATGACTATTACAAAAGTCGCGTATCACATGCGAAAAAATCCACAGTTTATTCATGAAGTAATGTCAGAATACGCCAAAACTAATGTTGAAATTATTAAACGCTTAGCCGAAGCGGGTGTTGAGATTGTTTGGATGTTTGATGATTTAGGGTATAAAGGTCAGACTATTTTTTCGCTCAAACATTTAAGAGAATTTATTCTCCCCTATTATAAACAGATATATCAAGCATGTAGGAAACGGGGGATGTTAATCATCCAGCATTCATGTGGAAAAATAGATGAGTTTTTGCCTGATATGGTTGATGCGGGATTAAATGGCATTCAAGCTCTTGAACCAGCAGCGGGTGTCGATCTTGAACATTTAAAAGAAACACTTGGAGATCGTTTATGCTTTTTGGGGGGATTAGATTCCTCTAGAGTTCTTAATTTTGGAACTGTTAAAGACGTTGAGAATGAAGTTAAAAGAGGAATTAAAACAGCCGCTCCAGGTGGAGGATACTTCGTTGGCCCTAGCCATAATATTTTAAACATGCCATGGGAAAATGTTTTAGCAATGAGAGCTGCTATAGAAAAGTATCGGAAATATCCTTTAAATTTAGCTTGAATATCTCTTAGTACAAAAATCCATATGAAAACTTTTTTAAATTAAATAATTTAAAATCTCATATAATGGTATTATCTAAAAGAGAACGCGTTTTTCGGACAATCGAACTCGATGGAGAACCAGATATGGTTCCGATTTATTGTAGTGGTTTTGAACAAACAAGTGTAATTTATCAAGACTATTTAAAATCTAAGGAAAGAGAGGAAAATTCTACATGGGTGAGACATAAATTCACAAAAATGAAATACTTTATTACAGAACAACGCTTTTGGAACGTTGATACGTTTTGTATGGATCCATTTGGCTCAAAATTGAAGTATAGACATAAAAAAGCACCTCCTGAATATCCCGACTGTCAAATTAATCCTATTAATGGAAAGATGTACAAGATTGTAAAACAAATTGAGACAGGCTTAGATTATTCCTGGTATATTGATGGGTATTTTACTTCTCCTGAAATTGTGCATTCCTACTGGGATAAATATGGTAGGCCTTCGGAGTCAATTAACGATAGAATAAATTATTCTCCACAAATTTGGGAGGGTTTTGTTGAAGCGCTATCTCCCTACTTTTATCCACTGGTAACTTTACCTATAGCACCTCATGAAGCCTTGTTTGAGGGTATGACAATTATGAAAACAGCGTACTACATGAAAAAAGATCCTCGATTTATCCATGAAATCATGGCTGAGTATGCAAAAACTAATATTGAGATAGTAAAGCGATTGGGAGAAGCAGGTGTCGAGATTGCCTTTATGTCTGATGATTTAGGATATAAAGGGCGCTCAATTTTCTCTATTGAGAAATTTAAAGAATTTATACTCCCTTATTATCAAAAGATATATGATACTTGTAAAAAGCGTGGAATGCTTATTATCCAACATTCATGTGGGTATATTGATAAATTATTACCTCATATGGTTGATGCGGGATTAAATGCTATTGAAGCATTAGAACCGGCTGCAGGAGTTAATTTAGCACATTTAAAAGAATCCCTCGGAGATAGTATATGTTTCATTGGTGGTATAGATGCTTCCGATATCTTAAATTTTGGAACTCCACAGGATGTTGAAAAAGAAGTAAAGAGATGTATTAAAGCTGCAGCGTCAGGAGGAGGTTATTTTATTGGTCCTAGTCATAATATATTAAACATGCCATGGGAAAATGTTTTAGCAATGAGAGCTGCTATTGAAAAGTACCGCAAATATCCTCTAAATTTAGCTTGAATATGATGATAAGAGAGGAAATTAACGTCCAAATTTCCTTATTTTTTCTTGACAAATTTTTAATTTATCTGGTGTCAATGGATACCATTTCCAAAAAATTATTACTCCAATGAGCAAAAAAATAGCTTAAAAAGTAATTGAGCCTAATCCTAAAGGAAATTTCTCCTTTAAATCTTGAATATTAATTTATTTACATTAGGAAAATGATTAAAAAAAAAAAGTTATTAACTAAAGTCCTTATTGTCTGCGAGGAGGGGTCATTCTTACAATTCTTTGGCCTTCTATTAAGGATATAGCGTCTTCAGGGCATAAATATGCACATACTCCGCAACCAACGCAATATTCTTCCATCCTTTCCGCTTTATTATCATCATTTAAAAATATTGCCTTATTATAACATTTCTCTACGCATGTACCGCATCCTACACATAAATCTTGATCTATGCTGGCTAAGTAGTTTGTTGCATTAGCTACCGGAAAAATTAGACAATCGCGAGCTGTTAAACAGCAACAACTACAGCAGTTACAAATAGCTACTTCATCTTTGCTGATATCGCTGTGTAAATGGTATGCCTTGTGAACTAATCCCGCATCTTCAATTTTTTTTAAAATCTCTAATGCTTCTTCCTTTGATACTAATTTAGAAAAACCATGATTTGAAGTATGACGCGCACTCTTACCAAGGGTAAAGCAGCTCGGCGTAAGTTCAATTTGTTTGCATGGATCTCCTAAAAATTCCTTATGTTGCCGGCAATAACAATGACCTACAGCAATGTCATCAAATTTATTAATTAATTCTTCGACTTTTTGGGTAGGAATAACTTTTTGTTCGGGAACTTCTAATTCCTCATCAATTATGATATTGAGTTCATCTCCAGTTGCTTTATTTTTTAAAATTGGTACCGTTCGATCAACTGGAGGCATCTTACTAAAACCTGGGATAAATCTATCATAATTTTTTTGAATTAAATCTTCTACTTCTTCATGTAATTTATAGAATAAGTCCGATAACTGCATATTTTCTTTTGATTTTTCAAGCTCTTTCATAAAAGTGTATTCAAATTGTCTCCCAATGGGCAATAACCGATAAACCATTAACCCCTTAGAACTTGGTTGATTAAATAGTACACCTTTCTTTGCTAAAGCATCAGCTTTTTTTAAAATCTCTTCCTCAGTAAGCCCGCTGCTTTCTTTCAATTGTTCCATGGATTGAGAGATATTCTTTCTAAATGCCATCATAAAATCTAAGTTTTCTTCTTCTATCGCATGTTTTAAAATACTTAATAATGTATCGGATATTTGATATGGAAATCCCCCCGGAACACTATTCAGGATCTTCGCTACTTTTTTATATTTATTATCTATTGCTTCAGACATTTTTATTCAAGGATTTTTATTGTTCAGAAAAAATTAAAATTTTAATTTAATGAATTGAATACAAACAATGATTTAGATTTAATTACTAAAAAATCTAATTCAAATTGTTAACAATTTTAAAATTTAATAGAAATTAAAGAAGAAAAGGTTTATATAAATTGTCTGAAGAGAAAAAGTTTGAACATGTTAAAATAGAAAAAGTATCTGATGGAAATTATGCTGTAGTTTCAATTAATAGACCGGATAAGTTAAATGCACTTCAAAATCAGACTCTTAAAGAAATAGCAGAAGCTTTAGAAACTTTAGAAGTGGATCCAGAGGCACGGTGTGTAGTTTTACGTGGTACTAAAGATTTTACTAAAAAGCCTGCGTTCTCAGCAGGCGCAGATCTCTCCGCACGCGGGGCATCTGATTTAGACCAACGTAATTTACGGCATCAAAGTCATGCGATGTATAGGAGACATAAATATTATGATTTAATTGAGGAATTTCCGAAACCATTAATCGCAGCTGTAGATGGATTTGCCTTAGGTGGAGGTTTTGAGTTAGTATTAGTATGTGATATCGTTATTGCATCAAAAAGATCACGTTTCGGTTTTCCTGAAATTGTGAGGGGTATATTTCCAGCCAATGGAGGAACTCAGCGATTAGTTAGACACCTTGGCAAATTTAGGACCAAACAACTGATGTTTTTTGGCGACCATTATACCGCTGAACAAATGAATGAGTATGGTATTGTCTCATTTTTAGCTGATGACGACAAATTCGAGGATCTTGTCCACGAAAAAGCATCTTGGTTGGGAAATGCTGCCACAAATAGTCTATTTGTAATTAAGAAGTGTATAGATTATGGTTCTCAAGTACCGTTAAATGTAGGGCTTCAATTTGAACATTTAGGTTTTGCAGTCAATTCTATGTCTAAGGATGTCGTTGAAGGAGTATCTGCGTTTTTGCAAAAACGACAACCTAAGTTTAGGGGCAAATAATCTAAATTCATTATCTTTTCAATTTTTTTTTAAATCTTATTATTTTCTTAAATTTTTTTTATATTATCATATTAAATTATTATATATAACTTAGGTAAAAAAAAACCATACCAAAATAAAAAATAAAAAATATATAAAAGTGATTAATACATGGAAATGAAAGAAGTATGGCTAATGGATTATGCCCGTACGGCTTTTTCACGCTCTAGACCAAAACAACCTGAGAGGGATGTTTTTGGAGAGATAAGAGGCGATGAACTGCTTGCGGAATTATTAATAAAATTTTTTGATGAGAAACTTGTCAATAAAGGAATAGAAAGGAAAGATATTGAAGAAGTTTCTGTAGGCGTAGCAGCAGGAGTATTAGAGAATTGGACTTATGGTGGAAGGATTCCTGGATTTTTGGCAGGACTCCCAGTAGAAGCTTCAGCATTCTCTATTGATAGGCAATGTGGATCTGCGGGGTCTGGAATGCATGTTGGTATCATGGAGATTATGACAGGGCATAATAAATGTGTATTAGCAACAGGGTTTGAGCATATGACGCGCGTACGAGGAAAAGGAACAAACCCTAACTTAAAAATGATGGATAAAAAAAGCAAATTTTTTCGTCCTGAATTAGACATGCCAACCTCTTTTAACATGCTTCAAACTGCACAAAAATTATACGAAGAAGAAGTACCCACATTTACTAAAGAAGATTTAGATAAGTTTGGAGTACGAAGTCATAATTTAACAGTCAAAAACCATGAGGCAGGTTGGTTTAAAGGTGAAATTATTCCTATTGAAGGGCATAAAGAAGGAAACATTGAGGAGCCAATGATTGTTGATAGAGACATGAATGCACGAAAATCTACCTTAGAAAAAGTATCTCAATTACCTAGATTGTCCCAGCCATTTTATCTAAAGCAAAATGGAGGAAGAAAAGGCTATATTGAAAGGGAGGGTACAAAAGAAGGTGTTATAACAGTTGGAAGTTCCTCTCCTCTAAATGCTGGAGCTACAGCTGCGGTTTGCATGGAAGCAAAGGAAGCTGAAAAGAGAGGGATTGAACCAATGGCTAGAATTGTATCTATAGGTTGGGCTGGAGTCGATCCTTCGACTATGGGACGTGGACCTGTTCCCGCAACTAGTAAAGCTTTAGAATATGCAGGCTTAACAGCTGAAGAAATTGACTATTGGGAAATCAACGAAGCTTTCTGTATTGTTGCTTTAAACTGTATGGACAAATACAATGTCCCTTGGGATAAAGCGAATGTCATGGGAGGTTCTACTGCCATTGGTCATCCATTAGGTTCAACTATGATACGACTTACAGGAACTTTAGCAAGAATTTTGAAGGACAAGAAAGCTAGATATGGCGTTGCAAATGCTTGTGTTGGTGGCGGTCAAGGAGTTGCGACTATTATCGAAAATCTAAGCGCCTAAATCTTGTAAAATAAATAATTATAAAGAATAAAGATGAAAATATCACCTAATACAATATATTAAAGAATAAGGTTGAATATAATGGGAATGTTAGATGGAAAGGTTGCTATAATAACTGGTGCTGGTAGAGGATTAGGCCGTGAGGAAGCCTTAGCCATGGCTAAAGAAGGCTGCCAGTTGGTAGTTAACGATATAGGGGGAGCTTTTGATGGTACAGGAGTTGAAACCAAAGTGGTGGATCAAGTTGTAGAAGATTGTAAACAACTTGGGGCAAAGGTGGTTGCTAATTACGACTCTGTTGCTGATTTTAACAAGGCTAAAGCTATGATTGACCAAGCAATATCGGAATTTGGAAAACTTGATATTGTGGTTAATAATGCGGGTATTTTGCGAGATAGAATGATTTTCAATATGTCTGAAAGTGATTTTGATGGTGTTATTGCGGTTCATTTGAAAGGAACATTTAATTTAACCCGTCATGCTTCAGCTTATTTTAGGGAACAAGGCAAAGCTAATCCAAAACTGAAAAATTTCGGAAGAATTATCAATACAGCTTCCGATTCTGGCTTGATTGGGAATGTGGGACAATCGAATTATGGTGCCGCTAAAGCAGGAATTGCGGCTTTTACAATTATTACCGCAGCCGAATTAAAAAAATATGCTACAGTGAATTGTGTAGTTCCAAGTGCTCGTACTCGAATGACAACTGATGCTACACCTAAAATGGCTGGGTTTATGAAAATGAAGACAAAGGCTGGTTTTGATGTATTTAATCCGTCACATTTTGCTCCGTTAGTCGTATTTTTAGCATCAAATGAAGCTCGACGAATTACCGGAGAAGTTTTTAGAGCGATAGGTGATAAAGTATGGGTCTATCAAGGATGGCATACAGTTAATAGAATTGATAACAATGGAGAACCCTTTACCCCTCAAATTTTAGCTGAACGAGTAAAATCAGTACTATTGAAAGGTATTCCAAAGAAAGCAGAATCCGCAGGCATGGCTGAAGAATTATTCGGTTCTTAATTATTTTTATTTTTTTTTATACATTTTTTACAAATTCAAAATCTAAATTTAATATGATTAATTCTGAAAAAAGAGTTGTTATAAGAAATCTCAAAAATTAAAATATCAATATGTATATTGTTTAATTAAAAAATTAATCTATAATATAGTCATATTAAAAAAAAGTTGAAATTAAACATGTCAGGAATAGATTTAAAAACAGTTGGAAAGAAGAGTAAAGAAAGTGTTTTTAAATATAATTGGAAAGATGTTATTCTTTATGCCTTAGGAGTAGGTGTTCCGGCAGATGAACTCCCATTTGTCTATGAAAGAGTTCGTGGGGGGCTTAAAGTTATACCTAGTTTTGCCACTATAGTCGGAATGGGAGCTCTTATATTTCCTGGGAAGATTGATTTTTCACGATATATACATGGTGAACAACTTATCCGACTCCATCAACCATTTTCCTCAACAGGTGAAATTCTAAGAACTGGGGTAGTAACTAATATCTATGATAAGGGTAAGGGCGCAGTTATTCATACTAATGTTTCAGGCTATTCTAAAGATGGTCAACCGATATTTGATGCGAAATGGATACATTTTTATATTGGAGCGGGAGGCTTTGGTGGAGATCCCGGACCTAAAGCCGAGCCTTTAAATCCACCTGAGGGGGTGGACCCTGATTTCAGTGTATCATATAAGACTACTGAGAATCAAGCGGCCTTATATAGACTCAATGGCGATTTTAATCCTTTACACTTGGATCCGGAATTTGCTAAGAGAGGTGGTCAAGAGAAACCAATTCTTCATGGATTATGCACATATGGTTTTGCCACTCGCGCCATACTTAGTGCTCTTTGCAATAATGATGTATCGCGTTTTAAAGAATTTAAAGCTCGATTTTCTAATGTTGTATATCCTGGAGAAACCTTAATCACCGAGGGGTGGAAAGACAACGGGCGTTATATAATTCAGGCGCGAACAAAAAGAGCTATAGTAATAAACAATGCTTATGCCATAGTGGATTAAGAAGAAGACCTTATTATTCTTTTTTATATTTTTAATTTATTGTTAATTAAAATTATTAAAAACTCAAATTTATACAAAATTTTTATTTATTTAAGTTAAGAATAAATATTGAATAGAGAATTTTAAAAAAGTGGTTAAAATGGAAATTAAGAAGGTACTAATAGTTGGGGCAGGTACTATGGGCCATTCAATTGCCCAAGTATATGCTACTGCAGGTATAGAAGTAAATCTGATTGATATTAATGAAGACAGTCTCAATCGGGCAATGAATTTAATCAAATCAAATTTAAACACCTTAGCTGAATTCGAACGGGTTAAAAAAAATGAAATTTCAAATATCCTAAATCGCATAAATCCATCAACTAATCTTAAAGATGCCGCTCAAGGTGTCGATCTGGTAGTAGAGGCTGTGAGTGAAGTTCCGGATCTAAAAGAGAAGGTTTTTTCACAATTGGATGAATTCTGTTCTGAAAACACCATTCTAGCAAGTAATACTTCATCATTAGATATTTTTAAAATAGTAAAGGTTAAAAAACCTGAACGATTAGTCATTCAGCATTGGTTTGCCCCTCCTCATATTATTCCCCTAGTTGAGATAATTCCTGGACGGAAAACATCAAAGGATACTGTAGAGCTTTCAGTAAAACTTATAGAAAGAATAGGAAAGAAACCAGTTGTGCTAAAAAAGTTTATTGACCAATTTATTGTTAACAAGATTCAAAATGCTATTGGTGGAGTAGTTTTTGAGCTTCTAATAAAAAAAATAGCAGATCCCGAAACAATTGATGCTGCTATAAAAAATAGTTTGGGTATAAGACTTCCAATTGTAGGCGTAGTTCAAACTTTAGATTTCACAGGACTCGATCTGATTTATGACATTTTGGAAAGTAGAGGGACAAAACTTTCACTTATTACAGATAAAGTAGAACAAGGGAATCTAGGGGCGAAAACAGGTAAGGGATTTTATGATTACAGGGGGCTAAGTGAGGAAGAAATACTGAAAAAGCGTGATCGCCAATACTTGAAAATGCTGGATCATCTTGAAAAGATAAATGCTTTCGAACCAATCTGAATTTTGATGTTATATTATTCCAAAGAATTAAATGAAATAAAATGACTAATGAAAAAGAACAATATCCAAAAAAAATAGTTACAATTGAAAATATTACAGAGGATTCAGAGGAAACAAAGGAAGTAATTACAATTGTAAATAATGAATATGAAGAAAAAGCTGTTCTATATCTAAATAAAAGGAGTCAGATAAGAGATTAGAAAATAATAGAAGTTTAAAAATTCTCTAAAAAGTTTTCCCAGATTTCAATACTCATAAAACCCCTTTTTAGTTTTTGCGCCCAGTTCGCCCCTATCAATCATATCCTTAAGAGCTTGGGGTGGTTTATCTCTAGGGTCGCCGCTCTCTTTATAATAGGACATTTCGACATTATACACAGTGTCTAAACCAATAGTATCCATTAGAGTAAAAGGACCAAAACTCATACCCGTGAAAATTTTCCATGCCGTATCAACAGTTTCAATATCTGCATAACCCCCCGCCCAAATTTCTAAGGCTTCTTTCTTACAAGCGCGCCACAATCTATTGAAAACAAAACCGTAACACTCTTTTTTAACTACTAACGGTGTAAATTCAATACTTTCAACAAATTTTTTACCTTTCTCAAATGTATCATCGCTTGTTTCTGTTCCTTTCATAATATCAACCATTGGAATACCTTGGTGATAAAAATGCATGTTCATCACTTTATCCTTCCGTTTGACAGCATCTTCTATTCTCGAAATGGGGATTGATGAGCTGTTTGTAGCAATAATCGCGTGAGGTGGAGCAGCATCTTCAATCTGTGAAAATATCTCTTTCTTTAATTCTAATTTTTCAGGTATCGCCTCGATAATGATATCTGCATCCGCCACTGCTTCAGCAAGATCATTATGGTATGTAACTTCACCGAGTGCTCCTTTCTTCTTTTTCTTTCTTTTGATCTTTTTTACTAAGATTTCTAACATTTCAGTTTGGACATCGTAAATACGAACAGTGTAATCATAAAAAGCTGTTTGAGAAGCTATTTGCTTTCCCAAAAATCCCGCGCCAATAACGGCAACAATTTTAATATCATTAACCATTTTCAACATCTTTATAATTGTAAATATGATAAATTATATAGAGAATCTCCATTAAAAGAGTTTTTTTTTCTAAGGTTATAAATAAGATATATTAAAAAAAAGTTATAGGAAAAGAGCTTAGTTTAAATTTGTTCTAAAGCTTCTAATATTTCTTCTCGGACAATTCCATCACTTTCATTAAGAAAGGTTTCCAAAGCAGCTTTAGCTTTAGCTCCACCAATTCGTCCTAAGGCCCATGCAATCATCCCCTTCACGCTATCATCTTTATTTTC
>Ga0209976_10000723_pt1 | contig 20503 bp, 18 predicted proteins | sample SumtaG_FD_182806 | JGI IMG/M metagenome (GOLD analysis project Ga0209976, IMG submission 182806) | Deep subsurface microbial communities from Indian Ocean to uncover new lineages of life (NeLLi) - Sumatra_00157 metaG (SPAdes) (version 2) | ecosystem: Environmental > Aquatic > Marine > Oceanic >...
TCACTACTCCAACAATAGCTAGTTTTACAAACGCTACACATAACCATACAGATGCTGCAGGGGGTGGAAACATTGCAGCAGGAGGATATGCGGCACTATCAATTGCACTAGCTGACATTTCAATAGCTGCCAAAACTGAAGCTATAATGATGGCAGCATCTGATGAAACCACTGCACTAGCTCCTGGAATTGCAGTAACTACATTTAGAATGCCTTATGCATTTACATTAACTGAGGTTAGGGCATCATTAACAACTGCAGGAACAGGAGCAGCCCTTGTTACTGTGGATATTAATGAATCAGGTGCAACAATACTGTCTACAAAAATAACTATTGATGCAACAGAAACTACCTCTACTACTGCAACTACTCCCCCTGTAATTTCAGATACTACACTAGCTGATGATGCAGAAATGACTATTGATATTGATACAATAGATACTGGTGGTGTTTCAGCCGGATTGAAAGTTTACCTAATTGGATATCAAACATAGTCAAAATACCTTAATTCTAAGAGTTGTCTTTTATTTATTGACACCCAATCTTGTAAATTCGTTTATCAAATTTCCAGCTTTAGGTGAAATTGGTGGATGGGTTGAGCTTGGAAGAACTACTCTTGGAAGTCCTGGACAAAAAATACTGATTACAGGTATTGCAGACAAACAATATTTAACGATATTAACAAACATGCTTCCAAATGGAACTAATGATTTATCATGTAACATTAGATTTAATGAGGATGCGGCTGGAAATTATTCAAGACGGGGTTCAGGTAATGGTGGTATAGATGTTACAGCCGTAGGTTCAACAGAAGTTGGTGATACTGGTGGAATTTCTATTAATAATCAAGTTTTAGGGGTTCATTTTGTACAAAACTTGTCAGGTGAAAATAAACTATTACTTGGGTATTATGCTTTGTCTGATGGCACTGGTTCTGCAAACATACCAGATCGTAGAGAATCATTTGGTAAATGGGCCAACACAAGTGCAGCGATTGATGATGTTGAACAATCTACAGGAGATCCAGGATTGGGTACAGGTTCGGAAGTTGTAGTTCTTGGATGGGATCCTGATGATACCCATACAACTAATTTCTGGGAATTACAGGGAACTGAATCTAGTACAAGTACAATTAATAATATTGAAACCTCTTTTACTGCTAAAAAATATTTATGGGTTCAAGCATGGATTGGTACTACAGCTGCTGCAAATTGGGCAATGAGATTAGGAAGTACAACAATAGATACAGGTTCAAACTATTCATATCGGCAATCAGATGATGGTACATCAGATACATCAAACATAAATCAAAATAGAGGTATTATTGATTCTTCAGGTGGTGGATTTGTTGGTCCTATGTTTTTGAATGCTTTTATTATTAATAATGCATCAAATGAAAAATTAGTTTATTGGCATACAGTTTGGGGTAACACGGCTGGTGCTGGAAATCCACCACATAGAGCAGAAGGTGTTTTTAAATGGGATAACGCATCAAACCAAGCAGATATTCTTAGTGTTGGAACTTTTAATCAAACTTTCACAAAAAGTGAATTAAGAGTATGGGGTGCAAATTAATGGCTTGGGCTAAACAGGATGCAGTTGATTTATCTGGTGGGGCAGCAACTACACTAACAACAGCAGTTTTTACCCCCAAATTGTTTATGAATATTTTCGGATATGGTGAAGGTTCAACATCTTTTAATCCACAAATTAGAGTGGGAGATACAACAATAGATACAGGCTCTGTATATGCTGGAAGAAGATCATTTAATGGTGGTGGAGATGTTGCAGTAATGAATCAAACTGAAATTGTTATTGATGGTACAAGTGATTCAACCCCTTTCTTTTTTGTATGTTGGGCTTTCAATTTTGCAGTTGAAGAAAAATTATTTATTATGAATAACATTAGACAAGGTACCGCAGGTTCTGGAACAGCTCCAAATCGTAGAGAAACAGTTTTCAAATGGGTTGAGACTACTAACCAACTTGATATTGAACAATTATTAGCAAGCACTGGAAATCTAACTACTACAACTCAACTTTCATCCATAGGATCTGATTAAAATGAATGAACTAATAATTTCAATTCCATTACTTATTTTTACCATATTTTTTATTTACAAACTAAATCCTAGATATTGTTCTAGATGTAATTATGGTACTGTATCCCCAATGTACCAACATTTTAAAAAAAATCCTAGTTACCCACTTCAAAGATATTGTCTGAAATGCTTCTTTTGGATTAATCTATCAGAGTACAAATGTGATAGTTGTGGAAATATAGGTACTCATAGAATCCATAAAATGGGATTCCTTCATAGATTTCTAGTCATTAAACAGAGGAAAAATGTTTACAAAATATGTCAGTGTAGTAATTTAGTAGAATTACATTCACAATAACGTAATACCTTAATTCCAAAAAATAGCCTTTCATTGTGGCTGATCAAAAGACTACTGCGCTAACAGAACTCACAGATCCTCTAGTTACTGACATTATGATGGCAGTAGATGATCCATCAGGGACACCAGAATCAAAGAAACTTACCATAGATAATCTGCTTGCAGTATATGATACTATAACTGCTACATTAACAAACAAAACACTAACTGCACCGCAATTCGCAGATACAGGATTTATCGCTGATAGTAATGGCAATGAAATGTTATCATTTAATCTTGTAGCCTCTGCAGTAAACTATACAGAACTTACAAATTCAGCTACTGGCAATGAATTATCTATTTCTGCCCTAGGAACTGACACTGATATTACACTTCAACTAATACCAAAGGGGGATGGTACAATATATGGCAATAGAGAGACTTGGGCATGGCCACTCACTGATGAAACTACAGCACCAACTACAGGCGTAAAGTACACAACAGAACCAGCCCCATATGATATGGCAATTGAAGATGCAATTGGAGGACTAACTACAGCAGGGACAGGAGCTGCATTATTCACTATCGATGTTCTAAAGGAGACATCAGTTAATGGTAATGCATTTTCTTCAATATTTACAACTGACCTAGTTGAAATTGATGCTTCTGAATTTACTAGTACTACTGCTGCAACACAACCAAACATTACCACTACAACTTGGGAGAAGGGTAGACGATTACAATTAGAAATTACCATTTTGGATTCAAACACACTAGCACGTGGTGCCAAAGTTGAGCTGATAACTCATGCAACGGCAAAGTGATTTAATTGAGCCAGACATTTTTACAAAATTATGATGAGTTTGACAAACTCAAAAATGCATTACATACTGAAATGCCTTTTATTTCAGAATCATTTGTAAAAATACCTTACAAGTATGCACCATTTCCAAAAAATTTAATGGATGAAGCAGTTAGAGTTAATGAGAAATTCCTCAACAAATGGCAAGGAGTAATTGAAGATAAATTTTCAAATCAAGAAAAAGAAATTTTCAGAGCATATCAGAACAAGTATTTTTCAAATCGTGAATTATCAAGTAACTTGAAAGAATCATTTTTCAAAAAATGTAATTGTAAAACAAAAAGACAGATTACAGATATAATAATTCAATCAATAGGACATAATATTTGGAGGAATCATGGAATGAAATTAGATTATACAGATTTTCTTGTAAATGTATTTTTTTCAAATCATGGTAATGCGTTTATCTCTTTTGGTGTTCCATCTTGCAATGCTGGTGCAACATTAGATTCTCTTGGTGCTATAGTGGGCAGCACATCATCAACTACGGGATATATCAGAGCTGCGGGTTTAGATTCTGGTTCTACTTCTGATTGTTATGATGAATTAGCACAAGATGTTAACGCTGCCGGAGGTAATTATAGACTGGCAGCATATGATGATTCAAGCGGACCTAATAATCTAGAAGCAGAAGCTGGAAGTCATAGTGCTGCAACTGGTGTTAACGTTCAAAGTGTAACAGAATGGACACTAGCAACAGCCACACAATTTTTAGCTATGCAAAGTGATAATAATGGAAATGAGCATGATACTTGGGCAGGCACATTGTACTTGGATGCTCAATCATACGGAGCATTTCCAGACCCAATAAGTGCTTCAACTGATAATGCGCCAAATTGGGGGCAAATATCACACTCATGAAATACATAGTAATTGGAGCTCCCAAATGTGGAACGCAGAGTACAGAAAAACACTTGACAAATCAAGGTCACGAAGTTATTAGAAAAGAGTTAATGTATTTGGAAAATGGACTAGAACAATATGAAAATCTTTATTCTGATTATACACCTGTAATTGTTACAAGAATACCTGAATGCAGACAATGGAGCTTGTACCATTTTAAGGAATACGATAAAGAAATGTCATTTGAAGAATTTAGAGATAAAAAATTTACAACTGGGCTTAATTTTGGATTAGATACTGCTAGAAGTTGTTCAGATTATCAAAAATATATTGATGTTTGGAAAAAACATGGAGTAATAGTTTACAAATTGTCTGAAATTAGTAAAGAAAAAGATTTTCCAAAAATGAATAAAAATATGAATTATACTCACGAGGTACTTTAAACTAAGGAAAAATGTATACAAAATATGTTAGTATAGTAATACAGTAGAACTGACGCCAAAGAATAATACCTTTATTTTTTGAGCGCAATTTTGTCTATTGTCCTCAACACCTGAACAGGTATTTTCTACACTTAATGAAACCAAAGACTATCTCAACATTGCTCGTTCCAATGATGATTCAAACAATACAATAAACACATCCCGAAATGCAGCTGACAATTACGTTGTAAATCAAATTAAGCTACATGCATCAGTACCTGTATCTGGAACTGATGATGATCCTGAACTATCTTCTTTGTCATCCCAATTATCTGCCACGTTTTTTAACCAGTTCCAAAATCCAATAAAAACTGAAATGCGAGAACTAGTTTTAGCTGCAAAAGAAGCTGTACAAAATTACATCATGGAGACTTATGGGCGAAAAAACCCCAGTGGACTCTCAGGTGCTGAAACTTTTGGAGTGACATCTCAGATTACAGGATTTAAAAATAACAGTACATAATCATGGTAGCCCCAAATGCTCCTACTGATTTATCAGCAGAATCAACAAATGCTACAACCATTGAGTTACGTTGGGTAACTCCTAGCGATGATGGCGGTAGTGCCATTACTGGATATTTTATTGAAAGAAATCTAAATGGTGCAGGATTTGTAACTCTAGTTGCAGATACTTCAACTACACAAGTTGCATATACTGATAGTACATTGTCTGCCCGTGACAATGCTGTGTATAGAGTTTCTGCAATTAATGGTGATGGTACAGGTGATCCATCTGATACTGATAGTGCAACTACTGCAACCTCAGAAGCTCAGACCATAAAGAACTTGTTATTTAATAATTGGTCACTTACTGGTGAACTATCAAAGATAACTGTAGGGGATATGAATCAAGTTGTAAACTTTTTTAATCGAGGACAAATTCCTGGAAACAAAAAATCAAAGGCAGTTGTTGTTCAGAAAATAAATGAGCTGGGAAATGAAAATATTGTAGAGCATCCAAAATTCTTTGAGCAATCAGACACCTTTGAGGTTTCATGTTTTTTACAAGTCCCAACAGCAGCTGATGATATATTTTCTGTATGGATTGATTTAATGGAGCAGATGACAACAGAAGTTGTAAGAATTCTAAAAACTGTATACTCTCCATCAACTACTACAGGAGAATTCTTTAGAACAAATACTTCATGGGTTAAAGATGATACGTTTGCACCAGATGATGCAATGCTTGGAAGAACTTTACGATTCACTCTAACTAGAATAGTTGCAACAACTGATGAAGTCTTTTTGGGATATGGCGGAGTACTTGCCTTTGATACTTCAGAGTCTAGTGGGGATTCCTTACCTCTTAGTGACTATATCTATACTGAAGTTCAAAGAGTGCAGACAGTGCAGGGATGGCGAAACATTCCATACATCACAACTGATTCACCTGAAACTACAGCGATTCCAATTTATTATAGGGGATCATTTAGTGGACAATTTTCATGTCAGATGTTTCTTAAAAAAAGTGATATTGATATTGGTACACTAAACTCTCTTAGTCAAATTTTCTTGCCCCAGGCAAACGGTGAGCTTGGAACTGCAGTATTTTTGCAAAACAATATCAATACAGAATCAACACCTGTCACACTTATTGAATCAATTCCTGTAAACATTACAAGCATAGATAAAATCTCTGAAACCGAAGAGCTAGTAACAATTGCTTTGCGTGGAAACCTTACTAGATCATCAACTTTTGTTGTTGATGAAATCTTTTCAATGCAATATGAGAATGGTGGTGACACTATGATATACGAAAATGGCTCTGATATTATGGTATATCAATAATCATTCCATAATACCTTAATTGTAAAAAATTGCCTTTTGTTATGGCAATAGGTGACGTTACAGAACTTGTAAATGCACAAAATCTAAAACTTGGATTAGGAGACACTTCAACTACTAATCGATATTTTATGCTCCAGGAACTAGACTTTCATCTGGGCAGACCTGAGGCAAGAGAACCTACCACTGATGGAGGTGTCATTTACTATTATGGAAAAGGTGATCATACATTTGATGCTACATTACTATTAACAACTCCTGAAATTTCTACTTTTAATGGTTACACTGTACTTGATTCAGACGGCAACTTGCCATCAAATACGTTTACCATCCTTGCAGAACCAAGAGGGGGAGGTGCTGATGTAACAATTACAGTTACAGCAGAACTTCCAGATTTTAATATTATAAAACCAGTTGAAGGCGGAGTTCTCTTTCGAGTGCGATTCAGAATTACAGCAGATACTGTACTTGTAACATAATGGCTGACAATCTGTATCTGTCTGCATTACGTATGCAGTCCCTTCCGTTTCGAATAAAAGAATTTGTAGATTACAAAGTTGTAGATATTGCAGAAAAGACCATAGTTCAGGCAATTCGTGATGAGGCAATCTTGCGCAAAATGCCCAAGCGATACATTGATGGCATTCATTCAGAATTTATCAATGAAGAATTATGGATATGGGTTGAGTTTAAGGGCGAGAAGGGCGTCCCACTTGACTTGTTTTTTGAAGAGGGAACAAAACGTCATTTTATAAAACCACGAACCAAAAAAGCACTTTCATTTATTGAAAAAGGTGTAATTGGAGTTGTTGGAGGAATCAGGCGATTCTCCAAAGGACATTGGGTTTCAGGAATTGAGGCACGTCACATATTTGCAGAAGGTGCAAAAAAAGGATATCCACAATTTAAAAAATTACTCAAAACAGAGATTGAGAATTATCTAGCGGAGTCAAGTCTCTTTGGCTGAGCGAGAAGACTCTATTCACATCAAAATAAAAATTGATGTTGATGAGGAAGACCGAGCATTTCAAGAAAATCTTGCATCAAACTTGGCAAAAGCAGATGAACAACGTGGAGTCAAAAAAGTTCAAAAAGGTGAAGAAACTAGTGAAGAAACTCAAAAAGAGATTGAAAACTTAGAAAAAGAAATCAAAAAAGTTCAAGAAGGTACAAAACCTAATGAGAAGACCCAAAAAGAAATTGAAAGATTAGAAAAAGAAATCAAAGAAATAGAAAAAAGAATAAAAAAAGGAGATCCCAAAGATCCTGAAATTATTAAAGCAAAACTTGATAGAAAAAAACTTAGATTACAAAACAAGGAACTACGAGACGGACCAGTTGGAGTAGTTCATTCATTTACACAAGAGCAGACTGCAAATCTTAGAAAATTTGTAACAAATCCTGGATCATTTCTAGTTGCAGGTATTACCAAAATTTTAGGAAAATATGGGGGTGCAGCATCAAAGGCTGGAATCTATGGAGTAATTGCATTACTAGTCTATGAATCTGTCATGTTTGTCATTGATCAATTAATGGCACCTGGCAGACCACTTGATAGACGATTCAAAAGAATCGCAAGATTAGAAACTATGAACTTTTATGAACGTACACTACAAGAGGAAATTCGACACGGGTATCAGGAGATTCGAGTTAGTACAATGCCTGGACTACGAGGTGGTCAGTCCCAAGTTAATGGAAATTTATTTGAGTTCTCAAGTGGCTCTACTGGAATAATCCAGTCCTCACCTTATCGCTCAAGTCAGGAAATCTATCGTAGTCAAAATGCAAGTGGTTCTGTAACTGACACTCAAGGAAATCCTAGACGAAGATCAGTTAGTTCAACGAGGTATGGATAATTGCTAGTTAAAATTTGAAAATACCTTTAATTTAGATCTGTAATTTTTTACATGTTAGAGGGGATACATCATTGCTGGTGAGAACACAGCAATATGGAGAGCCACTAGTGGACAAGGTGCAGCTGAAGATGACGCTAGTGCAGCAAATATCATACGGTTTAATTCCAGTCCAATAATTGCAACTGGCAGTTATGTTTTCAATACAGAGGTAAATTACAGAAATGCAACTCCTGAGAATCCGCGAGTTGCAGGACAAATCAATGAAGTGCAAGACATGGGATTGCAGGGAATTGATGTTCAGGTAACGGGGCAGATAAGACAGTCCTCATCTACTTCAAATGATTTGGCACATCTTGTAACGTGGCTTCAAGAAGATAAAACATTACAGACAGGTTTCCCAAAGGGAAGATTTGGACTTCGTATGAATGATATGCCACAGTTTAATGTGGAACCAGCTACTACCTACGGATATGTTTTAGCTCAGACTAGAATAATTCGAGACGGTGAGTATAAGGAAAAGGCAGGAGTTGTAATTACACTTCGATTCAGCGGTGATCCGCAAGGACTAGGTACTCCATAATGGCAGATATTGGAAATATTGTTAATTTTTTTGTAACATGGTATGACGAGTCAGATGGCTATTCTACAACTGCAGATATTACTACAGATGTATTGGGAATATCATTTACTGATACAGGATCTGGTCAAGTAAATGAATGCATACTAAAACTATCTGGAGCGTTTGGAAATTTTATTTCTAGTCTTGGAACTCCAAGTGTAATTGATCAGTATGACAGGTTTCGTGTACAATGTGAAGATTTGTCAGGAAATAGCTATGACAGATTCTTTGAGTTTAACCCACTAATTGTTCCATCTCAGACTAAAACCGAAGGAACACTCCTTGAGCTAAATCTAATTGGAATAGAATATCATACACAACGAATTAATTTTTCAGGAAGATTTTTCTTTGAGGATGCATTTGATGTTGCACAAGCTATTGGTGTTAATTATAATGATAACCGAAACTCACGACAACCAGTTTTAACAGGTCATAGTATAGGATACATTCAGGCAACTGGAACTGGAAACGGATTTCCAAAGTTTACTGTTAATCATTATGAGTATGGTCTAGTGGAGATGCCAGGATACAACAGATGGCAGCAGCAACTTGACAAACTTGGGGGTTCAGTAGCTAATGGTGGAGTACTTGACTATTTTGATTGCGGTTTTGAGACATCAGCAGTTAATGCAATAGAGATTGCAATATTTTCACAGGGAAGTAGAAGCATTGATTTGACTGATGATGCTAATATTCCAACCCTTACACAATCCCTTGAGGTAAATATCGGCTCAACAGATGTAGGGATAGCATCAGCTACTGCAACGCAAGTAGCAGCATGGGGTTCGCAAACTCATGGCTCACTACCAACAGGCCATTCCATTTATGCTAGTGGTGTTGATCAGTTTATCTTTAGACCATTGTGGGATGAGGATATTTTCTATCTGACTGATTCCAAAGTAAAATACCTTGATAACAAACACTACAAGGCAAATACTGACATTACTGGCGCTCCTCCTTTTACCAATCCTGCATCTAGTGTAGACTGGGATCAGATTGACATGTCTGATGAGTTTGGGGATACAATACAGTATTCTGAATGGACTGATGATAGGGTAAAAGAGTGGGCAAACTGCGGTGCTGATCCTAATAATGTAAGTCAGGTAGATGAGGTGATTACCTCAACTGGCGCATGTATGGTTGATTGCAATATAGTTGTATTAGATAATACTGCTGAGGCAAAATTTTTTAGAACTTGGGTTGACTTTATTGCAACAAGTGATTTAGAACTAGCTGCAGCAGCTAACAACTGGGCATATTCTGGACAGACTAATCAGTTTCCAGTAGGACGACGAGTTTTCATAAATGGAACTGGAACTGGAACCTTTGCAGGAAATGATTCAAACGGAATTCCATTTTCTAATAATATTGCTGAATGGAGCGGTGAGGAATGGATTGTAAAGTACAGACCAGCTGATACTGGAACTGATCTTGATAACATGCAGATTATGGTATGGAATGATGCAGTTATTTATTCATTTGATGAGGGTGCTGGTACTTGGAGTATCCTTAGTGGTGATTTGGCAACTGATTGTATCCACAAATACGATACAATATCATCAGCTGAATCATATGACCCAAAACCAGCTGAGACTGATGATACAAACCATCCAGACGTTACAAAGAATGGTAATCAATTTGCAACAAATGTTTTCTCATCAATTAAATGCAGCTATACAATTTTGCAGACATACAATGATAGAACCACTGCAGGTTCTACTACTCCGTTAGGTGATTTTTTTAAAAAAGGTGCATGGCTTGTTTGGAGAGTTCCATTCTCACCTAACAATTATGGTTCTGCATCAATAGGAAATCTCTATGGAACAGATACACCATCAGTAGGAAAAGATAATCTCCAGCCGTCATTTTTGGATACCCAAAACATGACTCACACGAGTCGTGGAACAACAGGGTATAATCAATTAGAAAGTCAAGACTTGGGACAACTCCAAGAAATTGTTGCAAACATTACAGTTGAGAATCTCACAGTTGGTGGTCTAAAACTTGATGGTATTACTACAGTTAGATGCTGGATGATTGACAGATATGACAATACAGTATTTTATGACATTGAGATTCCATTTGTTGATGTAGCTTATCCTGTAAAGATACCGTTTTCATCATTTAAAATTTACAGAGGAAAAAAACCGCGATACTTTGATCTTACAGGGAATAATGTTGCATCCCTTTTACTTCCACAAGAACTCGAAATTGTAAATAGATTTGCGTTTAGGGAAATTCAAATTATTGGATGGCAGATTCAGGACTTTTATGACGAGTTTGGCAGATATGCACCTGACATTATAGGCGATGCACTTGACTTTAATATTGATAATACCAGTCTTGCAAAAATTATTGGCGGAACTCTATCATTAACTATTGATGATTTTCATTTTACAAAACCACTACTAGCAATTGCCCGTCTTAATACTGAGAGGAATCTTGAGGCAGAATTTAGAAAAAGACCTCATATTATTACATTTGATCAATTGTTAAATGATGCGCAGACAGAATTAGAAAAAGAACAGTTCCAACTAAAAGAATTTCAAATAGAGACTGCAGGAAGTGAACTCTTTGCACTTAAATTTGGTGATAGTTTCTTTTTTCAAAATGACCAACTAGTAAATGATCAAGACGATTCAACAAACCCCTCAGATAAAAAGATAAAACTTGTTGCACGACATATTCAGTATAATTTGACTGCGCCTGGAACTGGGCCTGGTGGATTTTCTCGGACCATCACATCAGTTAAAAGATTCGTCTAGTTAGAATAATACCTAAATTTAAAAAAATGATCATTCCTTATGGGTAAAGCGCGAAGTTTTTCAGATAGTACAAATGATACTGTATACCAGACTGAAACTAATTCTGAGAATTATTCCATGGGACAACAAAATGCGTACAATCTTGGCAGTGCACACTTTACTGACCAAAGTGGCATAGGTAATTTCTCACAAGCAGGAAGTGACCAAAGAAAGGCAAGTCTTCAAGGTGCATTATTTTTGGGAAATATTGGATTTGATTTGCAGACTGTTCTTTTAGATACGGGTACTGAAACAATTAATTTAAACAATGATGGTACAGTAGTATTACCTGTAATATCTACAGACCGATTTGTAATTTTAGATTCGGGGACAACTGGTACACTAACTACAATTGATGGAGCACAGCGACCAGGCCAGAGACTGCGACTCTACAATACTTTAACTAATACAATTACAATAACTCATACAGCTGCTGCTACTGTAAATACAATACGGACACCTGATGCAACGGATTTAACTTTTCCAGGTAATGGTGTCATTGATTTAACATGGGATATTACAAGTGCTCAATGGAGAGTAGTTGGAAATGTTGGTGGTTCTGGAGGTGGTGTTTCATTTCCTATTGATTTTCCAGAAATTGATTTGGGAAATGTATCTGGAAATGTAAATATTGATTGGGCATTAGCAACTCGGCATGCAATAAAATTTACAATGACTGGTAATACAACACTAACGTTTTCAGGTACAACTAGTGACACTACAGAATATTCTAATCTTATTGCAGTGCAAGACGGGACAGGTGGGTGGACACTCACACTTCCTGTAAGTACAATTAATGCAAGTATAGTTGAGGCAGGAATTCTTTTAGATCCTGATGATGAGACAGGCATTGTTGTAAAATTCTCTTTTAGTACATTTTATGCATTTTTAGAAACTGGAAATACTGTTACTGGTGGTGTTGATTTACTTTCATCAAATAACATATGGACTGGAACTAATACATTTGAAAACACTGTCAGTATTACTGCATCAAACATGTTCTTTGGTGATGAGATTACTGATACGATTAGTTTTGGTGGTAGAATTGATAATAACGGAATTATACCAATTAACAATAGTGCTTCAAATCTTGGAGTAAGTGGAAATCAATGGAATACATTATGGATTGACACACTAAATAATGCTAGTACCGTTGTAATTAATTCACCAAACTTTACGATTAATTCTTCACAAATAACTCTAGGTGATGCTACTACTGATGAGGTTAGTTTTCTTGGACAAGTGGGCAGTTTGGGAATTTTACCAATAGCTGATGCTACTACTGATTTGGGCGCAGATGCCAATGAGTGGAAAACATTATGGGTCACTGAAATAAATGCAACATCTACTACTTCGGTGTCTTCACCTTTTTTTAGTATTTTATCTGCCACTATTAATTTTGGAGATGCCACAACTGATGATATTACATTTGTAGGTCAAGTAGATAGTAATATCGTAATGGAGGAAATTGCAGAACCAGGCAATGCACCTACAAATACAGGAAGATTTTATGCAAAAGTAGATGGCGGTGTATCTGTTCCGTTTTGGAAAGATGAGGCTGGAACTGAAACTAGTATGCTTGGAGGCGGTGCAAGTGGTGCAAATACTGCATTATCTAATCTTATTACTACATCAATTAATCAAAATCTTTTGTTTAATGCAGATAACACATATGATTTAGCATCAACTAGTACAGCACTTGATACTGTATTTTCCCATGTTTATAGAATTAATCCAACTCCTAACACCATTACCACAAACGTAAATGAAATATATGCAACTGCTACTGGTACTGTGATTAATACTCCAGATGGTGATGCACTCCGTCATTCTATTGATGGTAGTACAAACATAACATTTGATGAAGACGAAATTGTTTTCAGATCTGGCAGAGCTCATAAGATTTCTGCAACCCTCACCAGTCTGCAATTAATTTCTGACTTAGAAACTGAACCCGTAGAGATTTGGACGGGATCAAGTAGAACAAACGCCACAATAACAGTTAACAATACTACTACTACTTGGTTATCAGAAGCTACTGATGTAGCTGATGTTCGAATTCAACTTATCCAAAATAACGACACTCCTGTTAATGATAGAACTCTGGCAAACATTGACTTTATGGCAGAAAATTCTGCAAGCAGTAATGAGATTTATGCCAGAGTTTCTGCATCTTCTAAAGTGGTTACAAGTGGTGATGAGGATGGTTTAATCCAGTTGGGGGTAATGTCTGGTGGAACACTAGTTGCAGGACTTGATATTGAAGGCTCTAGTAATGGTGGTACAAATGACGCATTAATTGGATTCTTTGGTGTAACTCCAGTGGCACAACAAATTATATCAGGTGGTAATGCATTAGCTAGATTGACAGCCATTGAGAATGGATTAGCTGCTTTGGGATTATTTGTATAATTTTTAATAATACCTTTAATCTGATTTTTCAAAATTATCTGTTGAATGAGCCAACAAGGATTCACTATAGTCAGTTTGGGAGGGGAGGAAGAATTGAGTGATATACAATTTCTAGGACAGCTAGAGTTTGCAGGAGAACTTGTAGATTTAATATCTTCTGAATTTTCTGCAAATGCGGCTCAGATTAGTTTTGTTCCTGCAAGTGGAAAAACATTCTATCATGTCAAATCTAAATTATATCCTGTAGTTGATACCATCAAAACAGGTATCGCAGCTAATAATACTGTAGTTACATCAAATAGACGAGCAGATGTGGAATTAGCTTTTAATGGAACTTTGAAAGATGTTTTAACTCACGATATGGAATCAACACAAGGACAGGGAACTGTAACAAATGCCGCAGCAGGTCAAGGAAACGCAGGAGAGGCAGGCCAATATGAAACTAATAATCATGAATCAATGGACGGAGATGCACTTAAAGCCATAACATTAACATCTACTAATACTTCAGGAACTTATCGAGTACAACTAGAAGGATACATCAAGGATACGGGTACGTCACCTTGAATGCAATAAAAAAAGACTGTCCGAATCCTGTATGCAAGTCAATAATATTGGATATTTTAGGAGCCGTAATAATTGGAAAAAAATCTACTAATCTCTATAGATGTCCTAAATGTAAAAAAGTTTGTAGAGTAGAGAGGACTAGTATTGAACAAAAATTAACTCAAAAATACATTGATGCCTCTAAAATAAAATTAAAGAAAAAATAAAACTGATTAAATATGAAAATACCTTTAAACGAAGATTCAATATTACTTTATGTCTTCTTTAAACAATACCCCATCACTAGAAGAAGCAGTCAATACTATGCGAGATAATATTTTGCGTACACAATCACAATCAAACACTGCATCAATTACATCCTTTGATAATATGGTATCACAACTCAGAGTATTTGCTCAGCAAATCAATGACAAAAACGTAGAGATTAAGAGACTGCAAGAATTATGCAAGACAAGTAATGTTGATTTTACAATTCCACCTGTAGCAAAACCACCAACATCAGCTGAAGCACCAAAAATACCCAAACCTAAAAACTAGTCTGATAATACCTTTAATCTGAAATTAATAGCTATTTTATGGAAGACATCTTTGGTTTGAATCCTATTGTCCTATCTATTATGTTCATAATAGCTGGTGTGGGAATTCATAATGTACTTGGATGGATAAAATCTACAGATCCTCCAAACCCAAAAAAGATTGCAGCCTCTGTAATAATTGGTGCCTTTACATCCTTTGGGATTGCAACTCCAATTTTTGCACAGTTAGTAACAACCATTGATTCAGAATACATGCAGTTTGCATCAATTATTGGTGCAATTGCTATTATTGCAGGAATTGATCAACTTGTAAAAAATGCAGGTGGCGCACTTTTACAAAAGATACAATCATAGTAGAATTATACCATCTATGATACTATCTTTATTTTTTTATTTTTTTTAAAAGACTGATTACAGTTTTATCTTTTTATAATATTATTGTATAACAAATAATGATGGCAAAAAATCCCAGTAAATATTATGATCATCATGTGTTGTGTATGTTATGGTATGGTGAAGCATTAACCCATGAATCTTTTAGAAACCTGATCTGTGAATGATTGGTTCATTAGCCTTATATGTAAACACTTTAAGAAATATTTAATAACATGAATAACGAAATAGGACGAAAAATAACTAGTCTAACGCTGATGGCTATAATGGTCGCAGGCGGTATGTCATTTGCTATTCCAGGAATGGAACCAGCATTTGCTGCCAATGAGCACCTTACAGTCTCAGCAGAAACAGTAGGAAACTTTGCTGGAATTCAAGTAATTGAAGTCGTAGTAAATGATCCTGACAGATCTCAAACTGATGAATCCGAAGGAATACCAAATGTCGAAATCAACGGCGATGACCTATTAATGGTTCAAGGCGATGATGGAGCATGGTATGGTTACTTTGCAAATGAACTTGCAACAGGTGATTATACTGATATTGCAAGCATTTATGGTGTTTCTAGTGTTCTACCTGACGATTATATGTCTGGTACTTCTGCAGATAAAGTATACCTTAATGCTGAAAATTTCTTAGATGGAACTAAAAGCCTTCAAGGTACTATTACAACTGCAGCAACATCTGGTACTGGCTCAATCCAATTCATTACTCCATTTGAAGATGGAATTACCATAACTATTGGTAGTCTAACATTCGAAAACGATCTTGATAATACCGTAGATGAGGAGAGTTATATCGACATTAACTTGGGTACTAGTAATAGTACAGCAGCTAGTGTATTAACTAACGCCATCAATAATAATTCTGATGAAGTAACCGCAGTAAATAGCGGTAACTCTACCGTTACAATTTCTGCTATCGCAGTAGGAACTACAAGCGGTACATATACCATTGAACACTCTTCGAGTATTGATGGTGAAGTAAATATTGTTGATATGGTAGTTGGTGTTGATGAAGTACTAACTGGTACAGATAACAATCCTACGATTGAGAGTAATGAATGGCCTTTCATCCAAACATATGAAATCTCTGATAACAGTGATGTTACCATCACTTATGGTTCAGGCTCTACTGCACAAAAAGTAGTGTTAACATATGATTACGATGATAGTAAAGACATTTCTTTGGATAGAGAAAAATATCCTGCAGACTCACAAGTCTTTTTAACCCTTGATGACAGTTTGTTAAACTTGTCACCAACAGGTGCAGATATTTGGTCTTTTGGCACAAATGGTGAAGAAATCACCTATTATGTTGAAGGTACACCAACTACTCCAAACATCCAAGCAACTATTACTGATTGGGCAGGCATTGGATTCAAAGAAGGACCTCTAATTCATTCAGTTAATACTGTAACAGATTTAACTGGTGATAATGGTATAAGGGATTCAATTGGTGATGACACAGAGTCCATTATTTTCAAAGAAAGTAATGATAATGATAACATCTTTGTCAACTATGATAACAATGATGAATCAACACTCGTAATCAAAACTGATCCATCAACTGGTTCAGCTGTTATTGAGTATAATGATTCACACAGCATAATTGCAGATACCTTTAATGGTTTACTTGCATTTTTGCCTGTAGTTGATGAATGGCTATCTGGTGTTCCACTGGACATATCCTTAACTGATGAAGATTCTAACCTAAATACGAGAAGTGATGAAATTCTTGATGTACTTACACAAGAAGTTCCATATATCGTAATAGGCAAACCTCTTACAATTGAAGATGCAGACTTTGAAGATGAAAATAGTGATCCTACGGATGCTCTAAGTTCAGTCACCGACAGTAAAGTTGGTACAATTACTGTACCTGCTTTAGAGGATGAAATTGCAACTTACTTTGAGTGGCCTAATGATTACTATGAGCAAATCACTAATCTAGATGATTCAGGTGATGCAGAACCGTACATCTATCCGTACCTAAACTATGATCTCACCAATGTTGGTGGATCTCAAGAAACTTGTTTCTTGGGTAGTGGTGCTGGTAATAATGACGATGATTGTTCAGGTAATCTTACAACCAATTCAAACAGTACACACGTTTGGATCACGTTTGCCCTTACAACTGACACTGAAGATAGAACTGATTCAATTTACGTTGATGTGTTCTTCTTTGGTCAAGAGGGTGCTTTAGCATCCGATGAGGGTTATCTTGAAGACAATATAGATAGAGTCAATGACGCAATCTACAGACTTCCATTAGAGGAAACTAGTGATGATTCAGGTGAATTCATAGGTACAGTAGAGTATATCATGATCAATCAACTTAATGTGTTTGATACTGATACTTACGATTCTATTGAAACCAATGATCAAGACCTTGTAATTATTGTTAATGACGATATGGATGGTGCAGATGCAATCACAGTATCATTTAATGATACTATCTCTACAGGCAAGGACAAGACTATCTCAGACCAAGAAGATGCTAATACTCAAACAGGTGTAATCACACTTGATAGCACAAGCTATTCTCAAGGTAACACAGTTACAATAACCTTGAGTGATTCAGATCTCAATACAGATTCAGATACTATACAAATCTATGGTACTGATGGTGGTTGGATTGGTAATGATGATGTATGGCTATCTCAACTCCTCATCGGAGGTGTATCTTACACAGATGCATGTGGTGAGGGATTAAGTTTGAGTGATACTGGTTTCACATTCCAAGAAACTAGTAAATCTTCAGGTATCTTTGAAGGTACTATGGAATTGCCATCAAAGTATTGTAAAGATAGTACAGGTTCAAACTCTACTAACGGTCTTGACTTCAAAATTGAATACCAAGATTACAGTGACGCTTCAGGAAGATCCAATGAAAGTTCTGATACTGCAAGTATCAGTTCCAACACTGGTTCTGTGAGCTTTGATAGAACAGTATATCCAGTTCCAATCGGCGAACAAGAATTTCCATTATATGGAAAGGAATCTTCCACAACTGCTAGTGATTTCCTTGATGAAACATCTGTAAATATTGTAATTCGAGTTAATGATCCAGACTTTAATCTTGCCGCAAATGGTGAAGATACAATTACTCTGGATGAAGATGATAATGATTATCTAACACTCAAAATTGCAAGAGGTGCTACTACTAATGAAATCACTATTGATGCCTCAGAAATGGTAGAAATTGATCCAGAAGCAGGTATCTTTGAAGTCGAAGTGCAAATCAAACAAAACAGCGTTAAATCACAACCAAACACTGATCTAACTGATCCAGTTGATGATGATGGTGATGCTCTTACTGCTTTGGAAAATATTCAACAGGGAGATATTCTCACTATTGAATATGCAGATCCAGCAGATGCATCAGGTGATAAAAACACTGTCACTGATTCCGCAACCTTTGATATGAGAAATGCTGTATTGCAGTCAGATAAATCAGTCTACATTATTGGTAGTGATGCAATCATCACACTCATTGAACCTGACCTTAACCTGGATTCTGAAGAATCAGAAACATGGGATCTTAATTTAGTAAATTGGGATTCTGATGCAGGTGAAGCCAGATTAGGTGATGGTGACTTTGATGTTTCTACATCCGGTTTCAAAGAAACTGGTGACAACACTGGAATCTTCCAGATTGTAATAGAAATTCCATCAGTGATTGACGATGATGCCCTTGAAAGAGGTGAGCAAATCGAACTTGAGTATACTGATTGGAGTCCTTCAGGTGCAGATTATATAGGTGATGAAGACGAAGATGTCAACTTAGATATCTTTACTTCTAACTTTGGTGCAACTATAGAACTCGATCAAAAAGTATACACTTGGACTGATAAAGTCTACATTACTTTAGTATCCCCAGATCACAACTTTGATTCTAATGCCATTGACGAAGTCGGTGGTGAAGATTCAGAGGTAAACATCTCAACTAGAGAAGCCGATATCGATAACTACCAGTTAGTAGAAACTGGTACTGATACTGGTATCTTTACTGGTGAGATTATTTTGATTGGATTTACACACGATGCTAATGGTGATGGCGACCCTGACATTGATAGCCCTGAGACATCTGACGATGAATCAGGACCAACTGATGGTAGAATCGCTACAAGTAATGATGATGGAATAACTATCTCATTTGAAATGTCAGATAATGAAGTTATCAGTGGTTCTGCCTTAATTAGATGGAACATTGGTGAAGTTCAATGGCTTGAAGCAAGTTATCCAGCAAGTGGTACAGGTGTAGTCAGAGTTATAGACCCTGACATGAACCTGAGACCAGAATCTGTAGACAGTTTTAATATTGACGTATGGTCTGACTCTGATGTAGGAGGTATTGATCTTAGTGTTACTGAAACAAACGAAGCAACAGGAATTTTCGAGGGTACTGTATCATACACTACCACTGGAGGTTCTTCTGGTGCACGTTTAGCAGTATCTGAAGGTGATACCGTAACTGCAGAATATGAGGACAATACGCTACCTGATCCGTACAATACCGCAGACGAACTTGATATTTCTGCCACTACACTAATTGGCACTAAAGTACCACCTCTCGAGAGAGCACCAGCTGCTAACTTGAGAACCGTTGATGCATTTGGTAACACCTTAGATGGTGTCCAAATAGACCAACAGGTATCTATCAGTGCTGACTTGTCAAATGGTCAAGATAGAGTTCAAGAGTTTGCATATTTAGTACAGGTTCAGAATGAGAGTGGCATAACAGTTAGCTTGGCATGGATTACAGGTTCACTTACGAGTGGACAGTCATTTAGCCCAGCATTATCCTGGATTCCAAGTGAAGTAGGTACTTACACAGCTACCGCCTTTGTATGGGAATCAGTAGATAATCCAACTGCACTTAGCCCTCCAGTCAATACTAAAATAACTGTAAGTTAGAAACTAGTTCAAATTTCCCTTTTTTTCTTTTTTTTGACTCAAAAAA
>Ga0209976_10000724_pt1 | contig 20470 bp, 21 predicted proteins | sample SumtaG_FD_182806 | JGI IMG/M metagenome (GOLD analysis project Ga0209976, IMG submission 182806) | Deep subsurface microbial communities from Indian Ocean to uncover new lineages of life (NeLLi) - Sumatra_00157 metaG (SPAdes) (version 2) | ecosystem: Environmental > Aquatic > Marine > Oceanic >...
ATTTTTCCATTCTGACATTAGTATAGACCTTTTTAGATAAAAGAACAAACGAGGAAATATATATATTTTTATTATCAAGAATAATTTTACAATAGATTTTTAAAAACCAAACCTAACAATTATTTAAATTTCAAATTTTCATGAAAAGTGATTAAAGTGATATTACAAACGGATTATTGGGAAATAATTAGAGGTTTTTTCGACTGGGTTGGAGAATCAGCAGCAATTATGATGGTTCTCTCTGGCGCGATGGCTATTACTTGGCTTGGTTATGAAAGGAAGCGCAGAGGATCATTTACAAAAAGAAAAGTTGAAGTTGATTTTAGTATTACTAAATTCTTACGTGTTATATCTTATTTAGGATCAATTCTTGGTATCTTCGTCGTCTGGTCCGGTGTGATAAGTTTAATTTTAGATATACCCCCGAGTTTTGAATATCGAGATGTTACTGAGGATGCTGCTAATCATTTCACGAGTATATTTTTAATTGTAATCGGTATTGCGATACTCTTCTTCCCCATAAAAGATCTTCCTTTAGCTAGTATTATAGGTCTCTTAGCAGGAACAGCAACAGTTATTGCCATTGTATTGCTTGTACCAGATTCAGCTATAGAACTTATCGGTGGTTACGTTGAAATAAAATGGGTGCTTCTTACTATATTTATCATTGTAACAGTCGTAGTGATAATTGCAGTGAAATTTTACATTGGAATATTCAAAACCATATCAAAAGTCTTATCTTGGCCTCCTATAGCTTTAGTTGTCGTAATTTTTTGCTTAGTCCAGGGATTCGCGTTATGGATATGGGGTGTTAGTATTTTTGGGCTAAATCTTCTATAAAAATATAAAAAAAATATTTTTTCTTTTTAGATTCAAAAATTTATTGTTGTTCATAATTTTATAAATATTAATGATTTATTTAGGATAACAACTCGGATATTGAAAATCATGGCAGGAATAAAAAATGAACTCTCTGCATTGAGGGTTAGCATTGATAAATTAACAGATGAAATACATGTAACTAATATTACAATCAAGGAATCTTTACAAACGACATCTCAAACAATCAAAGAAATGAGTAAAGCATTAGAAGCGACAATGACAACAATGTCAGATTTAACTATCCAGATGAATATTAGAGAATCAATCTTGAAGAGTCTTGGGATTGATGGAATGATCCCCGATTTTTTGAAGAAAAAGAATAAACGCTAGACCTTTTGTTCTTTCTTTAACTTTTTCAAAACTATAAAAGCTATCAATACAGAAATTAGATACATAAGTGTGAATAAAAACCAGAATGTAGTTTCATTGGAATTATTTAAAACTGCTGCATCGATTGTTTTATATATAAAAAAAAGGCTAAATAGTGCCAGCAACGTAAGTCTTGAATTTAATTTTTCCATGATTGATTATAAACCTATATTTATCATTAAAGTAATATAATACTTAGAATTAAAAGTATAATAAGAATAGAAGAAATATCAATTGAATTGAAAAATGTCTAAAAAAGCACCTTCTCCACCTATTTGTTTTATATGTGGGAAAAACTGCGAAGATTCTCATGAAATGGAAAGATGCCATTATTGTATATGTGATATCGCTATTTGTCATAATTGCATAAATTCTGTTAAAAAAAATGACACATCTTGGATTTGTCCTAAATGTAAAGTAGAAAATAATATTGAGAAAAGCAAATTATTCCGATTAACATGATATAGTGAATTAAAATATAAGAGAGAACGACTGAAGCCAAATTTTTAAGGATATAATAAATGGCCTATGATGAAAAATAATTGATAATGAACCCAAAAAATGATTAAATTAAGAGGAAGTCTGAGTGCCAGAAAATATTATATCAAAAGTAATAGAAATCGAAAACTGTAGCAAGGAAGATCTTGTAAAAGCTTTTTACAATCCACAATTTTGGATAAATATAAATCCTGCTAAAAGCATGGAGGCTGAATTTATTGCTCCAAACGTTTTACACACTAAAATCACAGATGAAATCTTGAAAATTCCGGTAGAAATGGAAGGAGAATTAGTTTTACAAGATAAAGGAGAACAACCAGGAGGAAAGGGTCGGTTAGTTGAACTCAATGTTCGAAATAATAAGGATATTAGAGAATTAGATGGAAATATGAGAGTAAAAACAATAACTCCAACAAAATGTAAAGTAGGTGTGTTTATACATAGTTTCAAACTTGAGAGTGGATTTCTTAATTTAATTGGGAGAAATGTGGCTGAACTTACATTAAGGAATAAAATAACTGATATGTTGAGAAAATTAGAACGTGGGCTGAAAACCAATTCATTAAAAGATTTCCTAAAGAAGTAAAATCTTTATTAGAGATACAAGAGATTATTTAAGATATTAGATTAATATATATTGAAGATTTGATAAAATCAAGGGTAAAAAGATGAATATATGGGTGATGGAGAGCGACTCAGGAATCACTTTAGTTTACAAACCTTATATGGATTTTCCAATTAATGAGGATTTAGTTTCAGGATTATTAACAGCGCTTAATCAATTCACTATTGTAGAATTCAAACAAGGAATAGATTCTATTGAAATGGGAGGTTTACGATGGGTTTACATCCTAGATAAAGACACAAATCTACTTTTTATCGGAGCAGATTCGAGAGCTGTTAGAGGCGATATTTTAAGAGCACGATTAGATATAATAAGACATACATTTATCCAACAATATGCGAGCGAAAAAAATAAATGGGCAGGAAAATGGGCAGGAAATGTCGAAATATATAAACCATTTGAAAAAGTAATAGATGAATTTTATACACAATGGCAACAAGCAGAGCGAATTAGCGGAGTGGCAGAATTCTTTGATATTTTGGGAATTTTTCAACAGATTTTAAACTTATCCATGAATTTAATTGAAGGTCATTTATCTAAAAAAAAAAAAATAGTTATTTATAAAAAAATAGAGAAAATGTTCGAAATTTATATTAATTCAGACGTGGTTAAGAAAAATCCAGAATTAAGGAATATCACTTTTGAAAGAGAAATAGGTGTTAATATTATCGGCATCGATCCTATGTCTTGTGATATGTATGTAGCGGAAAAACAAATAATAAATTTAATTAAACGAATAGTAGAAATTATTAAAGATGTGGAAGGTTATTACCCAAGTTTAAAATTTTTTATTGAGGATAATATTTTTGATTATCTCATTTCAAATTTTGATCTCCTGAATGATTTAAATTTATTTATGTTTTTACTCAAATTATTTTTAATAAAATGAGCTTATTACTCCAATCTCTTAAAAAAAAAGGTTAAAAACGGAGATTTTTATTAATACATTAAACTCTCTACTTCTTTTGTCTTAAAATTAAAATAAACTAATTTTAATTAGATTTATTAAAAGCTAATTACTAAAATTTATTAATTGATTTCAAGTATTTTATTAGAAAAACACTATGGAACCTATACTACTTATAATAATTCTCATTATATTCGTTCTAATTATTGTGAGTTATTCTAAATCTAACATAGATTTTGTAGCAATTTCCCTATTAGGCTGTTTTATTGCCGCAACAATTACGGGTTTAGTAAAGGGAATAGGGATTAATACTTTTATTGGTTTTATTGAATGGAGAGCAATCATAATCATATTAAGTATGAGTATTATTACTAAAATAGCACAAGATTCTAATCTTTTAGAATTTCTTGCTGTAAAACTCTTTAAACTATCAAAAGGGAATAGAAGAACTTTTTTTTGGCTCCTTTGTATAATGACTACTTTTTTAGCAGCAGTTATCAGCGATGTTGTTGTAGTATTAATTCTTGCTCCAATAGTTATTCGATTATGTCATTTTTTAAAAATTAGAGCTGGAACCTATTTGATGGGCATGACTGTAGTGATAAACATAGGTTCAATTCTTTCACCCTTTAGTTCGGGAGAGAACATCATTATATCCCAAGCTTTTAATCTTAACACTCAATACTTCATAAACTATTATTGGATATTTTCATTTATTTTGCTGTTTTGTACGATTTTTTTACTTGACAGATTTATCCTGAGTAAAGAACCAAAAATTGAAGAGGCGCAGAAGACGTTTGTATTAGATTTAATAGATACAGAAATTATGATTAAAAACAAAAAAATGTTTTATTTTAACGGTATTGCCATAATCATAACAATTATATTATTTGGTATTCTCCCTTTACTTTTTTTAACTGCCATGATTGCCACTTTAATTTTGGTACTAGTTAATAGGGGTTATACGGGAAAATCTATGAGCGATCTTTTAAAGGATGTTGAGTGGGAAATCTTATTCTTCTTCATTTCATTGTATGTAGTCGTTGGATGTCTTAGAGTGGCTGGATTTGGAGAGCTTTTTGAAATGATCGCGTTTGAAAATTTGAATCCTTTTGTTATGTCCTTTATTATCCTAATAATAATCAGTTTTATCTCTGGCGTTGTTGCGAATACTCCTACTGCGTTAATTTTTATCCCTATTATAACAACATTAATAGATTCTGGATTTTCATCAGTTCCACTATATTTTTCGCTAATAATCGGTATCAATCTTGGCGGAAACTTCTTGCCTTCGGGAGCGGCTTGCGATATGATGACCCTGAAAATTGCACGAGATTCAGGTGTAGAAAATTTTAATTATACGCGCTTATTAAAGACAGGATCTTCGTTTGCTTTAATTCATATTGGAATATCATTATTATACTTGCTGATATTAATACCAATCTTTGGGTAAGTTCATAACAAATAAAAAAGTAAAAATAAAAAAAATAAGAGTAATGTTACGACGTTGGCGTTATAGCCAGCCACGTAACTTCATAGTGTTTACCACACGTTCAAGAGCTATAATATATGCACCCATTCTATTATGAGTATTGAATTTCTGAGATTGTTCGATAGTAGAACGATATGCTCTGGTCATAACCCTATTTAATGCTTCAAATACTTCCTTTTCTGTCCAGAAATAGCGATAATATCCTTGAACCATTTCGAAGTAGGAAACTGTTACTCCACCAGCATTACATAAGAAATCGGGGATAACAAGTATTTCTTTTTCAAAGAGAGTTAGATCAGCATCAGGAGTCGTTGGACCGTTAGCTAATTCGGCGATTATTTTAGCCTTGACATTTTCAACATTTTCTCGAGTAATAACATTTTCGAGAGCAGCTGGTACTAAAACGTCACACTCTAATTCTAAAAGTTCTTCATTTGTAATCTGTTTTGTATCATCTAATCCTATGACTGATCTCGTTTTTTCTTTATGAATAGCAGCTTCATGGGCGTTTATACCATTTTCATTATAGGCTCCACCTTTTGAATCTGAAACAGCAATTATTTTGCAATTATAGGTATCTTGTAAAATTTTTGCAGCCCAAGAGCCAGCGTTACCATAACCTTGTACGACTACTTTTGCTCCATTTAAATTCAATCTTAAATCTTGTGCTGCTTCTCGGATACAATATACTCCACCTTGGGCCGTAGCCCAAGGCCTTTACTTCATCAAGAGTTACATCTGGAGAATATCTTATACCCGTTCCCTTGTCCTCGAATTGTTGAATGATAAACCTTATAACCTTCAAAATTTTGTATTCTATCATCATCTATCATAATTGGAATCGAAACAATTAATGAATTAATGAATGTTCAACTCTTTTTACATATTGCCTTATATAAGGATCTAAGTCCATGACTTCATCTACAATATCTATCTGTTTTTGTGCCATTTCAAAAGGATTTATTGTTATTTCAATTCACTCTCAAATTTTTTATTAAGTTATTAAAATCATATCAATTTCTATTTATAACGTAGATTTATTCCAATAAGACATATTATGGAAATAAACCTCTTAATTCGTGAGCTTTCGCTAATCTCTTTGCACCAATAGCAAATGCTGATGTTCGAAGCGAGACATGCATTTTCTTCGAAAGTTCATAGACATCTTCAAATGTTTTAATGAGAATGTTTTTCATTTCTCTATTGATACGATCTAATCCCCAGAAATAGCTATGTATGTCTTGAATATATTCAAAATATGAAACACATAGCCCACCGCTATTTGCAAGAATATCTGGAACGATAATTACTCCTTTCTCGTTTAAGATAGCATCGGCTTGGGAAGTTGTAGGACTGTTTGCACCTTCTAATATAATATTGCATTCTACTTTGTCTGCATTCTTGCTATAAATTTGATTCTCCACCGCAGCAGGAATCAAAACATCACACTTTGTACTGAGCAATTCATTATTTGTAATGTGGGTAATATCTTTTCCTTCATAATCTTTTAATAAATTCCCTTTTTGTTTCCACTCTGATATTTCATTAATGTCTAAACCATCTGGTGAATAAATCCCTCCTCCTTTTTCAGAAACTGCAATAATATTACATGAACGGTCATATAATTGTTTAGCAACATTAGATCCCACTTTCCCAAAACCTTGAATAACTACTTTCATTTTAGTTAAGTCATAATTTAGTTTTTTGCAAAGATGATCAAGTATATAATACATTCCAGTTCCAGGAGCTTCTATTCTTCCTATTGACCCTCCAATTTCAATTGGTTTACCAGTTACCACACCGGGAATGGTTCGACCTTTTTGCATACTATATGTATCCATAATCCAAGCCATTGTGGTTGAATCAGTATACATATCTGGTGCTGGAATATCAATATCTGGTCCAATCATATTAATAATTTCAGCAGTATATCTTCGAGTTAATCTCTCTAATTCTCTCTTCGATAGATCTTTAGTGTCAACACAGATTCCTCCCTTAGATCCTCCCATGGGTATGTTTAGAAGACTTGTTTTAAATGTCATTAAAAACGCTAAAGCTTTTATTTCATCAAGAGTAACATCAGGCGAATATCTTATACCCCCTTTTGCTGGACCTCGTAAGGTAGAATGATGAACCCTATAACCTTCGAAAATTTTAAGAGAACTATCATCCATAAGTATAGGAATAGAAACTATTAAAGCTCTCTCTACTTTTTTAAGATATTCCAATGTATTTGGATTTAAATCTATTAACTTGGCAGCAATATCAAGCTTTTTTTTAGCACTTTCAAATGGATTTATATCAAGCAAATTTTTTCAACACAAATTATTTTTTGATGTAATTAGCTTATATTTTTAAAAAAATTTAGGAATTTAAATATTTTTTGTGTTAATCTTAGTACCGATTTCTGGATAAAAGCAATTAAAATAAGAAAAAGAAAAAAGAAAATTTTTAAGATTAAGAATCAAGAATTTTTTCAGCTTCTTCTTTATCGCAATCCATTATAAATGGGATTCCAGTTATTTCTTCAGCATTATGTGTTAATGATGCGATGTCATCTCTATTAATATATTCTAATGTAAATTTTCTTGCTCCGCACATCAGTTGTTTAAGTCCTTGCTCAAGCCTAGTCATATAAGTATAAAATCCAATTGCACCTAGAGGTATTGAATCGAATTTATCTCCAAATTTATGTCGAAGTTCAGGGGCAGTTAGAAAAATTTCTTCTTTTGTCTTTCCAAAACGAGAAATATATACCGGCAATTCTCCTTGATCTATACTTTTCCCTATAGTTTTTCCGACCATTGCAGCTGCAAGTGGAGCTCTAGCCATACCCACCAATTTAAAATAGGGAGCGCCTAATGCTAAACCCTTAAATATTTGATCTTCCATAGAAATACCACTGGCAATAGCAATATCAGGAACATATTTTCCTTTCTTTGACAATCGATCAATATATTGATAAAGAAGTGACCAAAGCTCAAAACGTGGTACACCCCATTCATTCATCATCCTCCATGGACTCATGCCTGTTCCACCCCCAGCTGCATCTACTGTTAACAAGTCAATCTTAGCTTCAGATGCACATTTTACTGCCAGAGCTAAATCTTTAGGTCGATATGCTCCTGTTTTTAAGGAAATATACTTTGCTCCCAAAGATCTTAATTCTTCTACTCTTTTATAGAAACTCTCCTCACTTACCATCCCTAACCTTGAATGTCGCTCAAACTCATTAAAAACGTGGTTTTCAAACGCTCTTATTATTGTTGGATTATAAGGGTCTGGTAATACGATATATCCCCTGTCTTTAAGCATTTGGGCGCGTCCTAAAGCTTTTATTTTTACCTCTCCACCGATATCTTTAGCTCCTTGTCCCCATTTAAGTTCGACCATTTCAACACCTAATTTATCTAATGCATATTCGTGCACACCAAGCTTTGTATCCTCCACATTTGCTTGAACGGCGATACCGCCATAACCATCTTGCTGCCAATCTTTAAAGAGTTTAACTCTTCTTTCAAGATCCTCGGAATATACAATCTTTCCATTCTCTCTTTTTGAATGAGGGTCCATTCCACACACATTTTCGCCAATTGTAACAATTATTCCTGAAAGTGCAGCTCCAATTGCAAGTCCTTCCCAATTATTTTTCGCTATTGATGTCGAACCAAGTCCTGGAATTATAATAGGAAGTTTTAACTTTATTTTTTTATCATGTCCAATTTTAGTCTCTAAATTCACGTTCGTGAACAGTGCTTTATCAGAATCTGCTTCAATACCATAAGCACCTCTACATGTACCAAGTATTGTGAAGTGAGAGAATTTTACAGGGTAACTTTTTTCAGCTGCTGTTGTTATCATACCAAATGGTTTTGGATATATTATTTCTGAACCTCTGTATGCTGATTTTCCAACTTCACACATTCCGATACAGCCATCTACACAAGTAGCACACATTCCACTTGCAGGTACAATTGAATCCTCAGTTCTATTCTTCGACAAAGTCGCTGCTGAGGCATTTATTTTTTGTTCTGTCATTTTTTCATAACTCCTTTTTATGATTTATTTTTTGATTAGATAATGTATTTACACATGTTCCACAATCACCTTTTAATCCCATCCAACATGTGTAATTATCATAAACATCCAAGCACGTAGGCTGGAGTGCATTATAACAACCATTGCATAACACACTTTCGGGATGAGAACCTTCACATCTTAGTGTGCATGCTGGGCAAATATACATGCAACCACCACATCTTCGACAATCCTCCGAGTTTTTATCAAAGGGAGTGGTTATTTTTAATTTATTTCCTCTATTAACAAATCCAATAGCCTTTGCCATCATCTGTTCTTCACACATTCTGATGCATAAACCACAATAAATACAACTTTCCCATTTAGGTTTAAACCTGATTTGTTTCAACCCAAATTTCGATGCAAGATCTTGCAATACTTTAGAAGTCGGGTTTTGTGCAATTAAAAGCTCAAGGATCATTTTTCTTGCTTTGATAACCTTTTGACTTGCTGTTCGAATAAAAAGACCTTCTTGAACAGGAAAAGTACACGAGGACACTAGTTTAGTATTTTCATCATCTCCTATTTCAACAATACAAAGGCGGCAACCACCCCATACTGAAAGACCCTCGTGATAACAAAGAGTTGGTATATTAATTCCTAAAAATTTTGCGGCATCAAGAATTGTCCAATGTTCTGGACAATCAAACTCAATTCCATCAATTTTTATTTTTGGCATTTAAATTTCTCCTACATTATATTTCGTGAATAATTGAGTCAAATTTACAATTATCCCAACAAATTCCACATTTAATGCATTTATCTTGATTTATAAGGTGCGGTTGTTTCAATTCACCAATTATTGCTCCCTCTGGGCAATTAATTTTACATACTCCACAACCTGTGCATTTTTCCTGATCTACTTTATATAGTATTAATGCTCTACACACTCCTGCAGGGCATTTCTTATCTTTTATATGGGCAATATATTCTTTCTTGAAATATTTGATGGTAGAAAGTACAGGATTCGGTGCAGTCTGGCCGAGTCCGCATAAAGAAGTTTCTTTTATAACGTAAGCAAGTTCTTCGAGCAGTTCAATAGATGCATCATTTGCTTTACCTTCGGTTATATCTGTTAGTATTTCAAACATACGCTGAGTACCCTCTCTACATGATGAACATTTCCCACATGATTCAGCTTGTAAGAAATTTGTGAAGTATCTTGCAAAATCGACCATGCAAGTATCTTCATCCATAACAATCATCCCACCTGAACCCATTATAGAACCTGCTTGTTTGAGTGATTCATAATCAATCGGTAAATTGAAATGATCTTGTGGTATACATCCACCAGATGGACCACCCGTCTGTATAGCTTTTATTATTTTACCATTGGGTGTTCCACAACCAATATCATATACTATCTCTTGTATGGTAATACCCATAGGTACTTCAACTAATCCAGTATTTTTAACTTTACCTACAAGTGAGAATATTTTTGTACCTTTACTTGTTTCGGTTCCAATGTTTGCATACCAGTCTGCTCCGTTCTCAATAATTTTAGGCACATTAGCCCATGTTTCCACATTATTTATATTTGTAGGTTTGCCAAAAAGTCCTATTTGAGCGGGAAAGGGCGGTCGTTGACTTGGATTACCTCTTTTACCCTCTATAGAATGGATTAATGCCGTTTCTTCACCACAAACAAATGCACCAGCACCTCGTGTAATTTCTATGTCAAAATCAAAACCTGTATTAAGAATATTTTTACCAAGAAAACCCATTTCTCTTGCTTGCTTAATGTTTATAGTGACATTTTCCACAGCAAGTGGATATTCGTCGCGAACATAAACCCATCCCTTATTTGCACCTATCGCATAAGCACCTATTATCATACCTTCAATAATTAATTGTGGATTACCTTCTAACAGATTCCTATCCATGTATGCCCCAGGATCACCTTCATCAGCATTACAAATTATATATTTAACATCACTTTTTTGTTTACTCGCAATTTCCCATTTAATTCCTGTCGGAAATCCTGCTCCTCCCCTACCCCTTAATCCGGATTTCTTTATTTCTTCAGTAATTTCTTGAGGGTGCATACTCAAAGCTTTAACAAGTGCTTTATAACCACCAATCGCTATATAATCTTCGATATTTGTAGGATCTATAAGGGGATTATTTCCAGTAAGTATACGCTTTTGGAGTTTATAAAATGGAATTTCATTAACATGGTTATATTTTGTTCCATTCTCGCTAATAACTAAGTTATCAATTATCTCTCCTTTTAATATAGATTGTATAATATTAGGTGCATCTTCGGGTTTTAAGTTTTTATAGAAAATTTTTTCAGGGAATATTATTATATTGGGTTCTGCTGCACAAAAACCGTGGCATCCTGTTAACTTTAGGTCAATCACATCTTCATATCCATTAATGGCTTGTTTTAATGCATCTTCAACCTTAATTGAACCACTTGCATGACCACATGTACCTGAAGATAGGGATATAATATGTTTTTTAGAATCATGATTTTCGATAATCTTCTTAGATAACTCCTCGAATTCTTTAATAGAATGCAATTTAATCATTTTTTTTCCCTCTTCAGAGTTTTTATAAGTTTAATTATCTTTTGTGGTGTCATCTCCCCATAGTATTCACCATCTATTAGAACAATGGGTCCTATAGCACAACAACCAAGACAATTAACAGTTTCAAGTGAAAATTTTTTATCTTCTGTAGTTTCTCCAGGTTCTATATCTAATTCACTTGTTAATACATCCACTATTTTTTTTCCACCACGTATATAACACGCTGTTCCCAAACAAACTATAATAATATGCTCCCCTTTAGGAACAAGGCTGAATGACTGGTAAAATGTAGCAACTCCATACACGTCAATTAGTGGAATTTGTAATTTTTCTGCAACTTGGATGAGAAATTCTTCAGACAAATATTTATAATTTTCTTGTATATCTTGTAAAATAGGAATAAGAAAATTGCCATGTTTTTTTATCGATTTATCAATAAAACCTTCTTCTATTGACACAATAACCTCTCTTTTTAGATTTCTTTTTCGATTATGCCATTATATTAAAGAAATGCTATTTTGATTGGCATTTTTATGGATATTTTTAAAGGATCTAAATTTTCACTCATCTTTTCATACTTAAAATCAAAAAATTTTTCAATATTATAGATAAAAAGTATAACTTTTCTGAACGAAATTATTTTTTTTATTATCTAATTTGAATAATAATTATATTATAAAAAATTTACTGTGGGAAAGATTTGGGTAAATTAAATGATTATACTATATATAATTGATAGAGTATGTCATTAAAAAATAAATTCATATATAAAATTGTAATATTCTCTTATATTTTCATAAATATAAATGTTATATCCAACCACGTAATTTCATAGCATTTATAACCCTGTCAATTGCTATTAAATACGCACCCATTCGATTGTGAGTACCATTTTCTTTTGCTTTATTAATTGTGGCATGATATGCTTTATTCATTATACGATCTAAAGTTTTAAGTACTTCTTCTTCAGACCAGAAATATCGATAATAACCTTGGACCATTTCTAAATATGAAACAGTCACTCCACCTGCGTTGCATAAAAAATCAGGAATTACGTGAATTTCGTTATTAAATAGAACATTATCTGCTTTTGGAGTAGTAGGTCCATTTGCAAGTTCTGCAAGGATTTTACATTTAAGATTTTTTACATTATTTTGCGTAATAACATTTTCAAGCGCAGCAGGAATTAATATATCACAATCTAATTCTAATAATTCCTCATTTGTTATTTCTTGAGTGTCTTTCATACCTAATACTGTCGATGTTTTGGCTTTTTGATCTACAACTTTATTAGGATCAATACCATTTTCATTGTATATCCCTCCCTTGGAATCAGAGAGAGCAATTATTTTACAATTAAAATCTTGTGTTAGTATTTTAGAAGCCCATGAACCTGCATTTCCAAATCCTTGTATAACAACCTTTGCGCCATTTAAATTTAATCCAATTTCTTTTGCTGCTTCTCTAATACAAAAAGACCCTCCTTTAGCAGTCGCAATTAAACGTCCTGCACTACCCCCTAAAGATAAAGGTTTGCCTGTAATAACCGATGGAGTATGCTTACGCATGATTTTTTCATATTCATCCATCATCCATGCCATAATTTGAGGATTTGTGTAAACATCTGGTGCTGGTACATCAATATTGGGGCCAATAAAATCAGCAAGTTGTCTTATATAATTTCTAGCAAGTAATTCAAGTTCTCTATTACTCAATTCTTTTGAGTCGACGACTATTCCACCTTTAGCACCACCTAGAGGAATATCAACGCAAGCGCATTTCCATGTCATCCAGGCCGATAATGCCTTCACCAGTGAAGCACTTTCATCAGGATGCCATCTAATTCCCCCCTTCATTGGGCCTCTAGCAGAATTGTATTGAGATCTAAATCCTTTAAAAGTTTTTAATGAACCATCATCCATTTTCATAATGAGATTTACTTCAACAAATCTCTCTGGTTCATTCAAAACATTATAAACATCACCAACACATGCACTAATTTTACAAGCTTCGTATAGTTGTTTTTGAGAAATTTTAAAAGGATCTAAATCTTCAGTCATTTTATTTTTACTCCTAATGAATTTTTTTCATATTTAATATTAAGTTGAATTTATTTAGAAATATATAAAATTACTGATTATTAAAATTAAATTCGTTCTCAATTTGATTTGTTGTAGGAAAATTAATAAATCTGAAAAGAATCAAATCAAATTTTTTTAAATAATTTATATTATTACTTGAAATATAGATTAATTGCCGTTGCTGCTTTTCGACCAGCACCCATAGCACTTATCACAGTTGCTGACCCTGTCACAATGTCACCACCAGCAAAAATGCCTTCTAAATTTGTTAATCCATTTTCATCAGCATCAATATAACCCCATTTAGTTATTTTTAATTCTGGGATTGATTTTGTTAAAATTGGATTAGCATTAGCACCAATTGCTACAATAACAGTATCACAATTAATTAAATACTCGGAATTTTTAATTGGAATTGGTCTCGGTCTTCCGGAATCATCAGGTTCACCTAGTTTCATTTTAAGAACCTCAATCTGATTAACATCTCCCTTATCATCTCCTAGGAATCTTACTGGGTTTGATAAAAATTGAAATTTAATTCCCTCTTCCACCGCGTGGTGATATTCTTCTTTTCTTGCGGGCATTTCAGCTTCAGTTCGTCTATAAACGATAATAACATTTTCAGCACCGAGCCGTAGAGCAACTCGAGCAGAATCTAAAGCAGTATTACCCCCTCCAATGACAGCAATGATTTTTCCTATTTTTATAGGTGTGTCATATTCTGGAAATTTATAGGCTTTCATTAAATTTGCTCGTGTAAGGAATTCATTTGCAGTGAGCACACCATTTAGATTAATCCCTGGGAGCTTTCTTATAGATGGTAATCCTGCCCCCACACCGATAAAGAATGCTTTAAATCCCATTTCTTTTAGGTCATTGATTGTTAAAATCTTTCCAATTATTTTATTATATTCAACTTTCACTCCTAACATTTTTAAGGTTTCTATCTCATCTGCTACAATTTTTTTTGGTAATCTAAATTCTGGTATACCGTATACTAATACACCTCCACCAGCATGGAATGCTTCGAATATTGTAACATCATAGCCCATCATTGCAAGGTCTCCAGCACAAGTTAAACCTGATGGACCTGAACCTATGATAGCAACTTTAATGTTATTAGGCACTTGACAATCTGGACATTCCTTTAACTGATTTTTTCTTTCCCAATCTGCTAAATATCTTTCTAAATAACCTATTGCAATTGGTTCTCCTAAATTATTTAGTAAACATACTTTTTCACATTGTACTTCTTGAGGACAAACTCTTCCACAAATAGCTGGTAATAGATTATCTTTTTTAATTGTATGAAGAGCATCTTGTATTTTGCCGATTCTCAATAATCTAATGAATTCGGGAATATTGATATTTACAGGACATCCCTCTATACAAAGTGGTTTTCCACATTGTAAACATCTCTGAGTCTCTAATTTGACCATCTCTTCTTTTAAGCCAAGAGATACTTCGTTAAAATTTGTTATTCTCTCTTTTGGATCCTGTTCAATCATTTTAGGTCTTTGACCTTCTATATAGAATTTCTGTTTAGATTTAGCAATACGACTAAGAGAGCCAAAGTTTTTATTTCCTTCTTTAATTTCCTTTTTTTTGATTAAGTTGTGATCCACGGCTTTTTGAAATAATTCCGCACCTTTTTTAGTTCTAATGATAACAGTTGACCAACCAGAATCAGACCCTATAGACCCCACTGATATATCTGCGTGTTCTGCTGTCAAATCACCACAGAAGAAACACCCCAATCTTCCGTATTTTTTTATTTTTTTGAGAGGTATGTTTAAAGAATTTCCATCTTTATTAAATAGATAAAATTTCCCCTTATCAATATCCATTTTTTTTACTTCATTTGGGAATTTCTGAAATTCATTTTCTAGAAGCTCTACAATTTGGTTATAATCAAAAGATTCCATACAAAATAAACCAATTTTAAACTGTATATTATCATAATATGGCTCATTCATAGGATAAAACGAGATTTTTTTAAGTGCTTGCATCATACATGGTGTTCCAACAACAGCTATACGATTATAGCTTTTTGATTGATGCATTATTTTAAAACTGGGACAATTTGCATATTTTGTTCCAGCAGTTTGAAGAAGATCATTTTCATTCTCAATATAAAGAGGTAAGGGTTTATGTGGTTTATCTGTAACTCCAACAGTTAATACACTATCAATAAGTTTTTCTTGAAAAGCAGTTTTAAGTAATGTTGTCACAATACCTCCATCTTGAGCCACTTCCTTAATATTATCGTCATTTGTTTGCGCAGTGCAAATCTCACGGTAATAATTTAATTGATCTAAGAACTTAACCTCAGAATCATTATCTTCTATCTTATTTTTCAATGATTTGGGAAAAAATGATCTTGGACAACACGCAAAGCATAATCCGCATTCAAAACATAAATCTTCATTTATTTTAAAAGTATCATCTAAATATTCAATCGCATTTACAGGACATATTGAAACACATAAACCACAACCACAACATAAATTAACATCTCTAATTATTCTGACATTGGGAAATAAACCTTCGATCTCATTCCTTTCGAGGATTTCTTGAAAAAACCTTGATTTTTCACCAACCTCTTTCAGAAGACCTAATTCTTTTAAATATTCAATATTTAGTTTTAAAGCTTGAATTGAAATTTCTAATTCTTTTTCCAATTTTTCAATATTAATTTTTCCTAATTCTTTTATTCTTTGCAAAATAGTTTGTTTTTGAATTTCTGCTTGTGCTAATGATTCAAAAAAGCTTTCTAATTCTTTATCGTTATATTTTTCAGCGTTTAGTATTTTTTCTCGGTTTTCATTTAAAATTTTGATTAATGGTGTTTGATTTTTCATCTTAAAATTCAACTCCCTTTATTTAATTTTTCTAAAGCTTTACATTCAGAATCATAACATTCCAAACTATTTTTCTCTTGATCTACAAATCTATCAGCACGTTTTAAAAGATTAGCAAAATCTACAATATGACCATCAACATCAGGGCCATCAACACAAGCAAAGTAAATATCACCATCTAAAGTGGAAAACCGACAACCTCCACACATACCAGTGCCATCCACCATTATTGTATTTAATGATACAAACGTTTTTACCCTAGATAATCCTTCTATACCACTAGTAAGTAATGCTACATTTTTCATCATTATCATGGGACCAATTGCTATAACTAAACTTATTTTGTTTTTACTAATTAAATCTTTTAATGGTTTAGTTACAAAACCCTTGATTCCTGCGCTTCCATCATTAGTTGAAATAATTACTTTTTCACATACACTAGCCATTTTTTCTTGCCAAAAGATAAGATCTTTTGTACGAGCCCCTAATATTGCAATAATGCTATTACCCGCTTCCTTCAGTTCTTTTGCTTGGGGGAAACAAGGAGCAATCCCAACACCACCACCAATTATAATTATTGGATGTTCATATTTCTCAATATGAATTTTATTTCCCAATGGGCCAGCAATATCTAAAATTTCATCACCTTCATTTTGATGAGAAAGTAATAATGTTGACTTGCCAATTATCTGTACAACAATCGTAATTGTACCATCTTCTCGATTATAATCCGCAATAGTGAGCGGAATCCTTTCACCTTTCTCATTTATCCTAATCAATATAAAATTCCCCGCAAATGCTTTTTTAGCGATCAGTGGAGCAAATATATCCATTTCAAATAATGTTCCACCGTTCCCAAGTAGAACTTTTTTCATAATTTTATAAGGCATAATAATTCATCTAAATTTTGGAATTTAATCGTGAATTAAATTCATGTAAAAACTTATTCTATAATTGAAGGTATAATTTAATCCAAAAAAATATTTTCTTATCTACAATGTTTAATAGTTTTGTATTTCATACCCATAAATAAAAAATCTCAAGTAAGTTAAAAATAAATATTGGTGAATTAAAAAAATTGGTTAATTAATTAAATAGAATTAAAATTTCTAAATAATGTTCAAAAAAAAACCAAAAATTTAATAATGAAATTATTTGAAATCTCATTTTGTTCATAAAAATTTGCTATTCAACAAAAATCGTTCATTTTTTTTCTGATTCTATTTTTATCGGAGACCATTTGCGTATCGTTAAGACAAGTGGGAAAAGTTAGGGAAAAGCTTATATAGGTAAAAGACCTTACTTTATCTATAACAATAAAATTAATTATATGTTCAAAAAATATTAACAAAGATTGAACAAATTAAGCTATCGATAACGTGAGGAAAAAATGCAATATAGCCCAAATTTTAGCTTGAAACATGAACTCAAAGCTCAAGACAATGATTCTCAGAAGATTGAAAAAAATTCCAAAATTAAGAATGGAGTCATATTTATTGATGATCATAACAATTATGAGAGAAAAGAAGTAAGAAGAACATATTGGTTTCATAAATATCTTCAAGATTTGCAAAGTAGAGGAATTTCAAAAAAATTGTAAGATAATTCTGATTTGAAAGAAGTTTTGTACTTTTTCTAACAAATTGAAAGACATTCGTATTCCTCTTTCCACATCATAATTCTTTTTTAGATTTCAATCAATTAGAATTATTATTATAAAGTGGTATTGTATCTTATATCCACTTAATAAAGAATTTTAATTAAAAAAAAGTATGTGGTTAATTGGAAAAATTAATTTTCTAAACAGGATTTTTAATATTAAGAATAAAGTATTTTCAATCTATTAAATAGAAATTAAATTCATTTAATTCGGTTAATCAAAAATATAAAGAATTATCAGAAAAAAATAAAATAAAAATAGCAGCCACTTAAGATTTACGGTCTTCAACTCTAATTTCCATAGCGATATTTCCCCATCCACCACATTCTAATCCTACATCGGAACATCCCGCTATTTTAAACAGCATTTTATTTGGATCTTGGTCTGCCCACATTAAGGTAACCGCATTGCTTACGAGTCCTCCAGCAGCATTCAAAGCAGACATACAAATTCGGCTAGGGCAAAGTTTTGAGAGTAGATTTCCCTCACCAGTAAAATAAAGCTTATCTCCAACTTTATGCTGGGCAGCACAACCATGTGACTTAACTACTTCCACAATAATTGTTTTTTTCATTAAACCAGGAGCTTTCCTAAGAATTTGAACGTTGTTTGGATTTTCCATTAAAACCTTCATTTCTTCATCAGTAAATTCTAACATATTTTTCATATCTTCTTTTGACATGGTAATCTTCTTATTTGTTGTTGTTGGTTGATAAATTATTATTATTCGTAAACTTAAATTCTTTTTTAATTTCGCTATTATAGCGTTTAGACATTATAAGTTTAAATTTTCATTTATTTTTTTTTCTGTGAGTCCTTCTTCATTGGAAGTTCATCTTCCTTTCTTTTAAAAGGTTTTGATGGTTTGGACTCATCAATTGGGCTTTCACATGCCCAGCACGTATTTTCTAAATCAATTAAAGTTCGGGCACAATTTTCACAATACAGAACCTCACATTTTGGGCATATATAGATGTTGAAACCTTCTATATTGCCCTTACATACTAAGCAAATTTTTTTTGCTTTAAAATATGTTACTTCTTCTTCTGTTATCTTTTGTGGTGCTTTAAGCTTTTTTATGAATCTGTACTCACATGTTGGAGCACCAATCGGAAGAGTTTGAGTGCGGAATAATCCATATCCAAAAATGCTTGCGTTACGCATAATTCTCATACATTGCAAAGGAGCATATTTTTCAGCACCTAACTCTTTGAATAATTTAACCATTCCACATTTAGAAACACTGATACCATAATCGAATGAAATACCATCACCTTCTACAAAATCCACTATTACATCATATGGATAAGCACTTTTTTTAGAATACTCAGCAACAGATTTCCAAAAATTTATATGTTCTTTTTCAAAAGGTTCTTGAGCGGGATCCCTCCCACTTTTTTCTATACTTTCTTTTTCGAGTCTAAAGTCGCCATCAACTATTTTTAAAAAGAATTCCCCAATTTCCTGTACGGAATATCCTTCATTTTCTAAGATCCGAAAAATTGCGAGATCAGATATACCTAAGATAAAAGATTCAGTAAAGGTGTTTTCAGCTCCTCCGACATACGGTATTTTAGGAATTAGGTTCTCAAATTCCTCGTTCATTTGTTTAAGAATTTTATCTATTTTAGCATCGTCAAACTTTCCAGCAAGTAATTTTCGCATGACGTTTGTTTTTTTACTAAAATCTTTCATCAATTCTGCTTTTCGTTTGATATAGTAATCTTTAACAATTTTAGTAGACATTAATTATATCGGCACTTGGGTTTTTTTTCTTTATTTATTAAGAATTATAATAGAGGACTAATAGAGAAATGTCTTCTCAAGTTAATAAATATTTTTTAAATTTATTTAAACTACACTTCCGTTCTACAATTTTATGAAAAGAACCAGCATTTATGAATGAATTGAAAGTCTAGCAAGCATGTAAGCAATTGTTGATTCGGCTCCTTGATTCAAATTTAGAGAATGCTCTCCAACACCATCATGGCAACCTCCCGTTAAATCGTTGTAAACCTCTTGATTCAGAGAATTTTTTCCAAGGAACCAATAAAACGTATCAATTGCAAAATTCCAATATTTTTTCTCTTTAGTAGTATCATATGCTACGATTAGCGTTTGTACCATTGAAGCTGTATCAACCGGTTGCTGATCAAAGTGAGCTTTATGACTACTTTTATGATGCCATCCGTTCTGACCAATAGGTGCGAATATTCCGTCTTTAAACGTAGCAGAAATGAGAAAGTCTAATGATTCTTTGGCTATTGTTAAATATTGTTCATCTTTAGTTGTTTTATAGCAAAAAAAAAGAGCCTCAGGTAATTTACTATTTGAATAAGTTTGTTAGTATCGATCTTGCACACAACTGTGGCTATGTAGTTGAGACAGCCGCACTCTACACAGTTGTGAGGAATTGCATTTACGGTGGCTTTGGTACACCGTCTGCATATATACATTTCTTTTATCGAATTCAGACTCTTTTTC